>Ga0265797_10004898_pt1 | contig 19999 bp, 19 predicted proteins | sample P2T30metagenome_FD_192433 | JGI IMG/M metagenome (GOLD analysis project Ga0265797, IMG submission 192433) | Plant litter microbial communities from East Loma Ridge, Irvine, California - P2 T30 | ecosystem: Environmental > Terrestrial > Plant litter > Unclassified | place: USA: California...
AAAACATACAACAGGCGGGATTCCCAGATGGTCACCCACTCTAGTACTAGTCGCCCGGTTCAGTGCTTATGTATGGCAGAGCGGACGGGATGCCCAGTTTTCACTGACCTATGGTCGTATGTGCTATGAAGCATTATAAAACAATTTATATTGATTGATAGATCAAGCAGAAGTCCTGTCATTGCTCAACAATTCTGCCGCCAATCAACTCAAATTCCACCTTATCAACAGACTCTAACACAACTGGAGTCTGTTTAGCGATTACGTAGCGCTTTGATATCTTGCCGTCATGATCGGAGTCACACTTGACGTCCCCAAAGTGCCACCAGCAACCTTTCGGTATCAGGCGGATGAGATATGTCCCATTGTCAAGCCCACACACCCACCGATCAAGTTGTATCTCCCTGCTGACTGCGACACCTGGTCTCAGAACAATGAGTTGGTCTACTATGGGCCGTAGATCAGGTCGACCAGATGTGAGTCCACACACGCCTGGCTTCGCGGGCTCCCGGACTACTGTCCCCGTTGTGACGTCGATGGCCTGTAGATTGCCAGTTGTTGATGAAGAATCAAGGATGCAAGGTCTTCTGCCGGCGTTGAGGCCGTCATCTGACTCGGGCTGAAAAGGTCCCCATGGACTGAGGAAGCGTTGCTGTCCTCTTGTCTGCATAGATATAACGTCTGAACCAGTATTGGTGACTGTGACCTGCAACAGGGTTCGACCTGGGTCATCACTACTGGAAGCTTCATTATTTTGAGGGCCGAGCAGACGCAATCGGGTCTCTACTGTAGGTGGCCAGATCAAGCTCTCTACCACGCTGAAGACAGCGAAGCCACTGTGAGAGTTGCTGACAATATTGCAACCCTCAATACTGCGCTCCGCAGCCGAGATCAGAGTACTGGACAAAGGCACATGATCACTGCCAGCCCAACGGTGGTTGCCCAGATCTCTGTTCGCCAATGCAATACTGTATTTCTTGCCGGGCTTGAAGAGCGATGCCAATGGGGATTCGGGATTGATTCGATAGCGATACTCCGTGACACCCATCTGTCCTCTTATTTCCGTCTTGTTTGACTTGGAGAGAAGAGTGATATGCCTAATCGTTGGCTCATTGCCTGTGATGGCTTCGCGAAGGCGGCTGAGATCCACCTCGATGCGCTCTTTGGGATTTGTGGTTGAAGTGCGTAGCTCGTGTAGACTGAGAATACCGTTTGCGAGAGCGTACGGCACATCAAGCAATGAGTTCGTGGTTCGGAAGCATACGTCACGGGGATCCGAGTCCGATCGGCGGCGGAGGCCAAAAACGATGTTGAAAGGTAATCTACCGGAGGCATCGAAGACGTTGTAGCGGCTCTGAAGCCGGGTCTTTATCCGCAGAGGTTCCAAGATGCTACTGTCAGTATGGGTACTTATAGGATCTGCCATGCCCACTGAAGTCTTGCCCACGAGGTAAATACAACAAGTTCAACGTATAGGCGCAGGGCGGTCCTCACTCTTGCGTCAGGTGCCAGTATACATATACGCATGAGTCACTAGGTGGCATCACCTTGGAACACGCATGGAATGCTTGTACCTGTGCTGTAAAGCGACTCGAGCGGCTCCAGACTAGCAGCACTAGCATCAGGGCACTGGATGACGGGCCCTGATTTTTTGCCATCTTGCCAGCCTCTCGGATTCTTGTTCCATGTCGGGTGTGCATGGGTTTGCATCCTGCGAAGGTAAGAGTCTCTTGATCGTTGTGGTTCTGCGTCATCGATCTCATGCCTTGACCTCATGCACAGTAGGGTTAGGGTTTGGGTAACATTGAATTGCATCCATGGCCGAGAAGTGATGAGTGTTCGCTGTCTTCGGACTACAGTGTCAACCGGAGTATTTTGCTACATCTGTTAAGTACCTGTGCTGTATGTGGGTCGCTCGTAGATCGATTTGACGCCTTGAACGTCGCGAAATCAGATTCATTGATCGTTTGCCCAAAGAAATACGGAACTTCGCCTCGTTTATGTAAGTTTACAGTCTCAAAAGCTACCTGATTTTCAATCACACGAAGAAGCAGGTCGAACCTAGACAATGAGCTAAATGAGAGGAAGAAAGATGGACGACGGGGCTCAGCGGAGAACAAACCTCACTTCCTGTGCTCGATCAGATACATGTAACGATGAATGGACACGATTTATATTCGAGAATGCTGTGACCCTAACCCTTTCGAGAGGTCAGCATCACCACTTGTCAGGCGAATGACGTGTTCCCAGCCCTCTTGTTTCCATTTGCCCGTCTCGTCAGTGCATCCTCCCCATGTTACCTTGGCAGACCCGTCGCGTCTGACACGTTCAGGTTCGGCGTTCTTCTGTTTGCTGCGTTCACTGCACGTCTACATCATCTGCAGCACGTCGTCCAATTTCGGCTTACGACATCAGCATTGCCGCAGCCAGGAGTCCAGGCCAAGGCTCTTGCATGAGTGCGAACGACCTCAGTGCTGGGACTTCAGTATTCAGACGCGTCCTTCTTCTCGCATCGAAAGCCCGTGTTCCGAAAGGTCGACGTTTTGGCAAATACTTCTTCTCTCGACGTCTAATGCTTGACTGGAACATTATGACCAAAGTTACGTCTCAGTATTCAGGTTCACCATGGCAATGTGGAATGCTGTTCTTCCACGCCGAACACTGCGTGCGCCGCAAGGGAATGGAAACGACGTTCTTGGTATCTTACACACGTCGGGCCCCACAATGAACGAGGTCTATGTTACCATTATTCACAGGTCGACTACAGTAGATGTTCCGACCATTGAGCGACCTCCTTCTGATGGCATAAAATTTGGTTGGTAAGGAAGCTGCACCGGTGTGCACTACGGGCGGAATTAGCGTCGAATGCGAAATATTGTGATCGGATGCTTCGGCACGTTGATCAGAATGGTGGATCCAAAGTCATGTACATCGCCTTCGATTCCGCTCGGGTTGAGATGCAACGAGCTCTACAAGAAGCACAGAATATTCGCCAAGCTATACCAAGTTGCCAAGTACAACTAACGAGCGGAGAATATATGGGGTATGAACAGTGGAGGAACGACCACCCCTCATGTGGTCCCGACATACCACGATTCATCCCCAGAGATGGCAGGAGTCGACGCGAATCATGACGATGTTGTCATGGTTCTTAGAGACGACCATGTACGCATATAAAAAGAGTACTGCTAATCGGCTATGTGGCCTAGGATAGCACTGCTCTCTTGTCATTGTCTACTACCAACATCATGAGCGCGTTATCAAGCGTTTCGGCGTTCCCAGGTTTCATACCTGACTGGTCAAATTTGAACGTTCTCCATCGGAACACCGTTCCGCCCAGGGCGAACTTCTACAACTACGCCTCCGAAGTCGCTGCTCTTTCGTTCAGCAAATCCGAAGCTGAGTACCAAAGCCTTAACGGGAACTGGTCGTTCAACTATTCCCCATCGCCCTGGGACGCACCCGAATGGAGCGACGCCGACCCGTCGACTTGGGACACCATTGAGGTCCCTGGCCACTGGCAGAGGCAAGGCTACGGACGCCCACATTACACCAACATCCACTACCCTTTCCCTGTATCTCCACCCAATGTATCTTACCAGAATCCTACTGGCTCATACTGGCGTCAATTCGAAGTGCCCGAGAAATGGGACGGCAACGACATTCGTGTGCGCTTCGAGGGTGTGGACACCGCCTTCCATGTTTACGTCAACGGCGAGGAGGTCGGTTACAGCCAAGGTGCTCGTAACCCTAGCGAGTTCGACATCACCAAGTACCTGACTCGTGGAGAAAACAACACGCTTGCCGCGCGTGTTTACACGTGGTCTGACGGCTCTTACATCGAGGACCAGGATCAATGGTGGCTGTCAGGAATCTTCCGTGATGTCTATCTGATGCCCTTCCACCCTGCTGCTATTCATGACTACCAGATCGTCCCGCACGTCGCCGATGACTTCAAATCCGGATTCTTCAGCTTCAACATCACAACTGGATCTAGTAACGAAACTATCAGTGCAAAGCTCTTGGCTCCGAACGGTGACGAATTAGAGACCTACGACGGTCCTTCTTCGGGCAACATAACCATGCAGGTCTCTGGCGACGATTTCCACCTTTGGTCCGCGGAGACACCCACGCTCTACACCGTCGTGCTGAAGGCTGGCGAGCATTTCATTAGCCAGAAAGTTGGTTTCCATCGTGTCGAGCTCAGTGGTCCCAATATGTTGGTCAATGGCGAACCAATTATCATCTATGGCGTGAACCGACACGAGCACAATTCCGACTCTGGCCGTACTGTTCCTTACGAGGCCATGCGCGCGGACATGATCAGGATGAAGCAAAGCAACATTAACACTATTCGTACTGCTCACCAGCCTCACCATCCTGACTTCTATGATCTTGCCGATGAGCTGGGATTCTATCTCATTGCCGAAGCAGATCTCGAATGCCATGGCTTCAACGATATTAATGACACGATTTACGGCGCTTCACAATGGACCTCGAACAATACTGGTACGTTTTGAGACGCTGTACAATAATTTGGAGGTGTATACTGACCTGTGTCTTTCTTGTTGCAGAATGGACCGACGCATACATCGACCGAGCCGAGCAGCTTGTCGATCGCCTCAGGAACCACGTCTCGATCATCATCTGGTCTCTTGGTAACGAGTGCTATTACGGCCAGAACCATGTCGAGATGTACGACTGGATCCACGCCACTGACCCGACTCGTCTCGTTCACTACGAGCCAGACAAAAACGCCACGTCAGCTGATATGTACAGCGACATGTACCCTTCGCTTGAGGATATGGACGAAAAGATCGGCAACTTCACTGATAAGTTCTACATTCTCTGCGAGTACGCTCATGCGATGGGCAACGGGCCAGGTGGACTGCTCGAGTATGTCCACAAGTTCAGAACCGAGCCACTCATGCAGGGTGGTCTTGTTTGGGAGTGGAACAATCACGGTCTCAAGCACGAGGACAACGGCACCGAATTCTACGCCTATGGTGGAGATTTCGGGGATTACCCGAACGATGCCGACTTCATTATGGATGGCCTGACTCTCTCTGACCATACTCCGATGCCCTCGCTATACGAATACGCTAAGATCATCCAGCCTGTCGAAGTGAAATTGTCCAATGATTCCACTGAGGTTACCATCAGGAACTGGTATGACTTCATCGACCTTTCTCACTTGGACGCCTCTTGGCACCTTGTGCAGGATGGTGTTGGCAGCAACGCATCATCAACTCCTCTCAACATCTCGGTGGCTGCTGGTGAAACTGTTACCATCCCCGTCCCTGTCAACCGCAACTCGCTCACCAGTGAGGCGTGGTTAACAATCGAGTTTGCCCTTAAGGAGGACCACCTATGGGCACCGGCAGGTCACGTTGTGGCATTCGACCAGCTCTACCTCGAAGGCCCAGTGGCCGGACAGTCCAACAGAACTCTGTCGACTCGTTCCTCTATGTTGAGCAGCCGTCAATCTGCTGTCAACTTGACCCAGACTGGCACGAGCCTCACTGTTCACAGCGGAGAGTCGACTTTCGGCTTCGACCTTGTCCGTGGTAACGTCACTTGGAACACCAACGGTGTCGACATCTTCAACCGTGGCCCTGAACTCTACTTCTACCGCGCCATGACCCAGAACGACAACGGTCAGAGCGGTGATGCATCCGACTGGGATGATGCTTGGGTTCACAGCATGAGGACTCAAGTTAGCGATGTATTCTGGGAAGACACTGGTGACGCGCTTGAGGTTCGGTTCAATGTCCGCGTCGCACCCGCCGTTCTGGAATGGGGCGCCGAAGCCGATATTACTTACACCATCCCCCACGACCAAGGTAGTGCTCTCTCCATCCACGCCCAGGGTGACTTCGTCGGCAACAACACCCCTGAGGTGCTTCCTCGCATCGGTCTCTTGACCCACCTCGACCAAGACTTCGACGATGTTGCCTGGTTCGGTCGTGGTCCCGGCGAGAACTACCCAGATTCCAAGACTTCGCAACGCTTCGGCGAGTACGAGCTTTCAGTCGCCGACCTGTTCACCCGCTATGACTATCCCCAGGAAGCCGGTAACCGTGGTGAGCTACGTTGGCTCAAGATCGGCCACGCCAACGCTGATCTTACGCTTGATGCCCGCATGGATGGCGAGCCTTTCAGCTTCACGGCCAAGCGCTACTCCGACTACGACTTGAACGATGCCCAGCACCCTCACGATCTGAAGCCACTCAACATGACCATCCTGAACTTGGATGCGAAAAACAACGGTCTTGGCTCTGCTACCGTTGGTCCAAGACCTTTCGAGCAGTACAAGTGCTACTCTGGGCCGTTCGACTTCACGTTCCACCTCAACTTGGTATAGACGAATGGAAGATGAGGTGCTTACGTCTAGCTACGTGGTTGGCTTGATAACTAAATGTAATGAATAACGAAGTTGAAATGAAATGATCACGAATGCAGTGAAACCACGCAATGCCACACCCATCATCCAACGTGTTTATATCGTCCAATGAAATTGCGACTGCCAGCGTCTATGTACCTATCAGAAAGAGTCTCTGCGCTTCTAAAAGTCTCTCAATGGTCGACACGGTACCTGTAAGATGCACGTTTCTCGGCGTGAGCGCTGGAGACGCTGAGATCGCTCGCCGACCTGAGTACAAGAATTGTGTTATCACCGCTTACTAGTCATGCCCAGAATCACGATTTGGGGATTTTCGACAGATGAACATCAAAGTCGGAAGAATACAAAGGAATCTAGATGCACTACGATTTTGCTGCTACTGCATATATCGTATCTACAAGTCTTGCAATTTCCAAAAGCCAGTCTACTCCAGCCAGCTAATGTCTTCCCTAAGCTGCTTAGTCACTTCATCGATGTCCAGTCGCAGATACTTCTCGATAAACCTAGGGATCTCAATGTTCTCATGGGTGCCAACAAGATCCCTTCGCAAGTCATCCCCCATCTTCCCATGAGCGTAAGCGTACAGGATGACATCGACGGCGGTGTGGCCGCCAGTCGAGAAATGTAGGCCAGTCTTGGCGTTCATCACGTTGACCAGGTCGAAGTCAAAGTCCTTTGATGCAGCGAGCGAACTGATAGTTGTTTCGTTTGCTTCGCCAAGACCAAAGCTGGGAAGCTGATCGGCGATGAAGCCGGAAAGATCGTCTCCTTCGTAGTCATCGAGCTGTGCCTGAATGTATTCTGCAGAGTGCGAGGCGCCGGAGAGAGGTCGAGGGTCCCAGCCGTCAGGTAACGTAAGACCACCTGTTTCGTGATCTGCGACAGAAAGCATGGCAGTGTCGGGGTGCTCGTCGATCCATTGCTTGACGTATTCGAGGAGGCGGTCATATTCCAGGACGTCATGGAGATGTGCCACGGGGTCGTTTGCGTGCAAAGCGTGATCAATCCTGGACGCTTCGATCATGATGAAGTATCCAGGTGTGCTCCTGCATTTCCGGCCCTTGCATGCGGTACTTTGGCTTAGCGCTTTGAGTGCAACATCAACCATCTCCGTCAGTGAGGGCTCACGTGTCTCTTCGGGCTGTTGCTGACGATCGATCTCGTATGCGAGGTGAGTATTATTGTTGTATAGACCAAGTATCGGGAGCTTGATATCATCTATTCCAGCTTCGAGAGCGTCAAAGCCTTCACGGTCTTCGGTGATGTGGTAATCCAGTGTCCTAGCATGATCGAGAAGATCGACATCATCCTCGCGACAGGAGTCTGCGTCGGAGGAGGGCTTGAAGTAGCAAGCGCCACCGCCCATGAGGACATCGACATTTTGGCCAAGCGGATGACTGTAGCCGACCTGCTGTGCAGCAATGATAGGATACCCGTTACGGTCCAGTGTGTGTGCCGAGAAAGCGGCAGGCGTGGCATGGTTGATCACACTCGTTACCACAAGGCCAGTCTTCATGCCCTTCATCTTCGCAGCCTCGAGGACGGTTCCTACAGGCGCTCCATCTGGATCAACGCCAATCATGTAGTTGTCAGTCTTGAAACCAGTGGCAAGAGCAGTGCCGGCAGCGGCGGAGTCTGTGACGAGGTTGTCGGCAGAGTGGGTGCGAACATTGCCTACGGGAAGCTGATCGATGAACATCGGGTCAACTAGAGGCTGCTCCGGAGATCCTCCGCCAGTCGTCAAGGCATCATATGTTCTTGCGACCGTTATCGATGCTGGGGATAGGCCATCGGGGATAATGTAGATGAAGTTCCTAGGTGAGATGGCACCAAAGGCGACCGGGAGTGAAGCGAGAGAGACCAAAGATTGACGCATGTTGTTGCGAAAAGTCGTAGATGTTGCGAACTGGCATGTTTCTGTTTACGCAAAGGCCCACGGCCTTTTTATATGCCACCATCCGTTTTTGTCAGACCGGCGTTGCTTGCCGTCTTGAGCATTGCTACCAGGCCGACCCCGCAAGCCTAAGGACTTAGGATATCATGATGGACAGCGGTATATTTCTGCCAAGACAGCATCCCAATGGTGCCGCGTACGGCTGATTTTCTGTCGAGAAGATCGTGGATGCGAGCCTGTGAATTGCTGAGACATTGCCATGAGACATTGCATCATCAGAGCGTCCCCAGCAAGCTTTTTCCTGGTTGTCAATGATTGGAATGCTGGTGATGTTGTTATGACTTTGGTTATGCGAATGGTTGATCCCGCTTCTTGCAGATAAGAAATGCTGAGGTTACAGACGACAAGACCTTGGCTGCATGCTCTTGATATTCGCCTTCGGAAACTCCGCCCTACCCGCCATATTTTCCGTACAATGCTGAAGATCGAGCGGGGTCAACCTGCGCATAGGAACAGGTAATACCTCACGTGAGAGGTATGCGTTTATGGAAGTGGCCGCGTGATGTCAAGCAGCACTACACAGGCATGCTCTTAGTCATGCGATATTCCTTTCAATGGGTACAGTAGCGCACGGTATGCGCTAGACCTGCAGTAGGGGGCATTTTGAGCAGTTAGTCAGGGTTTTGGACACTGCGCCATGGCAAGATAACAAATGCAGAGGTGTTTGTTGATTGCATGGTATCTCGTCCATGCGCGAAATGCCAACCGGAAAGCGGCCTTGGCAACTCAGCCTCTTTTCCGAAGTCAAGATGACCAACCTTGGACATGCGTACTCAACAAGACCAATCACTTCTACAATAGTCTCACTGAGGGAAGATGGTTTGCATTGGGAGTATCATTGCTGTGCAGCCTTAGGTTAGTGAGGTCTCTTCGGGATGTCCATAGTTTCTGCGGAAACCCTGCCCAAGACTTGTCAAGGTCAACCAGAGAAAGTGAGTCGAGTGCATACAATAACACATGATGACAGTCCACCAGACTAGTTGTCTCCAAAAAGACTTGCGTCGTCATGGTCCCCAAACGTTGCCATTTCATCTGACTTCACTTTGATCACTAAACATGGCCCGAATTTGAACTTCATGGCACTATCGAATAAGATGTGGGCAAACCATTACCCATAGGTGAGAGGGAGCATACAACGCTCTTTCAATTCTATCACTAATCAAAGCTGCAACACCAGTAAATATCGCTGATGCTTCAACACGCTTCACGACGGCATTACCAAATTTTCGATTAGTGAGCTCGGCATACCATCAAGTAAGCTGGAACCCGTTCGGCCATAACGATAATAAATCCAGCATTGACAGTGAGATGCTGTATAATAAAATGAACCGACACACGTTAGGATTAGCAAAGACAGTCATGCGCTGATGTGTCGACTTGGAGTCTTGTCGCTCCATAAAGCGCGTTGTGTGTAGCCACTTTGACCATTGAGTATAAGAATCAAGTCGTACAAGATCGAAAGCAACATCTCGGAATCCAACTTATCTCGGTCATTCATATTCCTGCAATGCAGTCCTACCTCCAGTACCGTCGCATCCGCGCATCTGGCGCGGGAGTCGTCCACGTCGCTTAGCCAGGCATCAAACTCGGAAGAGTCATGGCGCAGAGCAAGCCAGGCAAGACATGTCTGAAGTGGCAGTAAAGAGATCAAAGTACTGACGAGAAACCAAGGAGAACGGTCTCCAGCGCGCGACCAGCCACAGCAACGATGCCGCGACAGCACAAACACTGGAGAAGAAAGGCACCCAAGCGCCAATCATCGTCACGTTTGATGGCCCAGACGACCCATTGAACCCTCAGAATTGGCCGGTACATATCCCCGAACAAAAAACCGATCCAAGTACTAGTAATACCTTGTCCATAAGCTCTGGGAGAAAATCGCCACAAACGCCATGACCGCCTCCGTCGCTTTCGTCGCCGGCTTCGGCTCCTCCATCGACGCGCCAGTAATCCCACAAGCCGCGAAAGAGTTCCACGTTAGCGAAGAAACCGAGTCGCTCGCCACAGTGCTCTTCCTAGTTGGTTTCGGCGCAGGAGCACCGTTTGCGGGACCACTGTCGGAGACCTTCGGTCGGAACCCGATATACCTCGGAACGCTGCTGTTATTCTGCTGCTGGATCCTGGGATCGGCGTTGAGTCCCAACTTCGGTGCACAATTGGCCTTCATGTTTCTCGCTGGGTCCTTCGGGTCGACTGCGTTTACTACTGCCGGAGGGACCTTGGTGGATGTGTTTGACCACCAGCAGCGCGGCAAGATCTTCCCTTGGTTTGGGGCGGTCGCTCTCTTCGGCCCCATGATCAGCCCAGTTGTAGGCGGCTATGTGGGCGAGTCTGGCCTGGACTGGAGATGGGTGGAGTGGATCACGCTGTGTATCGCAGGCGGGCTCTTCGTCACCATGTTGCTGTTCCTTCCTGAGACGTACGCGCCAGTAAGGCCCTTTGGATGGAGTGCAACAGACGTCTCTGGTGCGGAAGATAGGCGAAGCGCTCTACCGGCCGATCTTGATCCTCTTGACAGAGCCTATCATATCCGTGCTGACGGCTTACCTGACGTTCGTCTACATGGTTTCGTTCTCGTTCTTCTCCGGCGCGCCGTACATCTTCACAGCATCTTACGAGTTCAGGCAGGGAGCAGCCTACCTCATGTTCCTCGGAGTAGTTGTCGGGTTATGGCTGTGTGCGCTGGAATCTCCAATCTACGGAATGCTCATCGGGCGCGAGTACCAAAAAGCTGCCGCCAAAGGTAAAGACCACCCCGGACCAGAAGCCATGCTCTGGTGGGCCATGATTGGAGCACCACTACTGCCGGTGTCTCTCTTCTGGCTTGCTTGGCCTGACTTCTCATTCTCATTTTGGAGTCCCATCGTGGCGTAAGTTGACCCCGAGAAGCTCCCAAACCGTTGATAGAGCTGACATGTGTCCAGGTGCGCCGTGTTCGGGTACAGTCTCCTGGCCCTCTTCCTGTCGATCTACATGTACATCATCCAGGCCTTCACCAAATACGCTGCATCGGCGCTGGTGACGATCACACTGGTTCGCTATGTCGTAGCGGGAGGCATGGTCATTGTGTCTATACCGATGTACAAGAACCTTGGCGTGCATCATGCGCCTACTGTTCTTGCAGGAACCGCGACCGCGTTCCTACCGGTTCCGTACCTGCTTTACTTCTTTGGAGAAAGGATCAGAGGAGCCAGCAAGAGGATTGGCACGGCGTCTCAAACCTGAAGAGAGCCCACTCACATCCTGATTCCGCGAGGAAGCCCGGCGATCAGAAGGGTTGTCGTTCGCCCAAAAGTACGGAGGTTGATCTACCTGCCTGGCGGAAAGCGAAGAGTTTTTGAAGGTGGTCAGTATAGAGAACACGGAGGTGAGCTAAGAAGGTGAAGCGGATGAAAGGCGTGTATTGGAGGAACGGAGGTTGTGCTGGAAAGTGTGGAGCAGACTAGTGCATGGTAGCATTAGAGTAAGAAGAGCATGTGGTTGTTCTCAAGACGGCGGCTGCCAAAACCTGTCATCATGAGAGACCCTCGATCCAGCCAGCACACTTCGCTGCCACAACCTGGTTGCCACTCTTGCTCAAGCAGAATGCGTGGCCAATACCATTACTGTCGACTTCCATTGTCGGCTTGCGCTCATCGCCGGCCTGGCCTTTCACTTTGGCGCGAGTTTGAATAATCCTGTCGCGTGTGTTTTGCGCGATCCAATGGTCGTTAGAACCCCAGTAGAAAAAGAGCTGTGTGTGCGATGGTGGAGGTATGGCGGAGCTATCGACAGCTGTGCTGATGGTCGAAGACGTGCCCCAGAATTCATCTGACCACTTGTCATGAGTGAGCTGCGCAAGCTCATCTTTGGCCATGTGGAGTGCTTGCCAGACTCCGTACTTGCTTTGCAAGAACTGTGCTGTGACGTTGGCGCCAGTATCAGGCATACCAGTGATGAGTCGGACGAGCCATGTGACAATGGCGAGTGGTGCGAAGTAGAAAAGAATCTTCGCTACTGTATGCACAATGAGAGCGAACGCTGGGATTCTGGTCAAAGGCTGTGATACATTATTCAATTAGTCCCTGGCGTAAATGCAAATCGACCTTTTGTACGTACACCGACTTGCCGGCCTGTCGGACTCAGGTTTAGTTCATAGATGGTCGAGAATAAGCAAAGACCAGCAGTAATTTTCATATTTGTCGGGCCTTGCTTCGCGACTTCCTTCCATTTCGCCACAGTTTCCAGGACCATGTAAGCTCCAATCGAGTGTCCAATGAGCACAACTGGTAGATCGCCTTGAATGTCATTTTCAGCACGGAGCCGCGTCACAGTAGATTGAAGTCGCGCATATACATCCTCGACTTGATTGTCCAAGGAGAGTGGGAGACCTTGACTTGTGGCCGGTGTTTGTCTGGAACCAGACTTGACATCGAACCCAGCTAAACTTCCTCCGGAGAGGTAATATTGGGTGCCAGTGTGAGATACGCGATCATTCAAACGCTTCCGGACGATGTCTAGAAATTGGCGATAATATTCAACCAGGCCTGGATTTCCCGGAATGAAGAAGATTAGTACACGCTTCCGAGCATCGTCAGATGGTGGAGGGTGGGTGGTGAAATTGATCTCGTCGGCTATAGGCATGATCAATGTAGTGAGACAAGGTCAAACGCACGCCGTGAAGGAGTGTGATAATTTTATGGATGCGACATTAGTATGCACAAAATGGAAGAAGCAGGACGCGAACTGTAAGCGAAGACGGTCGGCGGGTTGTGCGGATAGGCTTTCAGTGACAGGCAAAAATTTATACGAAAGGAGAAATATACATATAGATAATGCGAGAACTGCGGAAATATTTTGCTTGACTCGATGAAAGGGTATTGAAGTGTAAATGATGTACAAATGTAATAAATGCTGCGTTGTGTTGCTCTTTATCAGGGATTGAAGCCTGAGGCAGGAACGCGATGCGACGATCGGGAATTTGGTTGGCAAGCGCCAAAGCGTCAGGCTCACCCGCGCGTCGGCTGCCAGCCATCCCCATCCCTTGTGCAAAGCCTGCACCTCGCGACGACCGGGCCTCACACTCGACGCAATCCATCAACAACCACCCCCAACGCCATCACAATATTCGCACGACTGGCAGCGTATTTCGCGAGCGAATTTACGCGTTTTTTGACACCCATTTTGGCCGCCTCAACGCGCTTGCGAGCTGTTGCTGCTCGACGCTTCACCGCCTCCCCTGCGCGGCCAGCCTGACTTGCGCCCGCGAGCCAGCCTGCCAAACGCCAGTTCGGCTTCCCCTCGTCGGAAGTTCGGCTCCCGCTTTGCTCACGTGACCACCACACCCAATGTCCTCCACTCGTGCCTCTAATGCACGGCATGTACGTCAAAGGAAGCTCAACACCAAGCAGCCTCTGCGCGTAATCAAAGAAGATGAAATCGACGAGCTGCCCGAAGATGAGGCGCAACGGAATATCCCACAGTTTGAGACTGGTGTGGAGAAGGCCGAGGAAGTCGTGAGTATTCACCCTTCTGCCTCTGCACCATAATGAACTTGCATGTTAACCCACCTACAGGAATACCATCTGCAACAGGTGATGAAGCAGGGTGCTACAACAGCTGCACTCGGCGAAAAGACACAGCAAAGCTTCATTCCCACGCCCGACGCCACAAAGGCGAAAGGCGTCGAGTATGACAAGCTTTACCCGAAAGTCTTCTCATCACCAGCGACGTACATCCGGTTCAGCTCGACAGTTGAGGAGAGCGTCGGCGTGCCTTATTGCATGGACGATCAGGATGTTGCTGTCCGGGCTAAGCTGAACGAAGGCAAAGACTTCAACGGCAACAACCGCAAAGACAAGCTCAGCAATTGTTCTGAAGACACCTTTGAGGAAGTTATGAGTTTCTTCGAGGAGGCCTCTTCGCGACTTCAGCCCTTCGCAGACATTGACAAGTCTCCCGTTCCCACGTTCGACGAGATGGAACAGAACATCGACGAGAATCTGTCGCTTGACGCACAAAAGTGGCTCAAGTTGATCTACCCGCACTGGGTGTCGCGCAAGGACAGCAAGGCAATCATGCCAACAGTCAAGCTGCGCTTGCTTGACAACACTTCCGAAGCCGACGATGCAGACCCATACGTCTGTTTCCGAAGGCGTGAAGTCAGGCAAACACGCAAGACTCGTGGCAGAGATGCGCAGATCGTCGAGAAGCTGAAGAAATTACGTCTTGAGCTCGAACAAGCCCGAACACTAGTACAGTTTGTCAATCAAAGAGAACAGCTCAACAAGCAAAGTCTGGAAACAAGCAGGAAAGTGTTCGAAGAGCGTGGAAAGCTCAAGAAGGTCAAATCCGAAAGAGGTATCATTGGGGAGAAAGGAGAAGACGAAGAACTACTCGTCAACCAAAGGGTACGTCGACCTTTACTTACTGATATTGGTGAGCAACTGACTGACTTTTTGACAGCCTGCGCCAAAACCAAAAGCACGCTCAGGTGCCACCGATGCGCGTGCGCCGACGATCAAGATTCCTGGTCAACCGCGCCCGAGCATCGATCGCCAGAACACCGAGAACGAGCTTCCTTCCTTGGAGGAACAACGCCGCGAGACCTTCGACCAGCTCGAGAAGACCGTCGATACCAAGAAGCAGCAACACCTCAACTGGAACAAGGGTTGGGAAGACAGAACTTGGCAACCCATTACCCCTCCAGCCGAGTCAACAGACGAACGACCAAAGTGGGGGTTTTTACCGTCGCCGCAAGGCGCCTCATACCCTACACCGCCACCTACGCTGCCTTCAGAAGGTTCGCAGAAAGATGGCGATACTGAGATGCCAGATGTTTCCGCTCCACCATCGCCTCCACAAGAGTCGCAGGTCAGAGCGGGTGCATCACCAGAACCTGAATTTATTATACGGTCCATGCCTGGCGCGTGGCCCAAAGAGATGTCACCATTTGAGTCGCCAGTGAAACGTGAAGGCGCACCAGCATGTAGACTCCGGAGAGGTCGCGGCGGTATCATGCACCTCGAAGCCAGAAAACAAAATTTGCCTGGCCTTTGTCGCATGGTCGTGACGGATTCAGACGACAGTGACGAGGAGATGGATGACTGGTTTGCCGTTTCCGATGCGAAGATCTTCGATTATCGGACTGCCCTGAATGGCAGTGTGAGGAGACCAGAAACCGCATCCCGATTATCGGTTCCCGGAGTCGCAGCCCAGACGCCCCCTGTACCACCACAACTGCAGCGTGTTGCTTCGAGCGGCAACGCCGGATGATGGAACGTTTTCTTTTTCTTCGAAACCAGCGCGAGGCCCGGGTTGAGGGCCTCTGTAGGATAGCCGCGCAGCAGATGCTTAGAACAATGATACCCCTTTTCCTCTTGCAAAAATGACGTCTAGTTCTTTGACTTTTTCGCTGCAACTTCTTGAGCCTCTTCCTCGAACGTGTCGGCCCGCCTCTTCTTGTTGCCGCCGAGAGTTGCCTGCACCGCATCGGCGGCTTCGTTCAAGATTTCTGACTCGCCGATCACGACTTGCAAAGCCATGGCCTTGCGTCTGCTGTTGTTGCTGTCGGCAAGCTGTGCGCGCAGACCGTCAATTCCAGTCGATCCGTATTCCGCTCTGCGACGAAGCAAAATTTTGTACAGTAGATCCGACGAAGGAGTGGAGAGATCAATCTTGGGCAGCTTGTCTTTTTTCTGCATCTTCTCGAATTCGGGCGCCGGGGTCGTAAGAGTGTTGAGAAGGATGCAGAGCTCTTCCGGGAACGCGCCTTCCTCGCTGCTCGCCCTCGCAACATCGTAGCCGGAGTCCAAGACGCCCTGCTCGTCCAAGTAAGCCAGGCGGGCGGTCAGGTCTTCCTCTGTGAGACCAAGCTGTTCTTTCGCTGTCTGTGAGATTAGCTCGTCGCTGAGCTCGACGACGTCGTACTTGGCGTATTCGTCGGTGACGTAGCCGTAGCGACGCAGCACGTCGGCACGAGGGAGAGAGCCGTAGTCGTTGTAGATCTGTTCGCCGGCGGCGATGGGCTTGATGCTGCGCATCACCAGGGCGTCGTCTTCGTGGAAGAGCTTGGCGTTGTTCAGGTCTGCGTTGGCGTTCAGCATGTCGGCGAGAGGGACCATTCCCTTCGGCAAGACGGGTCCACTGCCGTCTTCGGAGTCTTCTTCCCATTCTTCCTGCTCCTCGTTGTCGCCAGCACCGGCTTGTTCGAGGTCGAAAGCGTAGGACATGATGGTGGAGCCCATGCGGTGGCAGAGAGCGAGCAGCTGGTCGTTGCTGAGACTCTGAGCGTTGAACGCTTGCACGTTCTGGTATACGAGCGGCAGGATCTGCTCTTCGAAAGTGGCATCCGCGCTTGCTTTTCCGATCTTGTTGACTACGGCGCTGCCTTTGAGGTCTTTGAGCTCGGCTTCCGTCCAGAACATGAGGGTGTCGAAGTCGGTGGGCAGGATGTCGAAGTAGGGCGCCCACTTGGAGTTCTGGGCTTGTTGGTATTCGAAGAGCATGGTGAGGATGAGCGAGAGCCATGGGTCTTGGAGTTCGGAGGAGATGGTCTTTGAGATCGAAGAAGTTTCGGTTGTGAGGATTGTTGAGCGCGGGATGGTAAAGAGGGTTTCATCTTCGGCGATGTCTTGTCTTGCAACTATGAGAGGTGTCAGTTGTGTCGTTCTCACATGTGTGTAGTGCATTGTTCATACCAACGCCTCTTCCAGCACCTTGATTCCTCATATCGACCAGATCGATCTTGTCTGAGACGGTGGTGCCACTGGTGCGAAGCCAGTTGACAAAAGCGACTGTCGCCGCCGAATAGCTTCCGTCGTCCATGATTGGCGTATGAAGTGACAGCTGCAGTGTGGTGGTGTTGGTGGATGTATCGCAAAGTGGGCGCAGAGAAAGAGGCGAATAGCACATGGGTGATTTTAGCGTGCTTTAGTGGATCGTTCGGGGCTTCATGCAGGGTAGCTCGGCGTTACCCTTCCATCAATTCATGTCACCCTCCCTTGGACTTACTTAACAGCTGCACCTTCTTCCTCTTCATCATTGTATTATACAAATGCTGCCGTGCAATCGTGTCGTGAGACGCGCATTGCATCAAAGTAATGCCACTCTCCTACAAAAACGTGCCCTGAGTACTTCCTCGTCTACACGACCAAAAATCATCTTCTCCGGCATCCAGCCGACAGGCGTTCCGCATCTGGGAAACTATTTGGGAGCTTTGCGCCAATGGGTCCGTCTCCAAGACGAGGCAGCCGATGACACAACCCTCATCTACTCCTTAGTCGACCTCCACGCGATCACCATCCGACAAGATCCTAAGCAGTTGCGACAATGGAAGAAGGAATCGCTAGCCATGCTTCTGGCAATTGGCCTCGACCCGAAGCGCAGCACCATCTTCCACCAAAGCGACGTGCCTGCGCATGCGGAATTGATGTGGATCCTCAGTTGTCAGGCAAGCACGGGATACTTGGGACGCATGACGCAGTGGAAAGACAAAACCTCGAATGAGAAAGATGGCAACGAGAAGCTGAAGCTGGGTTTGTTTTCATACCCTGTGCTGCAAGCTGCGGATATACTGGTACACAAGACTACACACGTGCCTGTTGGCCATGATCAGGCGCAACATCTGGAATTCGCGAGGGAGGTTGCCAATGGCTTCAATCATGTATTTGGACAAGGCAAGGAAGTGTTGGTGCCGCCAGAGACACTGATCAGCCCTGCTAGGAGGGTCATGTCTTTGGTTGACCCCACCTCGAAGATGTCGAAGAGCGCTCCCAACCCGAAGAGTAGAATCCTGCTCACGGACGGCGAGGATGCGATCAAGAGCAAAGTCAAGGCTGCTGTCACAGATTCGATCGACGGAATCACCTACGATCCTGAGGCAAGGCCTGGAGTTAGCAACCTGATCGACTTGCTGTATCACTCTGGCGCAGATGACGGCTACGAGAGCCAAGAAGCTCTTGCGAGAGACTTGGAAGGCGTCAGCTTGCGCGCCTTGAAGGAGAAGGTCGCTGAATCCATCAATATGCAGGTGGAGCCTATTCGCGAACGTTACGCCGAGATCGTCCAAGATCGAGCAGCAATGGAAGAGGCTGCTTCAGAGGGTGCCGAGAAAGCCAACAAGAGTGCAATGAAGACATTGCAGAAAGTGAAGCGAGCTGTTGGTTTCGCTTGATCACCGGACAAGGGAACTATTCGACTTCTATATTGTGATCGCCCACCCTTGCTTGAGCTGAGCCACATAGCCCACAAGACTGACCAATACAACCAAATCCGTAAGTCCGCTCGCGACAGCTTTACTCGATGATTGCATCCACGGGTTTCTGCGCCCACACGATGTCCCTACGGTGAATGATTAGCGGGGATGGATTTCGGTCTGTCTCGTCGCGACTTACATTGGCAAGTACGCGTGCATCTTGCCACTATGCAGTTCCACAGCGACTTGCTTGATGAGCTCGGTCATGTCGCCATGGGTCCAGCCCAGCACTTTCGTCAACAATCGCGTGCTGAAGCCTTCGAGCGCACCGGCGAGATCCTGCGACCGATTGGGTTAGCTTGACCTGTGTTAGTACTGAGCGCCAGCACTCACTTCAAGGTACAACTCTCCCACACGCTTCTCTCGAGCACCTTTCGCCCATGGACCGATCGCCCACTTCGTCCAAGCTGTCTTGGCTCCCACGAAACCTCGCTTCTCAAGGAGGTCTGGCACTTGAAGAATAGCATCCGGCGTCATCCCAGCCTTCTTCGCAGCGCGGAATATCTCCTGATTCCATTGCTCGAACTTTGGGCATTCCACAACGCTCCCATCATCACTCGTCCACGGCAGATGATATTCCTGGAATTCGACCCACCCGCCCGGCTCCAGGTTGCGCCATACTTCGTCTACCAATTTTCCCCAGTCGCGGACGCCTATGGTGATGGCTCGCGAGTGGACGTAATCAAACCTGTGGTCGATGTCCCAGGGTGCGGTGAAATCGCCGACCACGAACGCTACATTGGATGGCACGGTGCTTGGCTGTATGGACGAAAGATCCATGCCGGTTACGCGACTGTTTGGGTGTGCCTTGGCGAAGTCTATGGCCCAAGCACCAGTGCCGCAGCCAATGTCTAGGACATTGCGTGGAGACTCATTCAGTGGGCAAAGGCTGAGGCGACCAGTGAGACAGGTATCCCAGATCTGGTGTTGCAGCTCTACAGTGGACGTTAGAGATGGGTAGCCCAGCCATTCATGGTGATTCGTACGTACCCAATCTAGCAACCTCTTCGTCGTCATTTGGCAAAGCGTACTTGCCGTCTTGGTACGCGTGATACCTCCTGCCGTGCTCGAATTTGTAGTCTTGCGTTGGCTCGCCAGTTGATTCGGTGATGCTACACGGCAACGAACCAAGTCCATGTCAGCTCGCCCAACGCAGGCCCTTTTCCAATGGACAACTTGTCAATACTCACGGCGCAGTCTCTTCTTTCGCGCGAACGCCATCTTGCTGCTTGCCGATGGTCCTATCCTGTTTACGATCGATTCTGATCAGCCATCATTCACTTTTTCCGACCTTGGCCTCTTAAACCCACAAAAACCAAGCAGAAGTTTACTAACATCGACTTCGAACTCCCCGAAAGGCCCTTCCGCGGGCACAATCTCTACTGCATATCCCGGCATCTTGCTCGTG
>Ga0265797_10004899_pt1 | contig 19998 bp, 16 predicted proteins | sample P2T30metagenome_FD_192433 | JGI IMG/M metagenome (GOLD analysis project Ga0265797, IMG submission 192433) | Plant litter microbial communities from East Loma Ridge, Irvine, California - P2 T30 | ecosystem: Environmental > Terrestrial > Plant litter > Unclassified | place: USA: California...
GAAATCCTCCGTATCTGGAAGCCGTCAACAATGGTGAGCCAGGCGCTGGCTCTTCACCCTGGGTCTTCGGCATCCGCAAGCTCGGTATCACAACTTTCCTGCCGGATGCGATCAACTTCATGATCCTTCTCTCGGGACTTTCTTGTGGTAACACATTCCTGTATACGGCAAGCCGATCTCTGTACTCGATGGCTCAGAACGGCCAGGCGTCAAGGGTGTTCCTCAAGTGTTCGAAAAGAGGTATCCCATATGTTGCTGGTAAGTGCTGGGATGTGTGAATGTTTCTCTTCAACACCGCAATATACTGACTTTGTTCCGTTCCAGTGCTGTCCGTCACTCTCCTGTCCTGCGTCTCTTTCCTCGTGACCTCCAACAACGCACTTGAAGTATTCGACTGGTTCGTCGGCCTCACGAGCGCCAGCCTCATCATCAACGAAACAGCGACCTACGTTGTAGTCGTCCACTGGCATCACGCCATCGTCGCACAAAAGATCTCCTTCGGCTCCCTCCCATACATGTCGCCTTTCGCGCCGTATACAGGTTACTGGGGCATTGTAATCGGTATCTGCATCATCATGACCTTAGGCTTCGACACGTTCGCACCTTGGGACACGAAAGATTTCATTACTTCGTACTTCGGCGTCGGGTACTTTGTTGTGCTATTTGTCGTATGGAAAGTGTGGCACAAGACGAAGTATGTTCGATCGGCGAAGGCGGACATCTGGACTGGCAAGGCGGAGATCGACGAGGAATGTCTTGTGTAGGAAAGCGAAGAAGCGAAGGAGCGTGAGAAGGAAAGGCAGGCCACCATGGGCTTCTTCCGGAAGGTTTGGGAGCGTATGTGGTAACAAATGGTACCTTAGTTGAGTCGCTGTAGGAAGTTTGTTGGGAGTGCGATATATTCATTATAGCCAACAGAACCACAACAAATCACTAAGAACTTGCTGGGTAGAATGAGAAGGGATAGTAATCATTGAGATTGCAAGCCCGATTAGCATTACTGCACGAGGCGCGTATAAGTTTTGTATCCTCGAGAATCATAGTGTCAGCTAGATACAGAGTCTCAGATAAATCAAGAGAGTCATCTTTTTGTGCGTGCTAATGTTTGAGGCGATCAGTATCAGCTGGTGAGCGCTCGGCTCGCTTAGTCGTGCTCCGCCCCATTCCTAGCAACCTGTCTTTAAGCGAAATCTTACTTTAGGTCTGCGCGAAGAACTACAAAGGAAACCGTGTCACGCTTACACAGCTGGCTCCTCTCTATCGTTACTTAGTGCTCAGCGCTTAGCATTTGCGAAGGTTTCATTGTCAGGCCGTGGACATGGAGTCTCTCCCAGTAGACTTGTGCGATCACTGCAGGAAATTGGTGTTTGATGCTACCGTACCAACCACCACGCAACGTCGGACATCTCTGAAAGAATTACTGAGCTCGAGTGGGTTATGTCACTGCTGTTCGACTCTCCGCGGAATACTGGCGCATATACTTTCCGAAATACGATCTCGCTTCGACTTTACTGACAACGAGATCAGCGAATTCCCTTTGATCATTTCGCACACTGCTACCCAGAGCTCGACTGGTGAAATACATTCAAAAGTAGTAACATCCGCGTTGGAGCTACCCAACCAATTCATTTGTGAATCGGAGGCGACAATCGCTTGGTGTCTCTCAGATTGTAAAGCAGAAATTTCACTCAACGCCTTAGGCTCGTGAACTAACAAGTCTTGCCTCAGCATATGCGTCTCGATACCCTAGTTGGCAACGTTTACCCACGTCTCTTGCATCCAGACTAAGCCAGATCCGACACTGGCTGCGACTTTGCGAGCAGAGCCATCCTGCATGTACACCTAAACACCCAACCTCGTTGCCCAAACGGCTCATAGATCTTTTACCCGACAACCACCAGGATTCCCACGGCGAACCACTGGCAAAACTGGTCTTATCTGAGAACATCCTTGAGGCATTCCCAAGATACACATCATTAAGCTACTGCTGGGGCGATGAACGCAACTTCAAGACCACCCGAGCGACGGTGGAAGCATTTCACCAGCAAATCCCGACTAGAGAGCTGCCTCTTACTTTCAAAGATGCTTTCGAGATGACGAAACATCTCGGTATCAGATACATCTGGATCGATGCACTATGTATAGTTCAGGATGACAAACTTGATTGGGAGAAAGAGGTCGCTCACATGCACGATGTATATGCCAGTAGCTTCCTGACTATCCAAGCTAGTGAGGCAAAATCGCCATCGGAGGGCTGTTTCAAACCGACTTGTCCCGATTCTGTGAAGACCAGAGGCAGAGAGAGGACATTGTTCACCACGCGAGCGCCCAGCAGCGAGCACAAATCTATCGTTCACATTATGCCTCATGTATCGAGAATACCTGCGCTGAACACAAGAGGTTGGACTCTTCAAGAAACCGTCCTGTCACATAGGATCGTCCAGCTTACGAATTACGAATTACATTGGCGCTGCCGGTGCAGCACGCTCTGGGAAACAGGAATTCCTTACGCGGATAACGAACGATTCAATGGGAATGTATCGCCTCTACAAGAAATCAACAACCGAAAATGGAACAGATTGTGGAGCACTTGGATGGAAAATTATTCCGAACGTGAATTCTCATTTCCCGACGATCGATTGCCCGGCATTGTTGGCCTCGTAAAGGCTTATCAGAAGGAGACGTTAGATGAGCCTTGCTTGGGACTGTGGAGGAAGTCGTTGAGTGAAGACCTTGCGTGGTGCAGAATTGGTACTCTTAGCGACCAGTCGGCTCACCCTGCCCTGTCACAATCACTCCCATCCTGGTCTCCGTTTGCTTGCCACCAGGCAATAGAGTTCAGCAGATGGAATAGGTTCGACCTGAAGAGGTCGGCAATTCAATACACTACCAAGATTATCGACTGTCAGATCGAATGGTCTGGGCCACCCTTCTTATCGCAGCTGCTTTCGAGCAAACTGATAGTTCGAGGGCCAACCAGAAACATCCATCTTGCGGAGGCCACGGAAGTCCCGGACTGTAACCCGCCATACTTCAATGTCAACGACGAGATTCTCGATACAGAGAAGCACGCATTGCCATGGAGGTGTGCTGTTCAGTGGGATGAGGAGGGATACCGAGAGCCCAACACCTGGCTTTGCCTTCTGTTGCAAAAGCAAATCCCACGCGGTTATGAGTTGAGCGGTGAAACATTCCTAGTGCTAGAGGAAGTTGGAGCTGATGGCTCTGGGTGTGCGTGGCGCCGTATCGGCATAGGTTCACTTGGTCGCCATCGAAGCCGAGAGGTGTCCGATGACTTGGGATTGATCTTCGACGTTGATGCTTGTCAGACTATCACTTTGCTATAAGTCGGATGCTCCCACCTTCTTGAATATATGTCTTGAGTGATTCGAGAGACCAAATGCATACAGCGGACGTTGTTTCCGTAAGAGAGCGATTCGCTTGCCGTCGGAAAGGCCGTAATCTGTGCAGTACTCTTCGCTCCATACCATCGAGACTGCTTCTTCTGTCCATCAATGGAGCCTTCCCTGTTGTCACCGTAAACAAACCAGTCGTTACATAAACTCGAGGCGCCCGAATCTCAACCATGTTCTTCATTCCTCTCATCCGCTTCCAACAACCCTGTCCCATGCCCACCTCAATCCCTTTTCCCACATCTCTTTTCACTTTGCTCAACCAGCATGCGCCAGCCTCAGACTTTCCAGCCTTTCCGCTCGAACAGCAGCCTTTCGACCGACCGCTCCGCATTGACATGTTCCACGTCATCAGTGGCCAGCGCCTGGATTGACTTCAGCGACAAAGGTATGAGAACCAAAGTGATCTTGTTGTGACTTTCTGAGCTTCGGCGATGATGATGCAGCGTACTTTTGATTGGATGTCCCCTCCTACTCAGTCGACTTAGTCGACTGACATGGGGTTCAACACAGGTTTCTTCTCCCTTCGCGCGTCGACCTCAGACTTTGTTCGCTCCGCTCGTTGGCGTTCGCTTCGGGATTTTGTCCCTTGTCATCAACGGCCTTGTGCGATCTGACTCCCACTTCCAGCTCCGAGAGGATTTGGAAATCGGCGGAGCTCCTTACGACTATCAGAGCTCCGGCAGGATGGGATGTGATGGGAATGTGGCGGGATGGGAGATGGCGGACAATTGCAACCTGCTCTGCTGTCGTCAGCGATTTTCATAGTCCACACACAACCAGCGATCTCTTCTGTACATGCCTTGTCTCTACCTCTCTCCCACCCACACAGTGAAGCAGTGTTCCCATATGGTGTTCTTGATAATCTTTGGCCTCAGACAAGCTTCACCGTTATCCTGTCATCACCGGCGTAGCTTGTTACGAGCTTTGAAGTCCTGTTGCATCCTTTGTAAGTCCCATCGTCCAGACTCCATCGAGCACGTTGCAGCAGCGGGCATGTGGCCAATACCAGCTAGCGAGAGATGGAAGCGTGCGGTTTCGAACCCGAACCCAGAACGCGCAACGCCTCGATAGAGGAAGGATGATGGATACCTAGATCAGCGCGCAAAGTAGCAGGATTGATGGCGTGTAAACATCAGAAAAGAGCTTTGTACTTGTGAACTTGTATATGCGATTGCGCTACTCTTGTGCCAAGTCTTTGTCCATCTCCAGTCGCGTGTAGAGTTTGTTGCTTATTCTTCCGATGCGACTTTCAGCAAATACAGCGAATGACTATGGTCCAATAACGCCAGCTCGAATTATAAAACGAGACAAAGTGGGGCTCAAAACTTCCCTGATGCGAAGTCAGCATGCCGGAAAACTTTGAACATCGCCACTGGAAGAATCCAAGTCACATCGAATGCGCAATCTATTACTATTTGTGACCGATACCAGCCAGCGAGAGAAGCGAGCGGCTTCGAACCCGCGCGCCCGGAACGTGCAACGCCTTGACGGAGGATGTTATGTCCCCTGGTCATCCTTTGCGTCTCCAATGGTTGTCTCCTTGCTCGTTTTCCATTATCGCATTCCGCACATGCAAACGATCCCAATAATGCCAGAATGAATGGTAGTCGAGCCAAAATTGAGATTGGAACTTGCCTGAACAGAGGTCAGCTTATGCAGGGCAAAGGCCATGCACTGGCCCGATAATGCCAGAACAAATGTTAATCGAGCCAAACTTAAACTAGGAAACCTGCCCTATTCCAAGTCAGCCAGCGCAGCGCAAAGGCATTCGAATAGCCCAATAACACCAACGCGAATGCTGATCCACCCAACCCCGAATTCAGCACTTCCCTGAACGCAAGTCAGCAACCGCGCAAGACAAGTTCAGACGCATCGCCACGAAAGAAGCCAGGTCAAGCAGAGTCACATCAAAACCGCAATCTATTACTATTTCATGTCCTTATGTATAAGCTCCCTCTCGTCATGCCCGAGAAGAGAGCCGATGCTTTATCTCCAATCATCATCATCGTTTCACCATCACACCGCCACCCTATACCCTTCGCGCAAGCAAGCAAGCCATACGAAGGCAAGCGAGCGAAGCGCAAAATCCCCAATACCGGAAAATGCTATGCAATGACCTCGAAAAACACTCTGTTCCCTTCACCCATCGTTCAAAATTCATCCGAGCCACCGTTGTGCTGGCCCACCTTGTTCGTCATCATCATACAGCCACGCTTCTAGATCGACTCCAATCCCGCCGAAGCCAGAACCACGCCAAGCGAAATTCTAGTCCATTTTCGAGTGTGGGTCGTCAGAAAGATTGATATCGACAACAGGGGAATCGTCGCTCATCATGTTGGTGTCTTCAATGTGGTAAGATCCGTCTTGGTGCGCGCCGGAGTACAGGGCATGATCGTCTTCAAAGTCGTTTGTCATGCTGTCGTCTCCGAGCTGGAAGCTATCATTGATGTCATTCCAGTTGTCGTCCCTGTCCGTGTCGTGCTCGGCGGCAGTCGAGTCGTTATCAATGGCCATCTCTGCATCGGTATCAGCGTTGTCGTCCCCGTTGTCGAGAGCGCCGAAGCCCCAGCTTTGATCTCCGAAGGGTGCATACTGTTTGGTGTTGTCCCCTTCCATGCTGATGCCCTCGTCATCGCTCGTCCCCAGAGTCCTCGGTTTCAGATTCTGCCCGGCTTGCTGGCCGGCTGAACCATTTCCAGCGCCCTGAGTTGTGCTCCGAGCTTGATGTTGTAGGCCGGTTGTCGCTCCGGCTCCTGCTCCGACTGAATTGCTCGACGATCCACGCAGGATTGAGGAAGGATCGCCGAGACGGCCTTCCCCCGACTCAGATTCGGATGCTTCGTCGGCGCTGTGAGCTTGCTGGGGCGGGTTGCGGAACTCGGTGACAAGGTCTTGTAAGTATTGTGGGCCAAGGGGCTTGTCAGAGCGGCGGCGATAGAAGAGAAGATATGCTGCAGCTGATTTACGAGGCGACTCGCCGAGCTTGCTGGTCATTGAATCTAAACACAATTAGTCTAAAGTTTGTCGATGTGAACACATTGATCCGCTTACCGTTGTAGTCATACCACTGCCCATCAAAGAAGTTCTTTGCTTGAGCAGTGTAGTGGCCACCGCCAAGGCCGCCAAAATGGTTGTCGACGGCGAAGAGGTCATAGATGTACTCTTTGCCATCCTCGCGCTGGCCGATCTTCTCTGTCAAGTCGAGGCCTTCGATAGGGTAATCAACGAGCACATCGATCTTGTCTCTGAAGCTGCGTGTGCCGCCGAAACGCTTCAAATGAACGACGACGATGTCCGGGCAGGTCCAAATCTCCAGTGTTTTGGTGGCTTGGCGCAGCTCCTTGCATCGGTTACAGTACCATGCATTGTCTTCTGAGAGCTTCTCACGCTTTCCAGTCTCCATGAAACAATCTTCCAGGGTAATGCCGTTCTTCTTGCGTTTCTCGCGAATCTCACGTTTCTTGTCGGTCTCTGGGTCGTCAACGAAAGGCAGGCCCTTGCCATCTTCCGCAGACAACCAGTGACCACGGAGATCCTCGTCATCGCGAGCGTCGCCACCGAAAATACTCTCAATGGCCTCGGGGTACCAATCGAGAACAATACATTCGCCAAGCTTGAGGTAGTGAACTTCGTCGTCTTGAGCATCATTTCCGTTGACAGAGCGCTGGGACGGAGACGAGCCTGCAGCTGCACGAGCGCGAGCCTTCTTCAGCTCCCTCTTCGCTTTCTTGCTGAGACCCTCCTTCTTAGGCTTGCGTGTCTTGTTGCCCTTGAACTTATTCTCCTTCTTGTTGCCTCGCATGCGAGTTGACGTAGCATCAGCTTCGAGAGGGTCGTCAGGGAGCTCACTGTCGGCGGCCTCACTGGCAGTATCGGCGGAGGCGGCAGGCGAGTCTTCCTTCGAGATCTGCGCAGAGGTATCCTCATCTTCATCACTTTCCTCATCCTCGCCTTCAACGCTGACCGGGGACGACCCGCCATTGATGCTGGCTTCATCACCCGTGCTGGAGCTTGTCGAATGACGCCTCGATGGCAATTTAACGCGAGCGCTCATCTTGCGAGTGCTTTTGTCGTCGAATGCTGTGGTTCCGGTGCAGAACATGTTCTCATATCCGCGGGCGTAGTTGAGAGTGAAGAGCTGGTCGCGAAGGACAGCCGGGACCTCATAATCTGGGTTGTAAAAGCCTTCAGGTATACGGTCATCGCCACCCTTGACGCCGACCTTATCTTGTACGCCATTGGGCTGTTCAGTGGGTTTGCCGCCGTCAACAGAGACCGAAACATATCCATCCTCCGACGGGATCGAATGATCGCTGAGCCTTGCTGCATCATCCTGTGCGTTCTCAGCGTCACCATTGGCCTCGGTCTTCTCAGCTTCGGCTGCGCTTGATCGCTCATTTTCATCAGCCTCGACCAGGATGGGACGGCTGGTGAGCTGTGCTACAGTGTGCAAGACCTTCTTGAGAATGACGTTGTAGTCGCGCGATTCGTCGCGCTTAATCATGACGTATTGTGGATGCATAGTAACATCCCAGCCGCTACCATAGCGGTTCTTTTTCCGATGGAAGATGGGCACCGCAAAGTTTTCGGCCATTTCCGAGTCCATTTCGGGGATATCCTCAACCTTCTTGCCATAGTTGTAGCTTGAGTACGAGTGCGACTTGATCCTAGGAGGAATGTTCGTAGGCACGTCTGCCAGCTCGAAGACAAAGATGTAGTCATTGGCTTGAATGCCCGCCTCAGCCACACTGGTGCGGTCATCAAAGTGTTTGTACATCTTGTTGCTGTAGACCTCGACCATCCAAAGCTTGCTGGGATCAACATTGTCGTGCTTGGAGGCAATGATCTTCTTGATGTCTTTCACTGTCAAGTTCTTCTCCAAGTCCAAGTTATGGTTCTTGGGCGTTCCCTTCAGTGGCACGAATGTGAAGTTGTGCATGACGGTGCTCTCGATGGGGAGCTGGAGAGTAAGAGAGGCAAAAGGATCAAAGGTAACGCTGACCTTGTCGCATGTGGGACATTCCATGGTGTTCTTGTAAAACCCACTGAACAGGTCCATGCACACGGATTCGTTGCGCTTAGCATGGTTTTGTCTGTAGATGTCGCCAAGCTCCTGGATGTACTGGGGATCAGTGACCCGCGCATCGTCTGAATCAGGGTTCTCGAGGTAAGGCTTCTTCTGGATTCTATTCAGGTCCTCGTGGATAGAGTCAACGAGGTAGCTGAGAAACTCCTGAGAATCCTGCTGACCCCAGCCGGAAAACACTGGGTTCTGAGAGCTGAGGGTCTTCTTGAAATTGGTGGGTGAGAACGACGAGCTCGCATTCTCGCCGTAGATTCCCTGCAGTACCTCGGCATACTTCTTGGCCATGATACCACCCGAGCCCAGCGGGTTGTTCGCGTTGATCTCAGACTTGTACTTTTCTTGAAGGAAGTAGATTGCCAATTCCTCAACACTGCGGATGCATTGCAGCGCGGAGTTCATGTAGCAAGTGTTTCCAAGGTTTGACAAGCCAACAGTTCCCCGGGTCTTGCCGTCGCGTCTCCGACCTCTGGTGGTCACAGTGCTGCCAGGCGCAGGGCTTGCTTGACGGGATGTTGCAGTCGAGCCCGCCTTCGAGCCGTTGACTTTAGCTCTGGCCATCATGCTTTTTTTCTTCTGGTCGGAGGAATACTCGCCACCAGCAGGACCACGAGTCTGCTCTTCGAGAATGAGGGTCTGATTTTCAAACAGAGAAAAGAGCTCGATGGTTGATGAGCCGTTGTAATTCGGGTTGGCGGTCTGGTCCTTCATGTCAATATGCTCAATGTCCTTGCCGATATCCATCTTCTTCCATTCAGCGTTGTCAACGACCAGCTTGGTCCGCTGGGCTTGGGCGAAAGATGGCGAAGTATCACGTGAAAGTGGTGGTGATGCCACGCCTGTCTGCGTGTTGTCGGGCCTGTCTACCATGACTTCGGTAGGATTGAGCACCCGCCAGATCTTGACTTCGTGTTTGAGAGGGATGTTGGCGAAGTCTTTTACTCGCATCAGGAATTTGTGGCTTCTCTCCTGGCGTGACGAGACGACCATCAAGGCATCGTCGGGTTTCATCTGGCCTCTCTGGCGGCGTTCGTGCTTTTCCCTGAGCTCCAAAGCCGCAGATCTAGCACGATCAACATTTTGTCTGTCTTCCTCGACCGGCTGAGGAACCTTTCTGATCAGAAAAACTGGCGGGTAGACTTCATACACGACATTGGACGTGACAGCACCGTCTGGTGCCGTATTATGCGCATATCTGGTAATTTGCTTTTGTCCAGCAGTAATGCCATACCAGCTGACGATCTTTCCCCAGGCATTTGCGGGAAGAACCTGGTAGTCCTCTTCCATGGTTAAGCCCTGCCTGAGCGGGATATAGGGACGCCCTTCAAGGTCGTGCAGGATGGGCTCCTCGAAAGCGTTGGCAGGAACAATATTGGAGTTGTCAACGGGCCCAATCTCACCTTCACGCGATGCTTTCGAGAAGTTGGTGCTGTGCTGGTTCTCTGTGGTCCTTGACATTACTCTGTGGAGCCATTGCACAGAGACGACGCAGCCACTGTCACCATGGTTGATCGGCTCGAGAAGCAGCTGCTTCACTTCCGCTACTTGTTCGTCAAGGCTCGGTAGAGGTGCTCCACCAGTCACTTTCCACTGGTCCCCGTCATTTGCTGAGTAGGGCGGTGGTTCATCAGACTGAAAGCTGGTCGCTGAAGTGTTCGATGTGATTGTGCCTTGTACTGATGTCGCAGCACTGTTCGCGCCAGTATCCTGATCATACAAGTCGTTTGACGTGCCAGCCATCGCTACATCCTCATTTGAATCTTGCTGGTCCCGAGCGATTCCCTCCATCTCGCCGGCACTTCTCTTCGCAGGACTCGCTGCTCTTTGAACTTCCAATCTCTCTGTGATCCTGTCGTTCTCCGTCCTCCCGTGAACATCCTGTCCATTCTCACTCCCAGACATGCTGCTCCCGCTGTCGATCGTGATGTCGGCAAACGCTCCGCTCGGGCTCTGTCCTGCTGCACTGGCGCCAGCACTTGCCACCTCGTCGTGAATGTGAGGTGGCAATGCTCCGGATCGGGTGTTGGTCAAAGGTGAGGCGCGGCCCTCAACGGGACTTGGCGCGTTGCTGGTTGCGGGCTGTGGAAGCGGTGATGACGACTCACGCCGGTGGGCCTCGTAGGTGGCGTGGTCGAAGTCGGCGGGCAGGTCGTCGGCGGTGTGCTGTGATAAGGACGCAAAGGGCGCAAGCTTTCGCTTCTTTGGCGTGGACGAAGAGGCCGTGGTGGGTGGCCGACTGCTCTGCAACGGCGAGCAGCCCCGGATTTTCAGGATTTGCAAGGAATGTGAAGGAGTGACGGCGGCGCGACAGGGCCGGGTGTCAGGCTGAGTAGAGGCGCGCGTCGGTGATGGATTGCCGATGCGGGCAGGTGTGCGTGGTGTGTTGTTGCGGTATGGAATGACAGTGGGTGGTGGTGGTGGTGGTGTTGTGTTTGGCGGTCTTGCTGGCTGGCGGCGGCTTCAACGGCAAGCAAGCTCAACTTCTTGTCCGTGGTCGCGCGTTTGGCGTTTGGCGTTTGCGCTGTCCGGGGAAGGTGGTGCAGCAAGGGCTCAAAGCGCAAGTGCCTGTCTCAGCCTGTCTCAGCCCGTCACCAAATCGCGGAGACAATCGAGTATTAATGCCCCAGGCATCAAGGCATCCTTCACTTTCACATGCAGTGAAGGGTGTTTGTCACATGATAAAGTCCACCTCGATCATACAATACTTTGTAACGCTCGGATATCATGTACTGATTCATGGAATGTCTGCGCATCATATAGTATAGGTATGCGACTGCGCGGAACATTGCTCGAACGAGAAGCTACGACGGACTCCTTTTTCCTTCCCCTACAAAAGATCCACCTCTGGTAGTTGAACAACGTCAAGGCAAAATAGCAATCATTTTCTGCCAACATGCCGAACCTTCGCACTGCAAATACGCACTCAGCCCCAAACCAGGATGATCATAAGCAACCATCATGACGCCAAAAGCCGGCGCTGCAACAAACAGCCCAGAAAATACTCCCACCCCTAGCCCACCTAGTCTGTTTGCCCATCTGCCCAAGTGCTTCGCTTCATCGTGTGGACTGGCTGACTCCAAGCTTGCCCAGGTCCATATCAGGAGGAAGAAGATGTAGATCGCGGTTATCCAGGCGTACTTGCCCAGTCCTTTGACTGCAAGGCCTAACTCAATGAGAGAGACGCCTGAGAGGGTGATGGTACCAGCAGCAGTGAGCACGCCGAAGACCCATGCTGCCGGCCGACCGCAGAGCCTGCCCAAAGCTTCACCGTAGCGCGCGCGGGTGTCAAAGGTAGAGGGCAAGGCTGCGACGCTTACTCCTATTGCTCGCGCGATCTTCAGACCCGTCGACGCCTTGTTCCAATTCTCTAGTAGCCACATCACTTGTACTGTTGGCGAGTACAGTGTCGTGTAGATCCATCCTATCCATCCCAGGAAGCTCACTTGCGTATCCGTTGATCCCCGAAAGAACTCGTCGTTCCAACCTCTGAAATCGTGAGGCCAGAATAGGCCCATGAACTTGAAGAAGTGTTCGCCTCCTTCTGGCAATTCGAGTCTGAGGACGCTGTAGACTTGGTAGATGCCGACTAGAGCGTTTCGCAGCGAAGCGAACCAGCACACCCAGCCTACCAGGAAAGCAACCCTAAAGCCGCTTGAGAGCCCGGTAAGGCTTGTGCCGACAAAGCTGGTGAGGATGCTGCTTAGTGCACGTGCGCGTGGCGAAAGAGTACATATAGATGTCGAGTTCATGATTGTGATATTTGCGGTGGCTGCGAAAGAGTGTTTGGTAGCCTCCAGGCTCGAAAGCGTGGTGTTTAGAAGCGTGCTGTTCTTCATTTGCGTTGCATTGAGTGTGATTATGATGATGAACACCGGAGGTCTGATGCATGCCGAGTGCTAGAGATCGAACTCCTCATACATCTCGTTCATGGTCAACGTCATGTTGTCTATTATTGGCAATGCATGCGGTTTGAAGGCGGCCTCAAGCTCCGGTGTCACATATACCAACTCAGCCTCAAACAGACAAGCTATATCTCCACGGGACTATAGAACACTTCTGACCTATAAGATGTTGAAAATTGCACTGGCGCAGCCACAGAAATAGAAGCTTCCAAGCGCCATCACAAGCCTTGCGGTTGAAACCTGATTCGACTACGTGGAGTTACAAGTTGCGACTCCGCCACGCGTGGGATACTGGTTGAACACTCGATTCCACTGGATACTCGTACAGCATATGGGTTCGTCGACGTGGCGTGATGGCGATATGACAATGTGTGATATGCGCCATAGACGGGTGGCTAGATCAAGTTTCATGCTGACCTGTTGACACAGCCTGCATCGTCCGCAGCCCGAGCAGTACATATCGATTAACGATCGATGTAACTACACCAATGAACATACGATACTTTACAACACTCAATCGCCAGTCAATTATCTCTACAGACAAGGCAACTTTCCATTCATCAATAGAGGAGTGATCGCTCGATGTACGCGGGTGAGTCGGCCATCGCCACGAAAGACACCTTAAGCAAGCTACAGTGAATGAATACATTTCCATCCCTTCACAAAATACTACTAAAGTCCTCCTTCCTCACCCATTCCTCCAGATCCGTCAACTGCCTCACATCCACTCCCAACTCCTCCGGACTCTTAACATTCGGATCACCACCCGCAAAGCCATACTTAATAACATACGCCAACGCTTCATCGAACTCTCTTTGCAAAAAGTCAGGCATATCGCCAAAGTCAAACTCTCGATTCTGGATCTCCAGCTTCACATTGTGAATACGCGCCCACGAACGCCAGTGATCGCCATGTGTAGCCTCTTTGGCATAGCCCAGCATGGCAGAGCCCGCGGGAGCATCGACGAGGGCTTGCACGAAGAGACCGGTGTCGTGCGACGGATCGACCAGCGGCGCAGGGTAGTCTTCGAAAGACTTTGGTAAACTGAGTGTGAAAGTGCCACCAGGTTTCTTCTGCGGTCTCAGAGCCGGATTCTTTTTCCAGTTCTGAAGGTACATGCCTACTTGCAAGTAGCTCGTCTTAGCCGCTAGAATAGGATGGGTTTCTTTGATGTACTGCTCGACGGCAGCTTTCGAGTCGAAGTGGAAGTTCCACGTGAATTCGCCTTTGCTCCACTTCTTAGTGTCGCTCAGCGTCGACCAAATGAAGCGGTCGAGAGTACTGAGGTGCTTCGCAGCGGCGTCGACGGCATTCTTGCCATGCTGGACTTCGCCGTCAAACGCAACATGGTTCGGCGGCTTGCCACTAGCTTCTGCTGTTGCGAATGTTGATGGATCGCTGAGGAACTGCCAGAAGTCGGTGTTGGCAAAGACCACGTTGGCACCTTCGAATGCTTTGTCGAGAGAGGCTGGATCATTGAGATCCGCGGCGACGAGTTCGATACCTAGGTCGCGAAGACTGGCGTTGGAGGGTTTGTCTGGGTTGCGGGTGATGCCTCTGACGCGCCAGCCTGGTTTGGAAGCGAAGAGGCGGGCGACTGAACCGCCTTGTAGGCCGGTCGCTCCGATTACGACGATTAAGTTGGAGGACATGGTGTTTGTTGGATGGCGGTGACTGAAAAAGTGTGAATGTTCTCAACGTGCTGTTGATGTGTAGCCCGGTGACATTGCCAGGTAAGTCCAAGTGTGGGACATCAATATACAATACCCTTTTTGTATATGACCTCGGAATGATGATAAACCGTATATCGTAGTTACACAACTCATCAGCTGTAAATTGCCATTAGTAATACATCGCAGCATGTACTGCCAGTGAATCCCATACTCGGGCTTGACGTTAGCCCGCATTCCGAGCAACTGCATGTCGACCCACGTACCCAAGCTGACAGGTTTCACCGTCGAAGACTACCTAGGTATAGGAACGGCTAATAATGATTGGGTCGCGACTTTGTCTACTTCTGGCCGTCATTGATGCAAGCATGTTTGTAATCAAAGACGGAAGGATTGTAGAACTCAGAGCCGCTTCCGTACGATCGACTTGAACACTGTCGCGCAGAGTAGAATGATAGGTATTGCATGGCCTTTGTTGTCTTATCCACAGTCATTTTGTCTGTTCGAAGGATATGTCAGCTGGCGATTCATCTTACCACAAGCCGGTTACGAGATAGGCATAGATCAAGAACAGAATGAAAATACCAAGTCATCCCATCAAACAAAGTCGAATAAGTAACACATGGTTATGATATCTCTGAACAGAATGTCCCATACAGCCGCACCCGAAGCCTCTCCTGCGACCCGTAGATCCGACGAACAAAAGAGACTTGTAAAAGGAAAAAAGAAACGCCCTCATGATGCCACGCTTGCTCCTTGCACGGATCGGACACCCATGATCCGTTGGTGCTATGATTTGTACATCCTGATTGTTCTTTCAGTTATTATAGATTATACAACAGCTTTGCTGCAGACGTTTTGTGTCAACAAAAGCATCCACAGCTTCTTCTTCAGGCTACCGCAACGACTTTCGTTCGCTTTAGTCCACGCCAGCGTACAAGTCGACGAGGATGTTGATGGCGGCGACGACAATTTCGGCGGCGATGAGAACGATGACGATCCATTCGAGATATTCGCCTGTTGAATTGTCAGCTGGGTGTCGAAGAGATCACCACGATAAAAGAGCAGGTACGTACCATGTGTGTGCGTCAACTGATCCTTCAACACTTGCAGCAGATCCGCAATAACGTCGAGTCTCTCGGTCAATAGACCGACTCTCTGGTCCATCTCGAGGTAACTTCTGACGGCTTGATAGACTGGTTCAAGCTGAGGCTCTGCCCACATGAGTTCAGGAGCGTCGAGGACGGATCCTTGCAAGTGAATGTTGATTCGCAGAATGAAAAGTTCACCGATCTGCATGTTAATTTCACGACGAGTGAGGTTGATGCGACCAGTGCGGGCAATAGTGGCGGGAATTGATTGAGTTGTTGTGATTGTTGCATCGACGAGATCTTCGTATAGAGATGTCTGGAAGAAGGTATGTTAGTACACCCACGAAACTTGTGCCCAATAGTGCTCCCCTACCTTTGTGCTTTGCGCGAGCGCATGGCTGATGGCCAGCTTGGTCATGTAATTCCTCTTCTCGCGCAAAGAGATGAAATCGTTGTAGATGCGAGCCTGGTACTCGCGAGTGTAGTAGAAGTTGAACTCCTCAGTTTGCACGTCGTCTTTTCCCAGCTTCTCCTGCTCGAATCTTGAAATCTCTTTGAGGAAACGCTGCTCTTCCTTGACAGTCATGCCCCAGATGACGACCACACCGTATTCAAAGAGGAAGACCTCGGGGATATGCACGGTTGTGTCAAAGTCGGCTGTCATAGGAGCCTCACCCACGACGCCACTTGACACCTCGTCAACAGCGGATGTATCTTCAGCAGTGTGCGCATGTGCAAATTTACCGGCTTCGGCCTCGCCTTGCAAGTCAATGAGATCTTCCCTTCTGCGTTCGGCATTCTCCTCGACTTCAATGGCGCTGTCGGAGAATCGTCTTTGGGGTTGTGAATGTACTTCTGCCTGCTCTGCTGCACTTCCTCTTCTCCTGTGGATGCCCTCGCCGTCCTTTCGATATTGGTAGGGTGTGTATATGCATTCGTCGAACAGTTTGGGATGCGCGCTCTTAGTCTTTGTCCTTCCCTTGAGGAAGCGCATCAGCTCGTCCAGCCTGTAGCTACTTGCTGTGCAGTATGCGGTCACACGCGGCAGCTTGTCTCTGTCATCCTTGCCGAGTCTCGCCGCATCGCGTCTGGCAGTTGGGTCCTTGATCCGTGTAAATTGACTGTACACATCCTTTCCGCTCTCTTCGTCGGGCCCATCCTCGCCCAGCTCAGGGTTGGGTAAGAGTTTCAGTTTTTGTGTGCGTACAGATGTTCTCTGCGGGCCTATCTTGGCTGCTGCGGATGCGGAGGGCAATTGAAGCGGCGCGCCTGAGCTGTTCCTGCGGCGCAATTTGCTGTTGAGCGCCGAAAGCATTGGTTGTGAGCCATCCCGAAGCTGGCTGTTATTTTTTGGAATACTGCCGGTTGATGTCGCTGCTGAGGAGGGAAAGCCTGGGCGATTTCTGCTGGGCGGGCTGGCGGTTGAGACTTGAGGATTGAAGGTCACGCTGCGGGTGACTTTTGGAATGGGACGAGCACTATTCGCATTGTCGCGTTCAAGTAGGGGTGATGTTTCTGACATGGCGGGTAGAGTATGTGATCAAGGCCGTGAAAGGCCGGTTGCTGAGGTGGTTGGTTGGGAGAGAAACGAGATGGACGTCGAGATGGATTGGCGCGTTTCAACTTCGGTCCATGTCCCGGTGGTGAGATTGAAAATGGTATCCCCGTTCCAGTGTACAATACAGGCGACTGCGGCGTTGTTTGGCAGTATCCTAGTAAAGAGGAGGTGTTGTATGGGTGGTGCTGGCGGTGCCTGACAACGAGTGCTAGAGCTTGGCTGGCTCGCTTCGTCCGGAGTTTGAGCAGATCAAGTTGTCGAGGCCGTGCACCTCTGTAATGACGTTTTGCAGCAACCGCGCTAGCACGCCGTCTGCATGTGCTGGCTCCACTCTGCACGCTGAAGGTATATCACACCGTATACATGTATATCCATCACTGTGTTCACCGTTAAGTCAAAACGATCGATTGTTGGAAGATTATGTGACACACATTCATGGAGTGCCTAGACATCGATGTTGTCAACACCTACTAACAAGACAATTTTCCGCATTGGTATGTGGCCGTATGCAGGCATGTGACAGCTCATTGATATGACAAGGAGTACTATATGGAAGAAGTACCGTGCAGACCAATTCAGCAAGCCTAGCTGCCGTTCAGCTTGCCATCCCTAGTAGTCCGCCATTTTTGCACCGCCGCCTTTGCTGCTCTCCGTCCAAACACTCCACCAGCAGTCAAACCGGATCCACCAGGGTAATTCCCATAGAACAATCCACCGACCATCTCACCAGCGCAGTACAAGCCTTCAATCTTGCTCCCATCTTCTTTCAAGACACCAGAATCCTCGGGATCGATCGCGAGCCCACCAAACGTGAAGGTAATTCCAGATGTTACCTTGACAGCCAAAAGTGGCGATGGCTCAGTGACAGGAAGTGCCCAGTTGCTCTTAGCCAGCGTCAGCTTCTTGGATGATGACTGAGTGGAAAGACCGTCTTTGACCGCTGGGTTGAGTTCGATGTCAGGGTGCTCTTCTCTATGTGCTTTGACGGCCTCGTCGAACTCCCTTAAAGTCTGAACAAGTGTCGCCTTGTCAGCCAGACCATCTTCTGCCAACTTCTCAGCCAGCTCTTCAACATCTTTTGCCCATGTCTTTCTGGTAATCATATCGCGGTACTCTTCTTCTCGCAACCATTTCTGCCCTTCCTCGCCCCAAATTTGCCACGCCACACCGCCAGGTTGCTCCAAGATCGCTCGTCCGAATTTGGCGTAGGTGTAGTTCCTCAAGTCGATTCCCTCGTCGACAAATCGTTCTCCAGCTGAGTTCACCATGATTCCTAGCGGATAGCCACTCTTCGTGAATTCATTAGTCTTCTCGCGATCCCCACCGTTCGCGGGTGAGTCGTAGTCCCAAGCAGTACTATGGCAACCTCCAGAGCTGAAGTCACCCACGAGTTTGGCTCCGGTACGCTGCGCAGCCATCATCATGTCGCCCGTGTTGTATGGAGTGCCACGTGTGTGTGCTCTCTCCCATCCTTCTGCTAGATACTTCTTCCTCAGCTCAGGGTTCGCCTCGAAGCCTCCCGCGCAAAGAACAGTACTGTCAGCCTTGACCTCAATCAGCTTCCCTTCCCTCTCTACCTGAATACCCACAACTTTGCCATTGGGATCAACGATCAACTCTTTCCCCGCCACTCCAAATACAATCTCACCACCTCGAGCTCGCACAGCCTGCAGCAAGTTCTTGATCAATCCCTTCCCTTGCTCCTCCACTGTCAAACAAAGCCCACCCCAGAACTTGAACCGCCCATCAACCTCAAATGCCTGGCGGCGGAAGCTCATCTGCCAATTTACTCCAGCTTCCTTCTTCAGCCATTGCACCAGCTCCAATCCCTCGGTAACCACTTTCTTCCCCAGACCAACCTCGCTGCGCCCACCAGTGACCCGTGTCAAATCGCTCTCAAACTCGCTCGCTTCATATGGTGCGAGATCGACGCGTTCTGCGAGTTCGGGAGGCACGTTGGAGACTAAAGGCAGGATGTCTGGAAGTCCGCCGTGAGAGACGCGGTAGGCGCCTGCGGTGAAGTAGCCATTGCCACCGGCCCAGGACTCAGGCGATTTCTCCAAGATGAGAACGCGCGGTGCTGGAGAGCCGGATGTTAGTGCTTCGAGAGCGGTGGTGAGAGCTGCGGCGCCGGAGCCGAGGACTACGATGTCCCAGTTTCGATGTAGAGGGTCGTTGGTGGTTGTTGGAGCAGCCATCATGGGCTATAGGGTTCCAGTCGACAATGTAATTTAGCGCGTGGATATAATGACGATAGCTAATGAACAACCGCTCGGACAGTTTCTGATACTTCAGCTGCGATGTAGATCAAGAAATAAATAACTGCTATAAGGTGAGGTATGGCGAGAACGATATGTATTCGCCACCTTTCTGCGGATCATGGCCACCCACGGATATGGAAGACGTGGATCTGACCCCTCACAGATTGCATCTTGCAGGCCAAATATGCCGATACAGCCGTTCTGATGAAAGATCACAAAGCGGATTGGTAGCAAAGGAAGCAAGATCGCTCGCGGCTGGCCGGTGTCGGGCGCAAGAACGCCGGACAAAAGTTGCTGCGATTTGGTTCAAACCGCTCCACGTCTGCGAAAACATCCGTTCTTTCTGTAGATGAGAATACCAGAAGACTTCGATGCTCGGTATGCATCACTGAAGCACATGCTCAAGGCCATGTAAATACTGGATTCGAGTGTTGCCGTTGTGGCAAGGCGCAGCCGCTTGTTGACGAACTCCTGCATGAGGTGGCGCCCAACTTCGCGTTCCCATTGGCCTTGAAGGTGAAGTCATGCGACTGCGTGTTGTCTCTCCTACGAGCACAGCCTTGCGCTCGGTGATCTTACTTCACGAGCGAAATTAGACATTCACGCTATGTACGCAACGGTCAGGTCTTGCCGTCTGGCTAGAGCATCTTCACACCTCATCACACCACTCTGAGCCCGCCACGGCATGTCTCACGACCCGAACTCCACGCGCAAGCGGCCAAGAGAAGACGATCAAGACGAAGACTTGCACCGACGCGGCCCTTCGCGGCAGAGATTCGAGCATATCAGGGCATACGACCATGCGCGCCAGAGCATCGGAGATCAGTACCATGGCAATGTCAATATATATCAGGGCGGAGCAAGCGCCTCAAGATCGCCGGAACCTACTGCGATTGAGACCGCTCTTGAGAGCCTGATGTTCGAGGAGATGGATGCCCGCTATCTCACAATAGACGCATTACCGGCCCCCTCTTCCTGCAAATGGCTACTGGGCCGTGAGGAGTACAAGAGGTGGCA
>Ga0265797_10004900_pt1 | contig 19996 bp, 29 predicted proteins | sample P2T30metagenome_FD_192433 | JGI IMG/M metagenome (GOLD analysis project Ga0265797, IMG submission 192433) | Plant litter microbial communities from East Loma Ridge, Irvine, California - P2 T30 | ecosystem: Environmental > Terrestrial > Plant litter > Unclassified | place: USA: California...
GTGTATGTTGCCTGTAAATATAACTGCCATTGGACGGTACAGCGCGTACGTGTGCCTGTCAAGAAGAGGTAGCGATCCGAGTTCATGCAGTGTCACTGAAGGCCCGCCAATAGTGCATCTTCAGCGGCATATCGTCTCCTTGACGCCGGAACAAGACAAGTGCTTGAGGTCGTTATCTATCTTTCCCCTGTTACGTCCCCTCTCTGTCTTTCCTTGGAAGTATTGTGTGTTCCCAAGGCCGACTGTTTGCTCTTCGACAGTCAGTGCAGTCTTCCGATATCCGCTCGTTGTGCTTGTTCTCGTTTCTCCTCCCTCGGGTGTGCTTTGGCTGGGCCGCTCTGAGGGCGCTTTCAGGGAGACGTTAGTCTGTCTCGAGACGTGCGAAGCGACGAACGCCCGATTCAGACGCTGAGACTGAGACTATTGGTCCGGCCAGCCCACCAAACCTCCCCTCCTCTTCAACACCTCCACCAGCCAAACATCTACTCCTTTCCGCCAGCAGTCCTTCTCGGTCACACCCTGGAACCTTTGCACTCGCTCACAGTCTGGCTCCAAAGACAAGTGTGTGGGAAAAGGCCAACCGCATCACCTGAACCGGAGGTCCAACTGAGAACAAACACCTTCATCCTACATCGAGCTTTACCGACGCCCAAACTCCCGCAGACAACCCGCCGCTTGCCTACACCTCACATACACAGTCGCATACACCTCTACATCCTCACATCCTGAGGAACCATCCACTCGAGCAAACCGACTCGGTCTCGCAACCCTCCCCTGAAATAAACGTCATAAAACACATTCGCCGCTCGCCACGCGCAGCGGCCCACACTCCCAATCATGTCCGACCCATTCAAGGCAAAGACGATGAAGCGCAAGAACGTCAAGGGGCTGGCGCTTGCAGCGCCGCCCAAGGCACCCACACCCTCTGCCGAAGACTCACAAATACCTGGCAGCCTGGGAAACCCGAACAATGAGAAGCCTGATACCTTGGAGATTGGCGTCGAGTTCAGACTGGACTTGCGAAGTGAAGACTTGGTTGTGCTTAGAGATCTCGGTGCGGGCAATGGTGGCACAGTGAGCAAAGTCCTACACAAGCCGAGGAACCTAGTCATGGCACGTAAGATCATCCACGTCGAAGCTAAGAAGGAGGTACGGAAGAGGATTGTCCGAGAGCTCCAGATCATGTTCGAGTGCAGCTCGCCTTACATTGTTGAATTCTACGGCGCTTTCATGAATGATTCGGGGGATGTCACAATGTGCATGGAATATGCCGACGTCGGGTAAGATTGGACATTCCCTTGATGCGCGTGACTTCGTGAATACTGACTCAACCCTTCCAGCTCCCTCGACAGCATATCCAAGAACTTCGGTCCTGTTCGTGTCGACGTACTGGGAAAGATTGCAGAGGCTGTGCTTGGTGGTCTCACATACCTCTACCAGACACACAGGATCATGCATCGCGACATTAAGCCCTCAAACATCCTGATCAACAGCAAAGGAGAGATCAAGCTGTGCGACTTTGGAGTAAGCAGTGAGTTGGAAAACAGCGTGGCGGACACTTTCGTTGGCACAGGCACATACATGGCGCCGGAGAGGATCCAAGGCAGCCCGTACACGGTGAAGAGTGACGTATGGAGTGTTGGCCTGACGCTGATGGAGTTGGCGATCGGCAAGTTCCCTTTCAGTATTGAGAGCGAGGGTGACGACGACGAAGCCGCTGGGCCGCAAGGCATCCTCGATTTGCTGCAACAGATCGTACTCGAGCCTTCCCCCAGGCTGCCGAAGAGTGACGCGTTCCCGCACATTCTCGAGGATGTCATTGCAAAGTGCTTGATGAAGGATCCGAAGGAGCGTCCGACCCCGAGAGAACTATTCGATACAGACCCTTTCCTGCAAGCTGCTAAGCGTACGCCAGTCGATCTCAGACAGTGGGCGGTGAGCATGATGGAGAAGCAGAACCGCAAGAGCCACCTTGGGCCGCCTCTCAGCCCTTCGACAGAGGCACTCCTTCGTACCGATGGGTCTTCCGGGAGCGCAAGATCCAGACCGTCCTCAATCGGACCCAATGGAGGGTCGGCCCCACCTACTGCGCGACCTGTATACCCGACACGGACGAGCAGCGCGCAATCCGCCAGTAACCCTTCACAGCTGGACCTCCCGATCAGACCAGCGCCGCCTCCAAGCAGACGTAGTGAGAGGGAGCGACCTGACACTGCGGGCAGCAATCACACTACGAGCAGCAACCGCGACAGCTACCGTACAGCGCCGAGGCCAGGGTACTCCGACGGATCGAGGCAATATCAGCATGTAGACTCTTACCAATGAGGTCGATATGATGCGCCCAGAGCGCAAAGCTGAATCCATGATCAACTGCCATCTAAACACGAGGTCACTTCCCCACTCGGGGCCAAGGATAATGGTGCAGGTGGCATACATACATGATGCCGCCTCTGTGGTGAGAAAGAAATGTACACGTCAAGGGTGAAAATGCACCCCTTGTTGGCCTCGCCGGATGGCACCTGATGTAATGGGACTGACAGACAAAAATCCGCATTGCATGCATGTCGTCAAACCGGATACTACATCGGGCCAGGGTCGGACATTCTGGCTGACAGCTTCTTATTTTCCTTCATCCTTTTCTGGCCTCTTTTCATGCAAGCGTTTGGGCGAATCTTGTAGCGTAGCTGGCGTAAGTGGCGTGGCTCAGGACAATTGCGATCTGTCCATATGGAGTGCATCGGAGCGTGGAAAGTACAGAACAGATGTAGCGGGTTCCCTGCGTCTCGAAGCATTGTCCGCATCCTTTCCAGGTTCCATCTCACATTCACATGTTTTTTTCCCGCCGCAGAACCGTGGCAGGATCTGGCCGCATACACACGACCCGCCCAAACGTGTCTTGCAGCCGTGTGCCCCCGCCATCATCGACGTTTTGTCTGGCTGCTATGGGCAACGATTCGTTCGTCCGGATGGGTGAAGTTGGCACCGGCAGTGTCGTCGTCGCCAACGTCGTCGTCATCGTCGTCGTCGTCATGCATACCATCGAGACATGCAAGTTTGCTCAGCACTGCGCGGGTACATGTATTACCCGTGCGCCAGCGGTCGTTGGCAATAGATTAATACAACGGCACCCGGCTCAAGGGCTAAACGGGGGGCAGGTACTACTACTGTGATGTGATGTGATGTACGTTGTGTTGTCCCCGCAGGAGAGGACATCTTGCGCATGCGCGGATGCGCGAGTAAGTGAAATAATACCCGGGTGGCCGCCTTAGACATGCGATTAGGTACACACATAGGTAAGAAGTATAGCAGTGCATATGCACCCCGGGGACGATCAGACACCCTGTTTCCCCCCTCACAAAGAAACGAAATGCCATGCGTGCGACCGGCCGACCAGACTATACCCATCCCGGTCCGATCTCGTGGGAGCCCTGAGGGTTTGCAAGTGTTACAGAGATATGCGAGGAGGCAGGCACGCGCAATGGGCACACGAGCTGCGGCCTGGAGACCGATGCGCTAAGGTTGTTCTAGTGCTTCTTTCGACGATGTTCGGATAACGGCCACTTCAACTCCTGTCCACTCCTGTCTCCGACATTTGCAGGAGGAATAATAATCTTTGCCGTGCCGCTGCACACTCTAGTAGTCACCTGCTTGTTTCGGCACCTCACCGCGCTCGCTGGCAGATTGGCCGGCCGCTGACTACATCGCCGCTGACTACATACATACATGTACATGCATCCTCCGACCGACCTGCCGTCCCGTGCGCGTGCATGACTACCAGTACTGAGCGAATGGAAAGTAGTGTCGGTTGTACTTTGTATCCGAGTAGCTTCTACCAACCGCCTACACCCACCTCACTCCCACACACACGCACAAAGAGGTGCCGTTTGGGTTTCAGCCGTGGTCTCATGGGCGTTCGGCGGTCTGAGTGGATGAATTCGAAATTGCTTGAACCTCTCCCGGGAGGATGCTGCTACGGTCGACGCGCGTGGCGCTTGCAATGCCCCCTTGCTTTCTCTTTGTACTAGTCCACGGTATACCGCCCATTCACGCCATGACTGGTGCAGTGTTTGGTTCAGGACGGCTCCTGCGCTCCTGCTGATGTTGCCGCCCGGCTACCTGACGCCGCTATACCGTCACCTGCTCCCGGAGACTGACCACTTGCGCCATCGAGGCCGTGGTGTGCGACCGACCACTCCTTCACGCTGTGTTACAGCTGTCGACACCTGCGTCGGGCGAAATGTCCTCCACCGGCTCTTAATGACCAGTAGAGGGGCCTTCACGTCAGGTCAGCCTGTAGTTACGTTACAGCGCCTCAGTCAGGCAGGCATCCCCGGGAATACCCGCCCCGAGACAGCAATTCGAGACCTCTCTTTGTCGACCGGCCGACCGCCAACGACTTGTTCTAGCGAAGTCTTGCGCTACAGAGGAGTTGTCGCGGCCCGCGTGGTCTCGTTGGTCTCGTCGTTGTCAGGCCCTCCCAGGAACGTGCTGACTCGAATCGATCGACCCTGCGTGACGACGAGGTGGTAGGTACTGTTGCGGTTGCAGTGCATCGATGCGAGACTTCTCACCGTCGCCAGCCTTACAACCGGATCTGCCGTACTAGGCCATTAGGCGCTGATACCTCGTGTCCACCTGCTGAAAGTAAGTGCCAAGTCAACTAGGTGGTATGGATTGGCGCCAGCATCACCACTTCTGATCTCCAGCGGCGACGAGACTAATGCGGGTTAATGTAGCCCAATAGCTCTTCCTTGTGAGTGAAGCACAGTAGTGATGTGTGCGCATGCTAATTCATGGTCATTTGTAACTTCCATGCTTGTGAAGGCAAGGGCTCCGGATGCATGTGATGAACGCGGAGTCAGTGAATGGACTTCATAAAGAGACCTGAGGATCGCAAGCAAACAATCTCTTTGTGGGATCACCCGCTCAACATCTTCACCCAACATCATCACCTACTGCAACCAGCATTGGCCGTGCGCTGTCTCACCCAACACAAAGGACAACCAACTTGGACCTGATCAATGGTACATAGCCAAACCACACCGCTACACTGACCTCCCACTTCAACAACACGGAACGATGTTTTCCAAAATGCTCCTCGGCGCATTGAGCCTTGCACTCCTCCTAACCACCACCTTCGCCGCCAGTCCAGCAGAATGGCGCAGCCGCAGCATCTACCAGCTACTCACCGACCGCTTCGCCCGCACTGATGGCAGCACCACCGCCACCTGTGACACGGCCTCTGGAATCTACTGCGGCGGCACCTGGGCTGGCATCATCAAGAAACTCGACTACATTCAGGGTATGGGATTTGACGCGGTCTGGATCTCGCCGGTCACGAAAAACATTGAGGGTAAAACTGCTTACGGAGAGGCCTACCATGGCTACTGGCAACAGGATCTTTACGCTGTGAACGGGCACTATGGAACTTCTGACGACTTGAAGAAGCTCTCCAGTGCTCTGCACGCTCGCGGCATGGTGAGTCGATCGATTGGTTGATTGTTATTTGCATGTGAATGATGCTGACTTTAGTGGCTGCAGTACTTGATGGTCGATATTGTTGTGAACCACAACGGTTGGAACGGTCCTCCTGACTCGGTCGACTACACCAAATTCAATCCCTTCAACAGGAAGGAAGACTACAACACCCCGTACTGCGAGATCGATTACAACAGGTTAGGTGATACTGTAAGTGTCCCCGTTTCAATCCAGCGCCTTTTCAAATCCCTGAGTATTGAACGATCAGCTACTAACAAATCACAGGCACAACTGACGCAATGCTGGGTTGGAGGTAACCTCGTGCCTCTTCCCGACCTCAAGACCAGCAGTCCGAGAGTCCGCGAAGGCTACAACACGTGGATTAAGAGTCTCACGTCAAACTACTCCATCGATGGCTTGAGACTTGACACGGTCTTGCAGGTCGAGAAGAGTTTCTGGAAGGGCTTCCGCGATGCTGTCAGCGACATGTACATGATTGGCGAGATCTTTCAGGAGGGAGCGGACTTTGTCTGCGACTACCAGAACTATCTCACCGGTCTGTTCAACTACCCCGTTTACTTCCCACTAATCAACGCTTTCAAGAGCACCAGCGGCGACATGGCCAAACTTTCCGAGTCGATTGACAAGAACACCGTCTCGTGCAAGGACATCTCCCTCCTCGGCTCGTTCAGCGAGAATCACGACAACGCCCGTTTCCCGTCCCAGCAGGGAGACATCGCGCAGGCCGCCAACGTCATCACCTTTACCATGATCGCCGACGGCATTCCCATCCTTTACCAGGGCCAAGAGCAACATTACGACGCTCGCGGTGGCGCCAACGACCCCTACAACCGCGAAGCTCTCTGGTTCTCCGGCTACAACACCGACGCGCAGCTGTACAAGCTGGTCGCGAGCCTCAACAAAGCCCGCAAGAACGCCATCCGCAACGACCCGTCCTTCCTCACCACGGCCGCCAATCCCATCTACACCGACACCACGACCATCGCCGTTAAGAAGGGCAAGCTGATGACCGTTCTCTCCAACAAAGGCTCTTCCGGTTCCAACTACACTCAGCCCATCCGCTCCTACTACCAGTCCGGCTCCAGCGTCACCGAGCTGTTGTCTTGCACAAAGTACACGTCCGACAGCGGCAGCTACATCAACGTCCCCATGAGCGCCGGCATGCCCCGCGTCTTCTACCCGACCGCGGACATCGGCACTCTGTGCGGTGGCGCAACCCAGGACCGTGTGGCAGGTGCCTCGTACGCGGAAGCTGACACTGAGGTCGATGCTGCTGCTGCCGCTGCTCCTGAGGAGTCTTACTCTGAAGAGACCTCCGCTTCCACCCCCGATTCCACAGCCGATGCTGCTGCTGCTTCCTCCGATGCTTCCACTTCGGCCTCCGATTCCACTTCCTCCTCCGACTCTTCCGCCGATTCTACTGTCCTCGACTCCTCCATGTCACGCCCCGCTCGCCCCAACCGGCCCAGCCGTCCCAACAGGGCCACGCGCAACCGCGCCAGGCCCTCCAGGGCCAAGCTCGCCCGTCGCAGCAACAGCGGCAACATGAAAGCCTCCCGCTGGGCGGCTTGATTGATTGGCATAGGCATGGACATGTTGGCTTCGTCAAAGACAGGAAAGTCGAAGCAAACGGATTAGGATAGGATGGACTACGGAACGGCTTACAGTACACGTTCGCCGGAGGAAATTTGCATAGGCACGGGCATGGGCATGGGATTGGCGTTGGACGGATTGGATGATACCTCTTTTTGATTTTTTCTTCTGGGCGTTCACTTTTATGACTTGACGACAGCATACATTATTCCCCCTCAGGCTGGAAAGGGGTTTTCGGCTTGGTATACTTGTTATGGGCTTTCGGCATTGGGATGGATGGATTGGGGTGCATTGGGAGAGTTCTTTTTTTCCTCTTTTTGGAGTTGAGCCAATTGGTTTGGTTTGGTTGGCGATCCAACGGGGAGAACTTTTAGGTAGAAACCAAAATGATATGAATGGTTTGGATGGAATACTTTTTTCCTATGGAAAGCTTTGTGTGCTTTTCAGTTTCGGCTTTTACTTCCTTGATAACAAATGTTGACGATCGTTCCTGTTGTCCAGGATAAGTATGTGTTAAAGGGAAGAGGAATAGGTACATGTAAATGCATGGTTAAAGCAGGAAGCGACTTTCAGCAACATTCAGTTAAACAGTACCTTAGCAGGTATGCCCCGAGTGTTTTGATGTATAGTCGAGCTATCGTTGAATGTACCTATCGTCATCACGTCATAATTGCCTCTCATGAGCATGCTCGTGACAAACTGATCAAACACTCATGTTGATGAAAGGTCACCACTGTCGCTCCTTCCTTGAGTCGACTAACTAAAAGCTCGACATGTGCCTTCCTCAATCTTGATCCCAAGCACGTGCTCTTCGAACTTCTTTCCAATCAAGACCATGTTGTTTACTCAAAACTCTTCACCACTCACTCCAACAACTCCTCGTGAAGAGTATTCAGAAGTGGACATGCAGGTCAGTGACCGACAACCCGGTTCAGCACCACGACGAAGCCGAATACTGACACAGTCTCGACACAGGACCCCAAGCCATCGGTTCGCGAACGCGTCCCTTTCATAGAACGACACGTCCCAGAATGGGCCTACAACACGCTCGTTGCTACATCCGCAGAGTTCATCGGCACAACCTTCTTCCTGTTCTTCGCTCTCGCCGGCTGCCAAGTCGCTTTTACAAACACCGTCACCAGCATTCCAGCCCGGACATCAATCCCACCCTCGGCCTTGCTGTACGCGGCCTTGAGCCTAGGCTTCTCGCTCGTGGTCAACGCATGGGTCTTCTTCAAAGTCACCAGCGGCCTGTTCAACCCAGCAATCACACTGGGTATGTGCCTCGTAGGAAGTCTGCCCTGGAGCAGAGGAGCTTGCATCGCTGTCAGCCAGATGCTAGCCGGAATGACAGCCGCCGGACTGGTGAGCTGTGTCTTCCCGGGAGATCTCAAGGCGGAGACACTGCTAGGAAGCGGAACATCAGTCGTGCGAGGCTTCTTCATCGAAGCGCTGCTTTCTGCAGCCTTCATCTTCTCAATCTTCATGCTAGCCGCAGAGAAGCACAAAGGCACCTTCATCGCGCCCATCGGAATCGGGCTGGCGCTCTTCGTCGCGCAGCTCGTTGGGGGTCCTTTCACGGGAGCCTCACTCAATCCAGCTCGCTCGTTTGGCGCCGCGGTCGCGTCTCACCGTTTCCCCGGCTACCACTGGATCTACTGGATCGGCCCTCTGGCCGGCAGTTTTCTCGCCGCGGGGCTTTACAAGGTGGTGAAAGTCCTCGAGGCGGAGCTGGCGCTTGCTCTTCATGGGCCGGATTTCTTGGGCCATCGTAGGGGGGTTAGCAATTCGAGCGCTGTGTTGCCTACTGGTGGTGGTGGTCGCAGGAGTAGTCTGTCGGCGCCGAAAGAGATTCATACTTTGGAGCCGGTGCCGGAGAGTGATCTGGAGAAGGGCGTCGGGACGCCGGATGAGGGCGATGTTGGGCTTGGGGGGGCAGCTTCGACGACCGATGATTCGCGCGAAAGTGTTCGTAAGACAAGGAGGGATATCGAGGTGGTCTAGCTTGTCAGTGATTGTGGTGCTTTGAAGGAGAGACCAAGCGAAAGCAGGAGTCAGCAGGAGGGCAAAGAGAAAGAGAGATCGCAATGTCGATGTCAGCGAAGAGTGAAATGCTCCACATGGGCGCAGCATTTACATACATACTGAGCATGATATTTGAAAGTACCCATGTAAGCTACGACTCTCCGTGATAGAATCGAACTCTTCAAACACCGGATGGCTTATATGAAAAAGACGACTTTCTTCCTTGGATACATGTATGTCATGAGCATGCTTGTGCCAGCGAGACTGTCTATGAGCCTCCGGCTTGAATGTCATCTTTCCCATGCAGTGTAGATACTGAATGTACGGCAGGACACGATGAAGCCAAGCCCACGGCGAAATATGTACCGTCATTGTCATCGTCATTGGTCTCAGATCTTGGATCTTGGAAACTCGTAACCCGACAAAACATAACTACAGTACACCCGCGGCGTTTCCAAGCAACGGGAAGTTTTCTATATGTAGTCGTCAACAACCAGACACAAGAGAAAAAGCCAACGGCGCCACAACCGGAAGCAGCGGATGTAGAGAGTTTCTGCAAGGCCGTTTTTGGTTTGGTTAGTGGATTGTGGGAGTGGTGCGTGGCCGCGGCAGAGATGGGTCGGTGCGCATGGCCGACGCGCGTGGGAACGGGCTTTTGAAGAATGAGATGATGTGACAGTGGTGTTGTTGTAGTACTGTAGTCTTGATGGGTACTTGTGTTTATGTATATGTATATACATGGAAGAGTAGTACCTTGCATACCAAGTACCATGTATTCGTCAGCTACATTGTACAGCAAGCCATACATGACGAGTGCTGATGTTTTTAAAAGAGACCTTTCGGACATTCCAATTCCAAGGGCTGGGCTGGCCAAAAGCAAGGCTGAGAGGAATAAAATGGATCTCTCTCCAGGACCAAGCACAAGGATCCCCCACACACCGAAGAGGACTCGGGAGAATGCGAGTGGACGGACGCGTAAAGCACCATCGGCGCCAAGCCGCCTCTCTCAGGACGAGTCCCCTGATTTTCCTTTGCACTGCCTCACAAGCTGATTTGCGAGACGCGCGCCATTATTCGACTTTGTTGTTTTCGTGCCCGTATAGCCCGTATTATCATTACTGTGTCCTTTCTTGGAACAACTATACAATCAATATTTGAGACAAACACGACATGACCTGAATAAACCGGCAATCCATTCATTCACTACCACCGTTGCTTGCCTTCCTCCAGCACCCAGAACCTGCTTCCAGAATAGCCTTTGCCCAATCGAGGTAGTCGGATCGACGAAAGACCCTTGTTTGGCGACACGACACGACACGACACGCCAGCGCCAAAGTAGACCAGTGGAGAGCCAGCCAGCCCAGCCAGATCTCTCTCCCAAGCCCAGCCGCTCACTCGCTCGCTCTCCTGTACTCCCAAGTGGTGCTGCAGTAGTCGTCGTCCCTGCCGAACTGCACCACTTCTCTCACTCTCTCCCGCCAGCCATCTCCCATCGTCACCTCCGCCATCCAACATCGCCACCACCCACCCGACCAACCATCTCCATACTCCACTTCCACTTCCACTTCCACTTCCACTTCCCAACCGCCGTCTCTCGTTACCTGCCTCACACATCTCCTTGTTACCTTACCTTACCATACCTTCATCCACTACCTCATCGACTACCCCATAATACCCACTACCACAGAAACGCCCTCTGACGCCTATTGTCTCACCCGCCACGACACCCTCACGCCCGTCGCATTGGTCACGCACAACAACCGCTCGTTCTCCCGGCTGCCACGCCCGCCGCCGTCTTCTCCTTTGCCAACAACATAATTCCCTTACCGCCGCCGACTGTCGGCCACCACACTCAACATGCGCTTCGCCTTTACAACTCTAATACCCGCGCTCCTCGCTCTCGCCTCCTTTGCCTCTGCCGAACGCAAGCTCCTCTCCCAGTCGCTCGCCCAGTGTCAACAGAATAGCAGTTTCAGCGCCAATTTGTTCGATGTCCTCTTCACACCCGACGATGGCAAGCTGCGCTTCAACATCACCGGTGTCAGCACCGTAGAGGGCAACATCACCATCGACGCCAAAGTCTACGCATATGGCTTCCTCGCCTATGAGAACAGCCTCGACCCATGCAAGTCCGATTTGCTCGGTCTGTGTCCCATGCAAGAGGCACCTATAGACCTCAGGAGTAACTTTGATGTGCCAGCGGAGGCTCTCAAGCAGGTTCCAGGTGCGTTCACCCCACTGCGATACTGTCAGCCAGCCTGAAACTAACATTTCTCCTTCGCAGGCATCACATACACCGTCCCGGATCTCGACGCAAAGATCCAGATCTACTTCAAGAGGAAGGAAACTGGCGAATCAGTCGCCTGTGTCGAAGCGGAATTGTCCAACGGTAAAACCGTCAATCAAAAGGGTGTCGCATGGACTGTGGCCGTCATCTCTGGTCTTGCGCTCGTCGCATCGGCCGTAACATCCGGTCTTGGACACTCCAACACTGCCGCGCACGTTGCCGCAAACACCATGGCTCTCTTCGGTTACTTCCAAGGTCAGGCTTTCATCGGCATGACCTCCGTTAGCCTTCCTCCCATTGTCTCCGCGTGGACGCAAAACTTCCAGTGGAGCATGGGTATCATTCGCATCGGCTTCATCCAGGACATCGCTACTTGGTACCAGCGCGCGACTGGTGGCACCCCTTCGACCATCTTGTCCAGCCGAGGAACTCAGTCTGTGCAGGTCCAGAAGCGCGCACTCGACGGTGCCAGTGCTGCAATGGCATACGCTGTTGAGAATCTCCGCCACAAGACTCTCGTTGCACGCACCAACGCAGCTGGCTCCAGCTATGTCGACTCGTCCAACACAATCGTTGTTAAAGGCATTGACCGTGTTGGCTACAAGGCTGGCATTGAGGAAACCAACATCTTCATGACTGGCTACATCTTCTTCCTGGTCTTTGTCATGTTCGTTGTCCTCGGTGTACTCATCTTCAAGGGAATCTGCGAAGGTCTTACCAAGGCTGGTCGCATGCAGGGCGAAAAGTTCAAGGACTTCCGCAACGGCTGGAGCACCGTCCTCAAGGGCATCATGTTCCGTGTCATTCTTATCGGTTTCCCGCAGATGGTCGTTCTCTGCTTCTGGCAATTCACTCAACGCGACTCGCCTGCGATTGTCGCTCTCGCCGTCTTCACAGTCTTCACCATGATCGCCATCCTGGGCTGGGCTTCCGCAAAGGTCATTCGCCTTGCTCGCAGGAGTATCTCGATGCACAAGAACCCGGCTTACATTCTCTACTCGGATCCCGTCTCACTCAACAAGTGGGGATTCCTCTACGTCCAGTTCAAGGCCACCGCATACTTCTTCATCGTCCCTGTCTTGATCTACTTCCTGGTCAAGGGCATGTTCGTTGCCCTCGGACAGGAAGCCGGAGTCACACAGGCGATCGGATTTGTCATCATTGAGGCTCTCTACTTGATTGGCGTGTGTGTCATGCGTCCCTACATGGACAAGAAGATGAATGCGTTCAACATTGCAATCACCGTGATCTGCTTCCTGAACGCCATTTTCTTGCTGATCTTCACCGAGGTCTTTAACCAGCCTGTAAGTTTGCCACTCTCGAGCAACACAAATGATCATTTGCTAACACATACTTCCAGGGCCTCGTCACTGGTGTCATGGGCGTTATTTTCTTTGTTTACAACGCCGTCTTCTCTTTGGTCCTCATCATCATCGTCCTTGTGGCGTCGATCATCTCTGTTTGCGCAAAGAACCCCGATACCCGCTACCAACCCATGCGCGACGACCGTGGCAGCTTCATCAAGTCACAGTCACAGCTCAACACCGAGCTCGATGCTCTAGGTGCCACGGCTCGCGGAGAGGGTAAGGGTGGTTACTCCAAGGGTGGCGCTCGCATTGAAGATGACGACGACTCACTATCAGGAGGCAGCAGCGAACGCGTGCCTCAACAGCAGACCGCGTACAACCCCGCTTACCAGCAGCGGACCTCATACGTGGAGCCTCCTAGATCACCACTACACGCCTCCGCCGCTGGACACAACGCCGACGGCCGACACGCGCCTCCCATGATGAACACACAGCGCACCGCCAGCCCTTACGATCAGTCATTTCGTAAACAAGGAGCCAGCCCCAGTCCTTGGCAGCGTGGTGCTGGATACGACTAAGCGTGTTGTGAGGATGTCTGTGACGGAAGTCTCTGCCAAGCCAGCTCCGACGCCTCCGCCTGCTGCACCGCCTGCAAAGATAGATATTCCCGCCAGTTTGATGCTGGGAAATCCGGCAGCGCCGCGCCCTGGATCCACCACCATGGGGAAACAAGGGCGCGGCAACTACGATCTCGATCGCGTGGTGTCTATGTATTACGACCGCCGTCCTTCAGACCCCGCGGCCAAGGATTGGCTATAAAAAAGAAACAAAGCAAAAGCAACTGGCTGGTGCAGCACAGGCAGATCCGACTTGGAGAAGCAGGACATTATTGTTCCTTCTCAAATTCAAAGAAGAGGGACAATCAAGAAAAAAACCAAACAGCACCCACAGTGGGAAATCGGCAAAGCCAAGCGTTCGTTTCGTGTACATACAACCGACAGAGAAAGACTCGAGAGACTTTTTTTTCTTCTTTTGACTTCTTTCTGGCTTTCTCTCTGTGCGTGTGCTCGCGTTTTGTCATCGGTTCTGGCTTTATTCCTTTTGCGACTTGTTTTGCTGTGTCACACGAAGCGCAGTCCTGCTTCTATTTCTTCACACGGACTGCTGCTGTTGACTTGATCTTTTTCTTTTTTAATGACTGGATGGATGGATGGAGGGAAGGGAAGGGAAACCCGTTTGGGAAAAATCAATGGGTTTTGGCGTTCTTTCATTTTGCTTGGAATATTCATATTGTGAGAGAGGACTTGCGAGCCTTTTCTTCGAGTCGGCGGTCATTGAGACTCTTGATTTGATTCAGAGTAGAATAGAGATGGGAGGGTTTGGTGACTTGAATGGTATTCGCATTATTGTCGATTATTTCCAATCGTTCATTGTTCGTTCGGTCACATGTAATGGTGTTGTTGCTTTGAATGCTAGACTTGCTCTTGGAGGGCAGATAGACTTGGATAGATTCGGGCGAGGTTGGAAATACTGTCCTACTTGACCTAATTATTCAATCGTGCTGTTTGCTTGAGTTGTCTATTCGTTTTGAGAATGGCACTTGACACTCCGTTAAACCCGTCTTAGTCCGACCGACCCTGTCGAGTGTTGCGTCATGGAAGCCAGCTCAAGATCGAACTAATCCTCCTCCTCCAGCACTGTTCCGTCTGCTTCACATCATTGTAGTCCCCACCTGCAACAACAACACCACTATACAACCCGCCAAAATGTCTGCACCACGCATCGCCCTCCGCTCAAGCCGCATGGTCGCGCGCAACTTCCGCCAGTTCACCACCTCCACCGCTCGCTTCAATGGCAACGACACCAACCACCGCGCCAACGACACGGCCGAGCAGCACCGCAAGATCCAGATGGAGAAGCCGCTGAACCCGCATCTCACAAACACAAACTCGACCATTGCCAACGAGATGCCCAGCCTGGGCAAGGACAACCCGCCGCCCGAGATGCTCACCAGCGTCGACCCGGACTTCACCCCCAAGGACTCGGTGCCAGAGAACACTGAGCGCATGACCGGCGGCACCCAGAAGCCAGGCCCGGACAGCGGCGTCAACGCCGAGCTCGATGTAGGTGAAATCGAGGGCGGAACCTTCAGGGTCGAGCCCATCCGCCGCACCGGCGAGGACGCTGCCACCATGCGCGCCCGCCTGACCTGTATGTCTTTCTCGCCGGCCTCAGAACTCGAGCACTGACTGATTCCTCTCTCCTCTCACAGACCAATGCCGAAAGCGCGGGACGCTAGAGAGCGACCTGCTGCTGTCCACCTTCGCCGACGCCCACCTCGGCTCCATGACTCCGGCCCAGCTGCAGCAGTTCGACTCCTTCCTCGACGAAAACGACTGGGACATCTACTACTGGGCCACGCAAGAGCCCACGCCCACCTCCGTCGCCTACGCCGAGGGCGCGGGCCCCGATCTCGCCGCGCCCGAGGCCCAGGGCACCACCATGCCCGACGCCTCTGCGCCCCACGGCGACGCCCAGCCTGCAGGCAAGCAGTCGTTCGACGAGGTCTTTAGGCAGGACAAGGCCTACTCGGGCGAGTGGGCGCAGACGGCCGGCCGCTTCAAGCCCGCGTACAGGCCTGTGCCCCTGCGGTGGAAGAACAGCGAGATTCTGTCGAGGTTGAGGTCGCATGTCAAGTCGCGCAGTGCGGGTGGTGTGCTGGAGGGCGAGGACGTGCAGGTGAAGGCGGACCCTGAAGCGGGCAAGGGAATGGGTTTCATGCCGGAGTTGAAGAACTATGATCGTACTGCTTAGGAAAAGTTGTTTGACTTGTGATGTGGGAGGGAATTGGGAATTTTTGTACGCTAGGATGTGCCGTATTGTGTGTACATTTAATTGACGACTACACCTTGTCTGCGCGTAGTCTTGTTTAGTGTCAGTTTCACTGTGTTCAACAATTGTCAAGACAATAGTTCGATTAAATCCATATTACCAGGTTTACAGACGAGATCCTTAGGGGTGTCGACTCTACCAGAGATATCCAAGAAACGCACACACACACTCTCTCTCTCTCTCCCTTTCTCCGCCATCGTCCAAACCCAACGTGTGTAGAAGCACGCACAAGTAATAGAGTGCCACCCATCCGTTCCCAGAACGAAGAGCGCCTCAATGGCAAAAAAAAGAAAAAAAAAGAACAAAGACAGAAACCAGAAAACCCCCACTGAAACTCCGAGTCGTCCACAACCACCCACAATCCTCACCTCCTTCCCACCCAAATAATCAACCCTTCTTCTCCTTCTCCCCAGACCACCCACCACACCCACAAACCCGCCCCACCCACCCCCAAACCCTCGTCCCAAACCCCGGACACGCCCTCTGCCTCCGGATCGCAGCATCCACAGCTTGCCATTCCACGCGGTCGAGCTCGGCTTTTTTCGCAGGCGAGATTTTGGTGATCGAAATCGGGCGCGAGGAGGAGAGGACTGGGCCGCCTGGGGGGTAGTGGTGGGGTGGGTTGGCGGGGAGGGTTGTGTGGGGGCTTGGGTTTGAGGTGCGGCGGCTTGGGGCGGAGGAGTGGTGAGGGGAGGGTGGGGTTTTTGGGTGTTGGAGTGGTGATGTTGGTGGAGGGCGAGGTTGGGGGGAGAGGATTGGGAGTGAGGCGGAGATTGGTGCTGGTTGCTGGGGCTGCTGCGGGGGCTGTGAGGTTGTCAAGACGCTGCCGCTGGGCTCTGATGCGTTGCCGTCGATTTGTCGGGTGGTGCTGTTGAGGTCGTGGTCTGGTGTTGCGAGGCGGATCTTGGGCAGTCCTTCGGTGACTTGGCGGCCAGAGTCGTTTGTAGAGCTACTACTACTCGAGGAGGAGGACGGCTGCAGCAGCGAGACTTCCGCACTGCGGCTGGTCTTCAACGAGTCGTTGCCGTCGAAGGAAACGATGTGGCTGGCCCCGTCGGAGCACCAACACTATTGTACTTTTTCAGGGGCGAAAGGTCCCAACCCTTTCTCTTCTTCGACGGTGAAGAAGACGTCCGCAGCTTCTTTGTCATTTCTGGCCCAGGAACCCCTGCGAGCTGTTGTGCCTTCGTCTTGGTTTAGGGAGTTCCACGAGCGCTCTGAGTGTGGAGTGGTGGCTGGAGTAGGTGTTCTAGAGTGGTGGTCGCTTCGACAGTGATATGAGGCTCCGGGATGGCGGCCGAAAAGGTCGCCGTGGACGCAGAAGGGGGTATTTCGTTGGCTGTTGCCGCTACTGCGACTGTTGCTGTTGGTGAGATTGTAGCTATTGTTGTTGTTTTGTGGAGCGTGGAGGATTGATCTGAGGTTTTCGATCTTTGGGAGATTGTTGGGCGTCGAAATGGGCATCTTTGCTACGTGTTTCTTTCTGATGATGAGTCGGTGTTTGGTAAGGAATGGAGTGGTCGTGAGTATCTTCTCCAATGGCAGAAGACAGACGCCTAAGGATACGAACGATGCTGGCAATGAGCTGCTTGGCCGGTGTCGTCCTCTTTCAGGCCAGACCATGGCTTATGGCTTTAGCGAGAGGCGTTCAGGCTCCTTCTGGCGGTTGGCAGAGTGATTCCATTGAGAAGCTGCTGTGGACACGACGGGAGTCGTCGTGGACGATGGTGCGAACGAAGATAGCGTGCTTACCGTGCCTCGTCACCAGTGAATGGAAGCTGGTTCGGATAGGAAAAGTATAGCGAGATGAGGACACAAAAGCACATTGTCCAAACAAGCCTTCCGTCAACATAACCACGGTCCCAGAACATATGCAAATGCAAGGTCGTACACATGTCTATTTTAGAAGCCCTCTTCAGGCAATGTCCATGTACACTAGCAGCAGCCTAGATCAGATGCTTCGACCTGAAGTACGCCCTGAGGTATACAATCTGCCAAGCACCCAATGCCATCAGCATGCCCATGGTGCAGATAGCAAACCACTTGACACGCTCGTTTGTGCTCTCATTCGTATCTCTCAGCTTGATTTCACGTCCTCTCAGGTAGTCCAGCTCAGCGACGATCTCCGACGCAACCTCGCTGACCCTTTTGAGCTCTGCTTCCACGGGCTTCAGCTTCTCGCCGGCTTGAATCGCGTTCCAGTCCTTGGCGTCGGCACCGATGTCGATGTCCAGCTCGATGTTGCGGTAAGGGTCTTGGATCGCGTGGGTTGCTGTCAGGATGTTCTCGAAGCATACGTCGAAGGCTGTGTCGGCGTGGGCGTGGAAGGCGTGTCGTGACTCGCCGACTACGTCGCGAGGGCGGCCGTAATCGTTTCCTACGGCATCTTTGATCTGAGGTAGCGTTCGTCAGCGTCTAGTCTGTAAACACTTTCTAGCGGTCCGTCAAGGAAGGTCGCAACATGATAGCTTGCATTGCTGCAACAACCAAGTGTTCGCCAACTGTCGCATGTCGTTCCTTGACACAAGACCCAGGCAAGCAACTTACGTGCATGTTCAATGTCTGTCCATCACCTCTGCTTCCGCTCGCAGTCGCTGTTACCACGACCAGCTGATCTTTGGCGACAAAGTTACGGATGCAGCGCTCTTTGCTTGCCGACTCGTGGCCAGGGTGGGCTTGGATGTCGAACTTGAGCGCTGCCACAAGAGGCAGGATGAATGCGAAGAGGAGCTCGAGTGCGAATAGCATGTTTGCGGGTTTCGCTTGGACGAGGCGATCCTTGCTTTGAGGTTGTGGTGGTGCTAACGATTGAGAGTGGCCTTCTGAGATGTGCTGCTGTGATGTTTAGGACACGCTGCTACTGGTGGAGTGAAGGGGTTTGGTTCGGAAAAGGTTCCGCGAGGTGGGAGGAGCGGCGATGGGATTGCATTTCTCTCTCACTTTTGACATCTGTGTATACAAACATATTTCAGACCGACCAGACCAAAAGAAACTGAGCTCTAATATTGCCATTTATCATGTTCATCACGCCACACTCTACCTAAAAGCGTGCGACAACCTACATAAGGTCGAGGTATAGACACCATTGTTCATCAATCGCGATCATCAATTGGAAACCGCACATCCCAATATAAACAATCAGCATTCGAGACGTACCCTCTCGCTGGTGCAGCTGAAGGTCCGGCGTGTGGAAGTTGCTGACTGACATAGATAGAGAACGAATGGCCAAGCTGATATCTCACTGTGCTGGTGAGTAACAACCTCCTGACAGACCACCAGCAACATCCTGACATACGAGCGACAATCCCCTGGCACATGAGCGGCATCCGTTTCGCGACCCTTGGACGCATCACTCGGATCACTTGGACAACACAACCTGTCCCGCTCAATCCACCCTTTCAATCTGATCCCGTACTGGCATAAGTCAAATACCATTCGTTGTGTGCAGGGACACATACGACGCGGGAATCCCTCGTATCATCAACAAGGCCGGCTGTGAGGAGCGACGAGAACACTAGGTTCAAGGACAATCAGGACCAGGTCTTTGATCACCAAGTCGAAAACAACGGAGAAACATCATCTCTCCGTGGCTCTGGATGTTTGTTCAGTTCGATAGCTGATGGTATCAGCACCACAAACGTATCGCACTGATGAGAGAAGCTAAACTTACAGGCGGTGTGTGCGTAGCGACTGGAGATTGTTGTGCTTGTACCACCGGCTTCTGGCCTGAGTAAAACATGGTAAGCCAACGGGAAGGGCGCCACATACAAGAGATCTCTCCGCGGGCCTCTGTGATCGTTCAGGTCGAGAGCCGATGGTAATAGCATCTTCATACACACCGCTAAACGTACATCTCGAGTCTATACCTCCTCAATACAGCTCGTGGAATACTCGACATTGACTCCGCACCAGGAATGTGGAGTATGCTCACATTTGATACGCCTCCCGGCCTGTCTTTCTGAGAAAATTACCGGCGCCACCCTCGAAGACCGGCAAAGGTAAATATGTCGTTTACTGTGTGGTTCGAGAGAAACACGGCTTTCTTCCACGCGTCTACATCGGATGTTCTCTCAACGAAAGCAACTTCACCATTCGTACTTTGTTGTATACGAACATGACAGGAGGTCTGCCATAGAAGATTCGCGATGGCAATTGCCTTGCTTGTACGCGCACCCACACTGGGATGCTCCTCACAATGGACAACCCACAGATGGCTCAGCTGAACGACATGGCGCGCATATTTGTCCTCGAACTCGAGGACCTTTCCCCTCGCGCTTTCTTTGGGCTTTCCAAAAATCTGACCGTGTTCCGCCATGATCTCGATATGGACTCTTGCATATTCGAGAACGGCGTGCCTAGTCTGATCTAATGGACGTCGGCAACCTGAGACGGT
>Ga0265797_10004901_pt1 | contig 19995 bp, 14 predicted proteins | sample P2T30metagenome_FD_192433 | JGI IMG/M metagenome (GOLD analysis project Ga0265797, IMG submission 192433) | Plant litter microbial communities from East Loma Ridge, Irvine, California - P2 T30 | ecosystem: Environmental > Terrestrial > Plant litter > Unclassified | place: USA: California...
GCGGCATCATGGCGATCCCGACCCGCCACCTCAAGAAGTGGCTTGCTGCGCTGTCGAACAACAATGCCCAAGGCGAGTATTACCTGACCGATATCGTGGCCCAGGCCGTGGCCGATGGCGTGCCGGTGGTGTCCGCGCAACCGTCCGGCGAATGGGAAGTGGCGGGCGTGAACAGCAAGGTGCAGTTGGCCGAGCTCGAGCGTCGTCATCAATTGAACATCGCCCATGCCCTGCTGGAAAAAGGCGTGACGCTGATGGATCCATCCCGCATCGACGTACGTGGCGAGCTGATTTGCGGCCGCGATGTCGTGATCGATGTCGGTTGCGTGTTCGAAGGCCGGGTCGAGCTGGCCGATGGCGTCAAGGTCGGTGCGCACAGCGTGCTGGTCGGCGCGACTGTCGGTGCTGGCGCCAATATCAAGCCGTTCTGCCATATCGAAGGCGCCGTGGTCGGCCCGGCTTCGCAGATCGGCCCTTACGCGCGCCTGCGCCCGGGTACCGAGCTGGGCGAGGACGTCCATGTGGGTAACTTCGTCGAGATCAAGAACAGCACCGTGGCTGCGCACAGCAAGGCCAACCACCTTTCGTATGTGGGCGATGCAACCGTCGGCTCGCGCGTGAACATCGGCGCCGGCGTGATCACCTGCAATTACGATGGCGCCAATAAGTTCCGCACCGTGATCGAGGACGAGGTGTTCGTCGGCAGCGACAGCCAGCTGGTGGCGCCGGTGACGATCGGCAAGGGCGCGACCCTGGGCGCCGGCACCACGCTGACCAAGGATGCGCCGGCCGGCAAGCTGACCATCTCGCGGCCGAAGCAAATCACGATCGAAGGGTGGAAGCGCCCTGTGAAAATCAAGAAGTAATCCACCGGCTGTCTACAGCCTAATCACAGGAAATAAACAGCTTAACCCCAAGATAAACACAGGGTAATCCCATGGTTACCCAGTGTTCATCCAAAAGGTCATCCACAATATTATCCACAGGCATGTGCAGCTGTTTCTACACCTCGACCCGGGTGTCGAACTTGCTGCGGTGAGTAGAAAAATAGGCCTTTACGTTGCGCACATTGGCGTGCGCCGTGAAGAGCCGGTGCGCCAGTTCGTGGTAGGCAGGCATGTCGGCAACCTGCACCACCAGGACGAAATCCGGCCCAGGCGAGACGCGGTAGCACTGCAGCACCGCCGTTTCGGCGGCGGCCAGGCGTTCGAACTCCGCCATGCGCTCGGCCGCCTGCACGTCGAGCGTGATCTCGACGATGGCGGACAGCCTGCTGCCCACCTTGTCGGGCGCCACGATCGCCACCTGGCGCTCGATGACGCCACTGTCGGTGAGCTGTTTTACGCGCCGCAAGCAGGTCGGCGGCGAGACATGCACCAAGGCCGCCAGTTCAGCGTTGGTATGCGATGAATCAGTCTGCAAAACGTTCAGGATGCGACGATCAACGTCGTCGAGGATAGGCAGATCAGCTGCACTCATGAAATATCCAATCAAATGTATTCGATATGTGAAAGAATATTTCACCTATCTGTATCAGTGAAATAATCTAACAAAAATACGTCCACACTGAAAGCTTATTTCATTCTGATTGCTCTACGATAAGACTCAACAGAATTTTCTATAAGTGAGGTTAGCCATGTGCGGTATCGTCGGTGCAGTCGCCAAACGCAACATTACCCCGGTCCTGATCGAAGGCCTGAAGCGTCTCGAATACCGGGGCTATGACTCCTGCGGCGTTGCCGTCCACCTGGATGGCCGCCTGACACGCTCGCGCTCCACGTCGCGCGTGGCCGAGCTCGAATCGCAAATCAAGGAAGCCCATCTCGACGGCTTTACCGGCATCGCGCATACCCGCTGGGCCACCCACGGCGCCCCGGCTTCGCACAATGCCCACCCGCACTTCTCGCCCACCGAAGACAATGCCCGCATCGCACTTGTCCACAACGGCATCATCGAGAACCACGACGAGCTGCGCGCCGAACTGACTGGCCTGGGTTATACCTTCACCAGCCAGACCGACACCGAAGTCATCGCCCACCTGGTCGACCATATGTATAACGGCGACTTGTTCGAGACCGTCCAGCAAGCCGTCAAGCGCCTGCATGGCGCCTACGCAATCGCCGTGTTCTGTCGCGAAGAACCGCACCGCGTGATCGCCGCGCGCCAGGGCTCGCCGCTGATCGTCGGCGTCGGCAAGGACGAGAACTTCGTCGCCTCCGACGCGATGGCGCTGGCCGGCACCACCGACCAGATCATCTACCTGGAAGAAGGCGACGTGGTCGACCTGCAACTGGCGCGCTACTGGATCGTCGACGTCGACGGCCGCCCGGTCGAGCGCGAAGTCAAGACCGTGCACGCCCACACCGGCGCGGCCGAGCTCGGTCCATACCGCCACTACATGCAGAAGGAAATTTTCGAGCAGCCGCGCGTGATCGGCGACACCCTTGAGGGCGTCACCGGCGTGATGCCGGAACTGTTCGGCGACGGCGCCTATCCGGTATTCAAGAAAATCGACCGCGTGCTGATCCTGGCCTGTGGCACCAGCTACTACGCCGGTCTGACCGCCAAGTACTGGATCGAGTCGGTGGCCAAGCTGCCGGTGAATGTCGAGATCGCCAGCGAATACCGCTACCGCGACAGCGTGCCGCATCCCGACACCCTGGTCGTCACCATCTCGCAAAGCGGTGAAACCGCGGATACCCTGGCTGCACTGAAGCATGCGCGTGGCCTGGGCATGGAACACACGCTGACCATCTGCAACGTCTCGACCAGCGCGATGGTGCGCGAATGCAAGCTGGCTTACATCACGCGCGCCGGTGTCGAAGTTGGCGTGGCCTCGACCAAGGCGTTCACGACCCAGTTGGCTGCCCTGTTCCTGCTGACGCTGACGCTGGCGCAAGTCAACGGCCGCCTGACCGACGCCGAGGAAACCGAGCACCTCAAGATGATGCGTCACCTGCCGGTCGCGCTGGCGTCGGTGCTGGCGCTGGAGCCGCAGATCATTGCCTGGGCCGATGATTTTGCACGCAAAGAGAATGCGCTGTTCCTGGGCCGCGGCATCCATTATCCGATCGCGCTGGAAGGCGCGCTAAAACTCAAGGAAATCTCGTACATCCACGCCGAGGCGTATCCGGCGGGCGAACTCAAGCACGGCCCGCTGGCGTTGGTGACCGAAGAGATGCCGGTAGTCACGATCGCTCCGAACGATGCGCTGCTCGAAAAGCTGAAATCGAATATGCAGGAAGTGCGCGCTCGCGGCGGCCAGCTGTATGTGTTCGCCGACGTCGATTCGCGCATCACCTCGGGCGATGGCGTCCACGTGATCCGTCTGCCGGAGCACTATGGTTTGCTGTCGCCGATCCTGCACGTGGCAGCGCTGCAGTTGCTGGCGTATCACACGGCGCTGGCGCGTGGAACTGATGTGGACAAGCCGCGTAACCTGGCCAAGTCGGTCACGGTCGAGTAAGCCTGATGCCGGGCCCAGTTATTTGTCAAATCTAGATTATGTTTGTCAAATTTGGATTGTGTATGTCAAATAAGGTCAGTCATCGGCGCCGTATCGCCACGGTCATCATCAGCCGGCGCGAAGTGCCACAGCACGGCTGATCGACAGCGGCGGCCGGGCCGTCATCGGTACGCAACGCATGCAGTGTCGATGACTAATCGCTGTCATTGCAATAGGGGATAGACAACCAGCCCAAAGACCGCCGCGCCTGCAACTACCACCGGTTCCTGGAGCTTCTTGAATCGCCACAAGAGCAGGATTGTGAAGATCGCCAACATGGCGCTCGGTATATCCAGTATGGTACGTTTTGCGATGACGACCACCGAGCCTGCGATGGCGCCGATAGCGGCAGCCGTGATCCCATCTACGAAAGCGATCACACCCGGCACTTTCCCGTATTTCTTAAAATAGGGAGCCGGAATGATCGTGAACAGATAGCACGGCAAGAACGTGGCGACAGCCGCTACCACCGCGCCCGGCAGGCCGGCCACCAGATAGCCAATGAAGGCGACCGTGATCACCACCGGTCCCGGCGTGATCATGGCGACGGCCACCGCATCCAAGAACTGCCGCTCGCTAAGCCACTGGTGCTCGGTCACCACACCCCCGTATAGGAAGGGGACGATCGCCAATCCAGACCCGAAGACGAAGGCGCCCGCTTTCGCGAAGAACAAGGCGATCTGCGTCAACAAGGGCATGTCGGCCGTGGCGTACAGGCTCGAAATGGCCGGCAACTGAGTGGCTGCCAGTGCATTGGCATTGCCCCGATTGATCCACCTCGGCGGCGCCCGCACGAACCATACCAGCACGCCGGCGGCGATAAACAGCCAGGCAACTTCCGATTCCGTCGCGATTGTCACGCCGGCCAGCACTGCGTATATGGCCCAGAGTAGCTTATCCTTACCGACGCTTTTCTCCGTCAGTTTTTTCGCGCTCATCACGATAATGCCAACCACGGCGGCGCCGACTCCGTAGAACACTGACTGCATCCAGGTAAGCCCGCCGAATCGGACATACGCCCACCCCAGGGCGAGGACGATGAAAAAGGAAGGGATGACGAAAGCGATGCCGACCAGCGTCGCGCCCAGCGCCCGGTAATGCACGTAGCCGAGATAGATGGCGAGTTGCGCCGCGAGCGGGCCAGGCGCCAACTGCGACAGGGCCAGCCCCTCTTTATAGTCCGCTTCGGACACCCACTTGCGCGCTTCCACTAGGTCGCGGTGCATGTAGCCGACCAGGGCGACGGGGCCGCCGAATCCCATTGCACCCAGCCGCAGCATATAGGCCACCATCTGCCACAGCGTATAGACCGGTTTGCCGCTATCGTGCACTGGATTGGTCATGCGCCTGCCTCGTCGTTTCTAGAAAAATAGATGTACAGGGAGTCCAGCATGCCGCCGACCTCATCGAGCAGCGCGTCGTCGTCGCCGGTGCGTTGGCTGGCACCGCCCAGCATCGCCTCAAATCCACTCGCCTCGGGCGAGAAGCCTTCGCCGACATCGAGGAAGCGCACCATGGCGCCGAGCCGCAGCAGCCCGGGATCGTCTTCCAGGCCAAAGCTTGCCAGCAGCACTTCGAATGTGACGCGTTTGCCGACGTGTGTGAATTCGGCATCGTCGAAGTCGAAGCCGACCGCGTCTGGCGGGCATTCATGCGGTGACGCGAGCCAGTGGAAGGATGCGTCGGTATCGATGAAACGCCGAATCAGCCAGGCAGAAGCGACACGGTCGACCCAGAGCCGGCGCCTTGTGGCCCAGACCCTCCCTCGATACACCGTCAGGTCACGCCGCGTCACCGGCGCGTCGACGGCGGACGGTTCCCCAAGCGATAGGCTGCGTTCGGTCAAGCTAACGAATCCGCTCCAGGCGGTCTCTGCCTGGCTGCTCGCATTGCCAGGAAAATAATCGGTGGCCCGCAGCGCTTCGTACTCGCGCTGTAGCTTGCGGCGCGTCCTGGAAATCGCCTGCGGCGTTGCTGTGGCCACCGCAGCATCTGCCTCGGCAAGCATCGTCAGGAAAGCCGCATACTCCTCACCCCGATCGAATAGCGAGCGATAGGCCGCATCATCGGCCCCCGACTGCGGTGCGACCGCCAGCAGCCACGCCGAACCGCCTTCGCGCAGTGACTCGTCGGCAAGCTCACGCAGTTGTCGAGCTGCCGGCACCAGGTTGGGCAACAGGTAGGCGCCATCGCGTAAGGGCGCGCAGCCCAGCGTTTTCAGTGCGCGCCAGATGCGAATACGCGCCGTTGAATTGTTACTTGGCAGGGTCAATACGAGTAACAACCAGTCTGAGGGTATTTTCATCAGATAAGGTTAGCTGCTTTTAACTGCAATTACAATAAACGTAATCATCATTACATAGAAGCTCTGCGCATATGCCGGCCATTATGTCGTCCCAAGCGAAATTCAGGCGCAAAGCCGCTGTTATAATCTCGCGAAACCCACTTGGTGATTCCTTTGCGTCGGATTGTCCACATCCTCCTGCTGCTGTGTCTGCCGCTGTATGGCTTTGCCATGCAGGGCGGCGTGCCGTCTGTCGGCAACGCAGCGTCGTTTGGGCACCAGCTCGAACACGACCAGGGTATCCATCACCATCATGAAGACGACGGATCTGTCCATTACGACGAGTCCGATGAGTCGCTCGCGCACGCGCAGGAACATTCTTCTCCACCTCCGCCGGCAGGTTTCACCCTGCCGCAGTTGGTGGTGCCCCCTGAGCAGCTGGTGTCGAAGCTCGGCCCGTATATAGCTGACCCCGTGCCTGAACCCTTCCTTGACGGACCACTCAGACCTCCTGCTTCTACCCTCGGCCAAACTGCCGAGGGAACGCCGCACCCATAATCGCAAGATGCAGGCTCGACCATGGTCGAGCCGGTGTGCCGCCCTCGGTGATCATCAATATCATCCGATGGAGAACACATGCGCATCCGACGCCTGTCCCTTTACGTCGCCAGTGCCGCCCTCGCTATCCAATGCGCGGCGTCGGCGGCACCGGTAACGCCGCCGCCGGTCGGCACCACATTAAAACAAGCCGTTGACAATGCCTGGCAGCGTGCTCCCGGTGCCCGCATGCTCGAAGCACGCCAGGATGAAGTCGCCGCAGCCCGTACATTGGCCGGGTCCTGGCTCGCCTCGGCTCCAACCCTCGGGCTGTCGCAGCGCGCGGACCTGGGCACATCCGAGCGCGACCAACGCGACCAACGCGAGTCCGAAATATCAGTATCGTCCTCGATCTGGCTCCCTGGCCAGAAGAACGCCCGCCAGGAGCTGGCCGCGCGCAGTACCGAAGAAGTGACGGCCCATATCGGCGCCACGCGCCTGGCTGTTGCCGGAGTGGTGCGCAACCGCGTATGGGAAGCCGCCGCGGCCCAGGTCACGCTCGATGAAAAACAGGATCACCTGCATCATCTGGAGGGGTTTGCTGAAGAAGTGCAGCGGCGTGTCAAGGCTGGCGACCTGGCGCGCAGCGACTTCCTGCTGGCGCAGCAGGAAGTCCTGGCCGCCAGGATCGACGTCTTGCATGCGCGCACCGCGGCCACCGAAGCGCTGGCGCGCTATCGGGTACTCACCGGCCTGGAGCAACTGCCCCCGTTCGAACCCGAAGCGCTGCACGAGCGCGCTGCACCAGCCAACCCGCGCCTGGCGGCCGCGCTGGCATCGGAGCAGCGCGCGCACGCAGCCCTGCGCCTGGCAGAAGCGAGCCGCTCTGCCCCACCCACTGTCGCTTTGTCAGTGCGGCGTGAAGACGAACGTACCTTGCGCGAACCCACGCGCAGCATCGGCATCGCCCTGCAGATCCCTCTGGGCAGCGCCGGACGTAACCGTGGCGTCGAAGCCCAGGCGCAGACCCTCATTGCCACGGCGGCGGCCGAGGCAGCCGAGGCACAGGCGAGCGCCGGCGCCGACGTCGACATCGCCCGGGAACGCCTGCTCAATGCACGCGCTGCGCTCGACACCGCCAGTGAACGCGCAACCGCCCTGCATGAACACACCGCGCTGTTCGAGAAGGCTTTCCAGCAGGGCGAACGTGGCCTAGCCGAACTGCTGCGCTCGCGCGCTCTGACGCATGAAGCCGACGTCGCGGTTGCCCAGCAACAAGTCGCACTCGGGCTGGCCCATGCTCAACTCAATCAAGCTTTAGGAATCCTTCCATGAAATACCTGCATCTACTGTTGATCGCCATGTTCGTCATGCCGTCCGCGCTGGCCAGCCCTGGCGCCCATGGCCCGAATGGCGAACACCTCGACGGCCAGGCAAGCGCCGTGGGTACCACGTCGTCCGTTCCACGGGTCGAGACATTCACAGAAGCGTTCGAGCTGCTGGGCCACCTTTCCGGGGGTGAACTGTCGATCATGATCGACCGGTATGAGACCAACGAGCCCGTGTTGAACGGCGCACTCGAAGTGCAGTACAAGAACCTCAAGGCGAAGGCGAAATTCCATGCCGACCTTGGCGACTATGCGATCGACGATCCCAAGTTCCTGGCAGCCATTGCTGCACCAGGCGCGCATCCGCTGCTGTTCACCCTGGTTGCCGGCGAAGAAAGCGATCTGCTGGAAGGCACGCTGACGGTCACCGCGGCTGCGGACGATCACGGACACGAGCATGCAAGCGGCCGCCAGTGGCTTCTGCCGGCTATTGCGGTGCTCGTTCTCGCCACCGCGGCGGCAGCCGTGTTTGCAGTGCGCCGCCGCCGTCAACGCAAGAAAGACTGATATGACTATTTCACACCGCATCATCGCCTGCGTGCTCGCGGGTACCTTTGCAACTTCCCTGCTGACTTCACCCGGCGCACACGGTCCGAACGGGGAACACCTGGACGGTCAGGCGACTGCGACAGTCGACGGCCTCGCGCGCCTGCCTGACGGCAGCGTCAACGTGCCGAAGCTGGCCCAGCGCCGCATGGGCGTGCGTACCCTGATGGTCAAGGAAGGCCAGTACGCCCGCACCGTGACGCTTAATGGACGCGCCAGCATCGATCCGAACGCCGGAGGCCGGGTGCAGGCGCCATTTGCCGGACAGATCGCGCCTGGGCCGAATGGCCTGCCGGTCGCCGGTCAGCGTGTGGTCAAGGGCCAGGTGCTCGCGCGCCTGCGCCCAACGGGCGGCGCCATCGAGCGTGGCAACCAGGCGGCACAACTGGCCGCGCTGCGCGCAAATCGAAGTTTGCTGGAGAAGCGGGTACAGCGCCTCGAGTCTCTGGAAGGCGTCGTCCCGGCCAAGGATATCGAAGCCGCCCGCGCTGAGCTGAAGGGCACGATCGGGCAAGAGCGCGCGGTCGCCGGTTCGATCGGCGGGACCGAAGCGATCGTGGCGCCCGCCAGCGGCATCATTGCCAGCGCCTCGGTGCTCAGCGGCCAGATCGTGGAGTCGCGCGATGTGCTGTTCGAGATTGTCGATCCACAGCGCATGGTGATCGAAGCCTTGAGCACCGACGCGTCCATCGCGCGCAAGATCAGCACCGCAACCCTGGTCGACGTTCCGGATGTCAAGCTGACCCTGCTGGGCGGCGGCCGCAGCCTGCGCGACGGCGCCGTGCCGATCAATTTCCGCGCGCGTGGGGCAGCGCTCGATCTCGCGGTGGGCCAGCCGGTCACGGTCCTGGCCAGGCTCGACACCACCGTCAAGGGGATCGCCTTGCCCGCTGCGGCCCTGGCGCGTAATCCCGCCAATGAGACCGTGGTCTGGATCAAGTCCGGCGCCCAGCGCTTCATTGCCCTGCGGGTCGAAGCCACGGCGATCGACGCTCGCACCGTGATCGTGACTAGGGGGCTCAGCCCCGACAACAGGGTGGTGGTCATTGGGACTTCCCTGATCAACCAGATCAGGTGACCGCCCATGTTTAATTCCATCGTTCGCTTCAGCCTGCATAACCGCCTGTTCGTCCTGGCCGCCGCCATGCTGTTGATGATCTACGGCGCCATGACCGCATGGCGCACGCCGGTCGACGTCTTCCCCGACCTGAACAAGCCGGTCGTCACAGTGCTGACCGAAGCCGGCGGCATGGCGCCCGAGGAAGTCGAGCAGCTCGTGTCATTCCCGATCGAGACATCGCTCAACGGCATGCCGGGCGTGACGCGCGTGCGCTCGGTTTCGGGCGTCGGCCTGTCGATTGTGTACGCCGAGTTCGACTGGGGCACCGACGTCTACCGCAACCGGCAATTGGTATCCGAGCGCATCACGCTGGTCAAGGAACAGCTCCCCGGCAACATATCGCCGGTGATGGGGCCGGTGTCCTCAATCATGGGCGAGATCATGCTGATTGCCCTGCCGATCGACACTGCCCAGACCGACCCGATGAAGGCGCGCGAGTACGCCGACTTCGTTTTGCGCCCGCGCCTGCTGTCGATCCCCGGCGTGTCACAGGTGATCCCGATCGGCGGCGAGGTGCGCCAGTTGCGCGTCGAGCCCGATACGGCGCGGATGGCGCAATTCGACGTGTCGCTGGAGCAGGTGACCGCCGCATTGCGTGGATTCGCAGCCAACACCAGCGGCGGCTTCGTCGATCTGAACAACCGCGAGTACCTGATCCGCAACCTGGGCCGCACCAACCAGCTGGGCGATATGAAGGGTCTGGCGGTTGTTTATCGCAATGGCGCGCCGGTCATGCTCGAGCAGGTCGCCAATGTGACTTATGCCGCGGCGTTCAAGCGCGGCGACGCTGGCCTGAACGGCAAGCCGGCGGTGATCGTGAGCGTGCAGAAGCAGCCTGCCGGGGACACCGTTCGCCTGACCCGCGATATCGAAACCGCGCTGGCCGAACTCAGGCAGGGACTGCCGGCCGGTATCTCGCAGCCCGTTGTGCTGTTCCGCCAGGCCAACTTCATCGATTCCTCAATCGGTAACGTTGTCGACGCGCTGCGTGATGGCGCGATCCTGGTCGCGATCGTGCTGTTCGCTTTCTTGCTCAGCGTGCGCACCACGCTCATTTCTCTCGTGGCTATTCCGTTGTCGCTTGCTATCACGGCGCTGGCCTTTCACTTGCTGGGCCAATCGATCAATGTGATGACGCTGGGCGGCCTGGCAATTGCGATCGGCGAACTGGTCGACGATGCGGTGGTCGACGTGGAAAACATCGTGCGCAGACTGAAACAGCGCGGAGAAACCGGCCAGTCGGTGCTGGACGTGATCTGGCATGCCTCGGTCGAAGTGCGCTCAGGCATTGTCTACGCCACCATCATCGTCGTGCTTGTGTTCGTGCCACTGTTCGCGCTTCCCGGCATCGAGGGTCGCCTGTTCGCGCCGCTCGGCATTGCCTATATCACGTCGATCCTGGCGTCGATGCTGGTGTCCATGACTGTCACGCCAGCCTTGGCCTATTATCTCCTGCCGCGCATGAAGCGCCTGCACCGGGGCGACAGCCCGATCGTGAGCCGCATGAAACAGTGGGACACTGCTGCATTGAACTGGTCGTTGCCGCGCACCCGCATGATGCTGTCGGTGGCGATCATCGTGGTTGTGGCCGCGGCGGCCTCGGTGCCGTTCTTCCCGCGTGCATTTCTGCCGGCGTTCAATGAGGGCTCCCTGGTCATGGGCATGACGTTCACGCCGGGGACCTCGTTGGCCGAAGCCAATCGCATGGGCTCGCTTGCCGAAACCCTGGTAGCCCAGGTGCCGGAAGTCACCCGGGTCGGGCGTCGTATCGGTCGCGCCGAACTGGATGAGCATGCCGAAGGCGTGCATTCGTCCGAAATCGATGTTGACCTCAAACCGTCCGACCGCAGCCGTGAAGACATCATGGCGAGCATCCGCAATCAGCTGTCGGTCATCCCTGCATCGGTGGCGATCGGGCAACCGATCTCGCACCGACTCGACCATCTGCTGTCGGGCGTGCGCGCGCAGGTCGCGCTGAAGATTTATGGCGACGATATCGACACGCTTCGGGGCTTGGCCGATAACCTGCGCTCGCGCCTGGCGACGGTGCCGGGCCTGGTCGACCTGTCGGTTGAGCGACAAGTGCTTATCCCCCAGATCAAGGTGAGGATCGACTATCGGAAGGCGGCGCAGTACGGCCTGGCGGCCGGCGACGTGTTGCAGGCCCTTCAGGCACTGGCCGAGGGAACACGCGTGACCCAGGTCATCGACGGCGCCCGCCGCTTCGACTTGGTCGTGCGGTTGTCGGACGTCGATCGCACGCCCCAGGATTTGGGGCGGATCATGCTGACGGCGCCGGCTGGACAAATCCCGCTGTCGGCGGTCGCGACCGTTGAGGAAGGCGATGGTCCGAACCAGATCGGCCGTGAGAACGGGCGGCGACGCATTGTCGTGTATGCGAATACCGATGGGTCGAATATGTCAAAGATCATCGAAGACGTATGCAAGACCGTGTCGAGAAGCCAGCTTCCGGGTGGTTATTTCATCAGCGTCGAAGGTCAGTTCCAGGCGCAGGAGCAGGCCCAGCAACTAATTGTCGGCCTATCGCTGGCGTCGTTGATCATGATTTTCCTGGTGCTCTATTCACGGTACAGATCGACGACGCTTGCTCTCGTCATCATGGGGAATATTCCGTTCGCGTTGGTTGGGAGCGTTATCGCCATGTGGATCGCCGGAGTCTCGCTCTCAGTGGCATCAATGGTTGGCTTCATCACCCTGGCCGGCATCGCCACCCGCAACGGCATCCTTAAGGTTAGCCATTACATCAACCTGTGCAAGTTCGAGGGCGAAAGCTTCGGTTGGCCGATGATTGTGCGCGGCTCGATCGAACGCTTGACGCCGGTGTTGATGACCGCTCTGGTGGCGGCGTTTGCCCTAACGCCGCTGCTGCTCGCAGCCGATGCGCCAGGCAAGGAAATCCTGCATCCGGTCGCTGTCGTCATCTTCGGGGGACTGATCAGTTCCACGCTTCTCGACTCGCTGCTGACACCGCTCATCTTCTGGAAAGTCGGCCGCCGTCCCCTTGAACGGCTGCTGGCCGATGAGCACGGCGAGGCATATTAATATCACGGGCAAAGTGGCGGCGCCCATCCTAAGCTGCCACAGTTTTTCTGGAGTTGAAATGAAGAAGATCCTAGCAGTAGTGGCCCTTATGGCCAGTGCCATCCTCGCCGGTAACGTCCACGCGCACGGTGCGAAGGCAAAGCATGGTGGCATCGTGCAAAGTGCGGGCGACCTGTCGTTTGAGCTGGTTGCCAAGGACGGCACAGCCACGATTTATGTCGACGACCATGGCAAGGACCTGCCGACCGCCGGTGCGACCGGTACCTTGACCATCCTGAAAGGGGCGGAGAAAACTGAACTGCCAATCGAAGCAGGCGCCAACAACATCCTGGTTGTCAAGGGTGACGCAAAGCTGGCCCCGGGCAGCAAGGCAGTGGCTGCCGTCACCTTCGCGGACAAGAAGGCTGTCAGCGTTCGTTTCTCGATCAAGTAATCACCTGTCCGGTCGCCGCTAATGCGGCTACCGGACAAGTTGGTCAAAAGGTGGTGAATATTCAGGCTGGAGAAATTCGATGAAATGGCTTATTACGAAATACCTGATCACTGCAGCGGTAGTTGTATTGGTGTCAGAAACGGCCAAACGCAGTGATCGGTTCGGTGGGCTGGTCGCCGCCTTGCCGATGATCACCCTGCTCACCCTAGTGTGGCTGCATGTGGAAAACCAGCCAGCAGCCAAGCTGGCGAATCACGCGTGGTACACGTTCTGGTACGTCGTGCCAACACTGCCGATGTTCCTGGCCTTTCCATGGCTATTGCACCGCTTAGGATTCTGGCAGGCCCTTGGCGCCTGCGCACTAATTACCGTAGTCTGCGGCAAAGCGCCTGGTCGCGCCCGATGCAACCTATGTGTCACTCAACTTCAGCAATCCGGAATTGAAGAAGATCGAACCCTGGGCGGGCACCTCGATCGGCCCGGAAGGGTTCAGCAGCACCTTCGTGGGGGTCGCCAAATACTGGAAGATCGAGGATTTCACGGTGAGCGATATCTTTGGCACCGGGGAACACGTCGCCGTGTTCGGCAAGTTTACCTACCGCTCCGTGGCCGTCGGCACCACCTTCATATCGCCTTTTTCCATCCACGCAAAAGTCAGGGGCGGGAAGATCGTGCATTTCCAGTTCATGGAAGATACTTACGCATCGGCTTCATCGTTCAGACAGAGCGGCAGTTGGACGGTGAAGACCGATCCGAATGCGCCGGCGTTCAAAGTCGGCAAGATCGAATAATCATTCAAGCGTACAGCGTTGGCCAGGCCCCGGCGACTCGAGGTCGATCAGATAGTCTTCGACGATCTTATCCACACACGCGTTCCCGCCAATCAGGGTCACGCCATGTTGTTCACCCTCGACAGTGAGCAGACTGGCACCCAGCGTCCTGGCCAGGCTGATACCGCCCTCATGCGGGGTGGCCGGGTCGCGGGTCACCGACACCACCAGTAATCGTGGCAACCCCTCGATGTCCGTAGCGTAGGGAAAACCAAGCGTCGGTCTTACTGGCCATTGCTCGCAAAGATCGCGGGCTGCGACGGCCCGACCGGTAGCCATGAAGGGCGCAATGTCGAACACGGCGCGCTTCATCGCGCTTTCCTGCGCGGGCGTGTGGCGCTCCTCGTCAAGACACTCGATCGCCAGTTGCGCCTCGTTGGCGTTGCTGTAGCGTCCGTCAGCACTACGCGAAAGGGCCAGGTCACGTAGCAGCATCAGGCTGGTACCGCTTCCGGCCTTCAGTTCCGCAATGGCTTTCACGGTCGCCGGCCAGCCATCTTCGCTATACAGGAGCAGGACCACACCGCTGAGTGCGGCTGTGTACGTCAGCTTGCGCCCATCCGCAGTGACGATTGGTTCGTCGATCAGCGGCTGCAAGAGCTGCTGGAAGGCGGCCGTCGCCTGCTTGGGATCGGTATCCAGCGGACAGTCCGGTGTCTTGGCGCAGAACGCCGCCATGTTCTCAAAACCGCGTTGAAAGCCTGCGAACTGGACCAGCCGCCGCGCGGCCGTGCCCGTCGTGGGATCGACCGCACCGTCGAGCACCATCGCCCTTACGTTCCGAGGAAACATCTCGGCATAGACGGCGCCCAGCCGCGTGCCATAGCTGCTGCCGGCGAAGGTGAGCTTCTCATCGCCGAGCACGACGCGCAACACGTCCATGTCGCGGGCAACATCGCGGGTGCCGACGTGCGCCAGCACGTCCTCGCCGCCAGAACGCTCGGCGCACTGCGTGTATAGCTGGCGGGTCTCGTCCTCGGTATAGTCCTCGACCCCGGCGTTGAGCGTGGAGAGCGTTACGTCGGCGTCTCGCTGTGCATCCGTGAAACAATCCAGAGCCGGTGTCGATGCCCCTACCCCCCGGGGGTCGAAGCCGATCAGGTCGAACCGCTGCGCGATCGGGCTATCGGCCAAGGCGTTCGCCACCGTCGCCGCATAGCTCATGCCGGAAAAGCCAGGACCGCCCGGGTTGAGCAGGAGGGAGCCAATGCGTTTGCCTGGCTCGGCCCCCGCCTTCACCCGCAGCAGGGCGATCTGCGCCGTTCTGCCATCCGGGGCCCGGTAGTCAAGCGGTACTTCGAGCCGCGCACAATCGAATCTTTTGTCGGCAAATGTGCTGGCGTCCGCACTAGCGGTGGCGTAGCTGTCGCAGGGACCGAACGCCAGCTTCTGCTGGTAGAAACGCGCCAGCCCTTGTGCAACATCGCCGGGCGTCTGTGGCCGGCCGGGATCGGAGCGGCCACCGCAGGCGCCAAGCAGCAGGGCCAGGGCCACGGACGTTCCTACCCGGACCATGTGCAAGCGCGCACCGCGCGCCTGGCGGCTATCTAACTTTTTCATGCTATCGGCTTCTTTCTACCTGACTGCCCGCAGCGTCGCATCGGCGGTCAGATTAACGGAGGGGAGCGGTTGAATCGACAATCACACCAAAGTGCCTACTGTCGGCCCCGGCCATTGCAGGAACATGGCGCCATGGCTGCAGTCGCCATATCCAGGCTAGCAGAGCGAAGACGCGTTTTGCGTTGCACGCCGAGCAAAACAGAACTCCCGAAAGCGCGGCTAGATCCCGCCTGGGCAGACAGGGATAATGGACTGGACCTGAACCATGTAAAGGGACTGACCATGCTCGACAGATCGATTGACCGCATCACCAGGATTCCCCCACTGGCGCGTGGTTTCGGCGGCGAGCGGCACCTGGCCGCCCTGGTGGTCGCGCCCGGCGACTTGCCCGCGACCGATCCTTTCTTCCTGATGGCCGATGACCACATCACGCAAGCTGGCGGTTTTGGCGAAGCGCATCCCCATGCTGGGCTCGAGACCGTCACCTTCATGCTTAGCGGAACAATGGAAGATACCGGCGGGCGGCTCGAGGAAGGCGATGTCGAATGGATGACGGCCGGCAGCGGCATCGTTCATGCCGAGCACGCGGTGGTCTCCACCGGCATGCGCTTGTTTCAGCTGTGGCTGGTCCTGCCCGAGGCGCAGCGCAATATGCCGCCCCGGGTGCAGGTCTTGCGGCGCGCCGCGATGCCCATACACGCCGAGCCCGGTGTCGTGGCGACGGTGTATAGCGGCCGCTCCGGCGACGCAGTAGCGCCTGCGCTCAATGCCGTCCCGGTGACGCTGATCGATATTCGCCTGGCGCCGGGAGCGCTCTTCGATGTGCAACTGCCGGCCTCGTATAACGGGTTCGTGGTGGTGATCGAAGGGGAGGCCGCGGCTGGCGCCAGCGCTGAGAAACTTGCCAATGGCATGGTGGGCTGGACCAGACCGATTGGCGACGGCGACAGTGCGCTCGGCTTGCGCGCGGGCGGGACTGGCGCGCGTTTGCTGCTGTATGCGGGTCAGCCACAGAACATGGACGTGGTGGCGAAAGGACCTTTTATTGCCGCATCCAATGAAGAACTGGCCAGCTACTATTCCGCTTACCGCCAAGGGAAGTTCCCTCACGCCGGCATGATGCGGACCGTCGAATGACGGCCATGAACGCTGTTGTCATTCTTCTCGCCAAACTGCACAGACCGTCCCGTCAAGAAAATTCAGTAAATATGAAACATGAAATCCCTTAAGGTTTGTGAGTAATTACTGTTGGTAATCGGTAGATATCCGGTCAATCATCGTTCTGAAAAAATACTACATAATTTGACGGCATGCCGTCGTACCGGGGCTTATGCCGTGATACGGTCCGATGACCCGATCATTGCGCAGTGCTCGGTCCCATAACCGGCAGCATGATCACGCCTTGCGTCCTCCGTCACCAACAGATGGCAAAAAATTGCAACGTGTCAATCCAGCTAGTCATCAAAAATCTTGCTCATCGTGTATATTTTTTCACATATGAGCGCTGACTCATTGAATACAATTTCCTCAAAGAACTAACTGTCGTATAGTTGAGTTCTCGATTGACGTGTTGCTGGACGGACTGCCGACCGTGACGTCTCGCCTCTTCCTTGCATCTCGCGACGGTCGGGCACGCCAGTGACCCCGTGCGAGCGCCTGTCCTCGAACAGGCAGCGTTCGTGTCACCGCTCCCACCGGCCTCCCCGCGCTTTACTGCAATCGACTATCCCGCGCCACGGCATGCCGCGCGCTTCACTTCTTTCGACTTGCCTATGACCTCCGAGAACCCAGACCTGATGTACCGCCTTCTCGTGCAAGGCGTCGTCGACTACGCGATCTATATGCTCACGCCCGATGGCGTGGTCTCCAGCTGGAACGCCGGCGCCCAGCGCGCCAAGGGCTATACCGACGCCGAGATCGTCGGCCAGCATTACTCACGCTTCTACCGCGACGAAGACCTGCAAGCCGGCCTGCCGGCGCAGAACCTGGAGATCGCCACCCGCACCGGCCGCTTCGAAGACCAGGGCTGGCGCGTGCGCAAGGATGGCAGCGCGTTCTGGGCCCACGTCGTGATCGACGCGATCCTGGACGAACGCGGCGAACTGCTCGGCTTTGCCAAGATCACCCGCGACTGCACCGAGCAGCGCCAGGCCGAACTGGCCCAGCGCGAACAGGAACGGCGCATGCGCTACCTGATCCAGGGCGTGACCGACTACGCCATCTATATGCTCGACACCGATGGCCACGTGGTCAACTGGAACGCCGGCGCCGAGCGCGCCAAGGGCTACAAGGCCGCCGAGATTGTCGGCCGGCACTTCTCGGTGTTCTATTCCGAACCCGACCGCCTCGCCGGCCTGCCGCAACAGGCGCTCCAGACCGCGCGCAGCGAGTTGCGCTTCGAGGCCGAAGGCTGGCGCCTGCGCAAGGACGGCAGCCGCTTCTGGACCAGCGTCGTCATCGATGCGATCCACGACGACGATGGCGTGCTGCTCGGCTTTGCCAAGATTACGCGCGACATTACCGAACGCCACCAGCAGCAGCGCAAGCTGGTCGAAACCAAGGACCTGGCCGAAGCCTACAGCCGCCAGATGACCTCGCTGTCGCACTTCCTCGACTCGGTGATCGCCAATATCCCGGCCAGCGTGCTGGTGCTGGAAGTCGGGACCGGAACCATCCTGCTCGCCAACCAGCAGGCCCAGCGCCTGTTTGCCCAGGCCTATGCCGACCTGAAAGGCCTGGTCGCCAGCGATTGCCTGAGCCCGAGCGTGGCCGAGTACATCGGTCGTCAGACGGCGAGCACCCTGTCCGGTAGCGGCGGGCTCGACAATGCCGTACTGGTCGAGACCTCGGTCGGCCCGCGTAGCCTGCGCAGCCGCACGGTGATGGGCAAGCAGCCCGATGGCGAAGCCGACTACGTGCTGGTGATCACCGAAGACGTGACCGACGAGCTGGCCGCCTACGCCCAGATCCACCACATGGCCCAGCACGATGGCTTGACCAACCTGCCGAACCGCAACCTGTTCAACCAGCGCATGAACCTGGCGCTCACCGGCGCGACCGATGATGCCGGCGTGGCCATCCTGTGCCTCGACCTGGACAATTTCAAGAATATCAACGACGCCTTCGGCCACGGCTTCGGCGACAAGATCCTGCTGATGCTGGCCAGCCGCCTGCGCAAATGCCTGCGCGAACACGACACGCTGGCCCGCCTTGGCGGCGACGAGTTCGCCGTGGTGCTGCCGCGCGTCAAGCGCCTGGAAGAAGCCCAGCAAGCGGCGCAGCGCCTGCTCGAGGCGGTGGCGCCGGCGTTTTCGATCGACGGCCAGAGCTTCGCGGTCGGCATCAGCATCGGCATCGCGCTCTCGACACAAGGTAGCGGCACGGCCGAGCAATTGCTGCAGCACGCGGACATGGCCTTGTACGAAGCCAAGCGCAACGGCCGCAACCGGCACGAAGTGTTCCGCCCCGAACTCGAGGCGGCGGCGCGGGTGCGGCGCCAGATCGAGATCGACTTGCGCCGCGCCTTGCACCGCGGCGAGCTGCAGATGCATTACCAGCCGATCATCGAAAAGGCCGGCATCCGCATCTCCGGCTACGAGGCGCTGATTCGCTGGCAGCACCCGGAACGCGGGCAGATTCCGCCGATCGAATTCATCCCGATCGCCGAAGAAACCGGCTTGATCCACGAACTCGGCACGCGCGCATTGAACCTGGCTTGCCAGGAAGCCGCGACCTGGACCAATGGCGAGACGATCGCGGTCAACCTGTCGCCCATCCAATTTAAAAGCAGCGAACTGGTCAGCATGGTGGCGCTGGCGCTGGCCGATTCCGGCTTGCCGGCCGAGCGCCTCGAACTCGAGATCACCGAGTCGGTCCTGCTCGACAATAGCGACGGCAATATCCGCACGTTGAAGGCGCTCAAGAACCTGGGCGTGCGCATTTCGCTCGACGATTTCGGCACCGGCTATTCGTCGCTGAGCTATCTGCGCTCCTTCCCCTTCGACAAAATCAAGATCGACAAATCCTTCGTGCAAGAGATCGGGCAAAGCCGCGAGGCGATGGCCATCATCCGCGCGATTACCGGCCTGTCGAGCAGCCTCCTGATCGAAACCACGGCCGAAGGCGTCGAGACCGAAGAGCAGTTCAGGCAACTGATGGCCGAGGGTTGTTCGCACTTCCAGGGCTATCTGTTCGGCCGTCCGCAAGCGGCCGAGCACCGCATGCTGCACCTCGACGAGCGCGTCACGACGCTGTGATTGCTACTGCCGAGATGGCGACTCGGTACTACTACTGAGTTCGCCACAGCTTGAACACTTAGAGGGCGACATTTACCGGCGGCGGCCCAAGCAAGGCTGATTTGTTTGGGCTATACTCCGCTCAGTCCTCTATAGGACTTCCCGCTTGACGGACGCCAGGGATAGTGACTGGCCTGCCTGACTTTCATCGTCAGCGCTTCATATCCTTGATTGCCGCGAAGCCGGTCTGGCCTGGATCTCCACGCCAGCAACCGTCACTTCGCCTTCGCTGATGCGTCGGTTGCCGAGGCTTGTTGCTGTCCTCTGAACGCGACAGGTCCCGACAACCCGTTCCTTATCGGTGCTGCTCTACCGCTGCCGCGGTGGGGTGGTATTCCTTACCGAACCGTCGAATTTTTAAATCAGATGTTGCATGCCAGGCCATCGCAAACATTTTTCAGGTGATACTCGTATGCGCAACTCGCTATTAGTCG
>Ga0265797_10004902_pt1 | contig 19995 bp, 20 predicted proteins | sample P2T30metagenome_FD_192433 | JGI IMG/M metagenome (GOLD analysis project Ga0265797, IMG submission 192433) | Plant litter microbial communities from East Loma Ridge, Irvine, California - P2 T30 | ecosystem: Environmental > Terrestrial > Plant litter > Unclassified | place: USA: California...
ACAACGCCCTGTTCCGCGCACAAGATGTGAAAGAGAGGAGACGATGGGTGAAGCTAGTCGACCAAGTGCGGGATGTGGAGGGTGGCGAAGTCAGGGTACTCAGCTCATTACACGAGAGCGGGAAGCGACTAGAGGGCCTTGGAAACGTTGCGGCCATTCTCACCTATCCCCTGGAAGACCTGGATGAGGACGACGGTGACGATACGGGCGGCGTTGACGGTGAAGACGGCGAAATGATAATATAGGCTGGAGGATACATGGCCCTCCGGATTTCAACTTGCGCTTGGGAATATTTGCGAATACCTCCAGGCTCTACCCAGATACGACGATACAATATACCCATCATGATTACGTTCGCATGTACCGGTTCTCTAGCAAGTGATGTTCGTGGACACACAGGCGGTAAGATTGTCATGGTCCTTGCGCCACCAGCCCGTGTGAAACCTGTTGCACGCTGACCCAGCCCCCTCTAGTGCCCTGCCTGAGCAAAAAGAGAGCAGCCTTTTTTCGTCGCTCTCTTTTGCTATCGCTGCGGTTCGAACAGGCCTGAGTTTGGATGTTCTCATCTCACAGAAATTACCAAAAAAATGGTAGCTTCTCTTTGATTGAGCGTGTCATCCTTAGTGCAGGGGCCATGCTAATCTAGAGAACGTGAGAGCTGAGATAGACATCTACCATGATGACTGTTTCGTTGTTCACCGCGAGTACACCCAAGGCCAACGGGTAATTGCTACGCAGAATACACATGCATGATATGTACCTGGGTATGATGATACTAAAATGGCCGTCTGCATCCCATTAGGTAGAGCAACAGACTGAGTGCCCTGCGCTAGCCGTGAGAATTCTAATCCTGCAGTTAACATGACGACGAACATCACAATGCGCCTGTTGTTGTGCATCATTACGACACCGATGAATGTTGATGGAACTATAGAGGCAGCGTGACATCATTGGGATGAATCAGCTTTTGTGTAATCGCCTTTGAGTGAGAAGTTGTGAAGTTCTATTGGTATCTGTTGCAACTGTAAGAGTGGGCGTCCCGTAGCCTGCCTACTGCACCAGTCGCACGAAACCTAGTTTTTAAACGCCTGCACTATGCCCGTGCTATATTCAGAGTCGATCAGAGGTGACTCCCCTCGAACAGTCCAAACTCATTCTCAAGTTAGCTTGCCTCGGAGCCTGTCACGCTGCCGCATCAGGATTTCGCCCATCTGATTCTTGCCTGGCCACTTACCAGTGTGGCCGGCCACATCTTGCGTTTCCAAACCGATGCCCAAGTATTGATCGGGGGTGACGTAGAGGATTTCGCGATTGCCCGTGGCTAGAAGACGACTCCGGAGAACTTGAGCTTGATTTGATCTCTCAAACTTGAGGCTTGCACCCATCATCATGGTGTGCCACTGATCTAACAAGCGTCAGATAGAAACAAAGTAAGGTATCGGGTTTACTAACGAGGGCCTGCATCCCAGGCTGTTGGGTCGACTGGGCCGTAGTGGATTAAGTACGTTGAGAGTATCTTGGGGCTTTGTGACGCCATGATGAATCCCTCTGTGCGTTCGTCTTGATAGAACTTGGCTTTGCACGAATAGTGCCATTGCTCAAGTGATGTATAGCACACATCCATGTGCGTGAAGAGGCTAGCGCACAAATTGCTCAAGGGGGAATTGGCATCCATGCCGTCGACGAAGATTGGCGGTTCTTTCGTGGGTGGCGCACTTGCGGCGGCGCGCATTTTACTTCGAGTGGCCATTGCCGATGGGGATCGTTCCAGCTTAGGCAAGGGCTTGCGTTCCCGGGTATGGGTGTGCGGGACACTAGTGCGGTCAGTAGCCCGATAGGCTGGCGTGCGGGGCGGACAGCTCAGCCCAAGCCACGCGCGATTTGCCAGTGCGTGACGTCACCGAACTGGTTTTCGTGGGCGGGCTTTCCGCGCATGCTGGTCCATCCAGCCCATCGTTCCGACCCATCATTCAACGGCCTCCCGAGGTCTGCACCTGTCCTGACGCACATGATCCATGCCGAAGTGGATTGCAATAATGCAAGAACGAGTGCGCTTTCCTGGAGTGAAGGGCTCCAACGATTGCTTGGCTTTGGTGCTTGCGAACGTTAACTAGGGGCAGCAGATGACTTCCTTCCAAGCCGCTACATCGCAAAGAATACCGAGACATCGATGACACGCCTTTCTCCCTGCCCGGACACCGTCAGCGCCATACCCACAACTCCTTTCGAACATCCGCCTTTGACAAGGCTCATCATCGTCACCAAATCGTCCGATCCCGAGCGTCGCATGCTCGCCCCGCGCACTTTGCGTCTTCAGCCGACGCGCACACCCGACTAGCATTGTGTTGCGCAATACCTTTCCGTACCCGTAGCCATGTTCTGCGATCTTGGGGTTGCTACATACCCGTTACGATTGGAGGCATACGTGGTGCGTTCTTTGGTGCGGTGGCGCTGTGGACGGTACCTAGCAGACAAGATCAGATGTCAAAGATGGCATAGAATACCGAGAAAACAGTGGGAGCGATGGCGGATGATGTGCGGTGTATGGAAGAGGGGCTGTCGCTGGCTTTGTCGCGGCTGTGGTATTGCATTCATTTGAACCGGAACAATGGCAACCACGTTCACGACTTGCAATCCACGGCAGATGTAGCCTGCGGAAACCCCTTTTGCAGGTGCTTCGTGTACGACTTCGCGAGTGGTCGCATGCTGGCAGAGACACGTGCGCAGACACTGGTTTCTGTACACTGACGTCGAACACATATGATTCCATGGCGTCTTGCGCAAGCGTTTTCCCCTGCCCGCCTGTACACAATGCGTCTGCCACCTGCGAGGTAGGTACCTGCGGCGTGCGCAGTCAGCTCACGTAGACATGTCGCCAACACCATCCGGCCAACACCCCCACCCCCTTAAGGACTTTCTACGACCCGAGTCGCTTTGCAACTCGGTATTACAATACAGTAACAAATCTCGGGCTGTAGATTGGTAGCGGCCGTGGTTGGAGTGTGTTGTGGCCCTTGCCCATCTGCCATGTCCACACTCGGGATGCATCGCCTCGCATCCTTTCTCGAAGGCCCAAGCAGTTCAGCCAGACGGTCTAATCATAACGATTCAGCTTCCGAAAGTCATCTAGGGGACAGGGGCTCGCCCCCTGTTCCCTAGATGACGTCGGAAGAGAGAAGATTAGCATGGCAAATGCACAAAGGATGACCCTCTTTCTATGATAGAATAATACACGTAGCGTGTCTGCGCATCAACACAGTCAACAGCAGTCAACACGATACAGCAGAGAACAATAACTAAATTTACAACAAATACGGAGCAAGACAAGGGAAGCATTAGAGACTTGTCTGGTAGTCTACTGCATCCGCTCATAGCACACGACAAACTCAGCTTTGCCACGCTGAACAACACCTTGTCGAATCCATCCAATGTATACAACGAAGCAACAAACCGCACTGCTACTAGCAGCTACAGTTCACGTCCAAGTCTATGGAAAACAAGATGAGGTTGAAGCATACATTGGCTTGGAGGATGCTCTCTTGTTAAGATTGGATGGTCTGTATGCGGCAACATGCGACACAACTTCTAGCCGTTCCCTAATGCTGTTGCATTCTTGGATGATGCAAGATCGTCGTTGGTATGAAGAGCGCACTTCTTGGCCATCTCATGCGGTGCCCGCGGGCGCTGGGAAGCACATCACCTGGACATAGCGTTCATTCGTGGCAGCTTGGCTGCGCACGGGCCTCACCGACGCCACCTCCCGAGGTCTAGGGCTGGGTTCGCCAGCAACACCAAGCCAACGTGCTGTCTATTTGCTGACTCTCCAACACTGCCGTTGCAATATCACAAACCAAGTTTTGATAGTTGCAAACGAGCCATGTTTGAGCTTCGAATTATTGCGCTTCGATGTGTGTCCGCTGAGCTCAAGATGTGTCACTCGTCAGAGCTATGGCAATCATACCGTATACCAGAGCTGCATCTCAATGACCAGCCCAAACCAGGACCAGCCCGCAGTCTGAGTCAAATGCGCGCACTCTAATCTTTCGGACAGACCCGCGAACATCATATCACCTCATACAAGAAAGAAAACAAACAGGTCTGCAGACTACGTTAACCTAAAACCTTGCAAAGTAGGTAACCTAACGTCAACGTAGGCTCCAGGCTGTTCAGTTTTTCCCTAGGTTGGCGTGATGTAGTTCAATTGGTGACCACCTGGCTTAGCTGCGCACGGGCCTCCCCAACGCTGGCCTCACCAACGCTGGCCTCACCAACGCTGGCCACATCACCAACCCAACGTGCTGCACTCCGGCAAAGAACATTTGGGCGACGTACTCTACTCCTCATACATACGACACAGTATATGCGGGCTCTTAAGCCAACTTGGGGTGCAGCCCTCTAGTCTCACAGCCAAAGCATGCTACTGCTACTACCATTACTACTGCTGCATCCATTCCCGCCAGTGCTGATCTCAACATCTGAGTATGCCGGCTGTCCTCTTCCTTGAAGTGGTAGACGCACACGTTGCCGTGGAGCTTGTTCACTTATCAAGATTCGATGGTCTGTATGCGGCAAAATACGACACGGCAGCCTCAACCTTCAACGTGCCATCACACCACCGGAATGGACCGTCCTCCAAAAACCAGTGATCTGGTTTTGGTGACCTGGACATGACGACAGTGCGGAGAGGACATTTCCGTCCTCGTCGTGGATGTGGCCGCTCTCGAAGGAAGGAGCATCCGTCTGAGGTGGTGGTGCATCTCTCGCGACTTCTATCGGAACTGCCCCCCGCTCATGCCATGGAAGCACCTTCCCAGCCCAAGCACTCACCGAAATCCCACACTGACAAGCGAGTTTTGTCGTCCTCCGGTCCATTTTCCGCCACAAGCTGCACAGAGTTGTAGCCTTGCCCATTCGTTCCGCAGCAACGTATTTCGACCCGCCCGCCAGCGGCAATCATCTCAAACCCGACGAGCCCACAAGATGTCTCTAGCACCCGGGCTACGAGGTGCTGCCAATGAACAGGATGCGGATTACAACAGTTCGGATGAGGAATACGAGGAACCCGATGCAGAGTTCCAGCGTACCGGCCACAAATCGATCACCGCCATGTTGCTGGCACCCTTCACACGGGGCAATTCAAAGAAATGGTTCAAAGAATTAACGCAAGGTGGCAGTTGGCACGAACGCTATGTTTGCTGGCTGTGGTGGAACCGTCTGTCTGCCTTCCGCGAGCACATGCTTATGAAGTCGTGAGAGATTGCCCATGAAACCGGTTTTCACTACGTACCACTAACAGGACCAGCAAAACCAGCATGCCGACCGTCGAAGACCTCATACGGTTCATTGTTCACTTCGCTTCAACTCGCAGCGGCAGGGGAACGGACGGCGTTCTCAACTACACGACAATGCGTCACGGTCTTAACTATCTCAACAAGACCCTTGTCTTCAAGTACGAGACATGGAACCTAGACGCACACGGAGCTTCCCAGCTACAGGGGGCCATGGACAAGCTTCTCCGAGAAGGCCACTTGACGCGCGAGATGACCCGCTCGCGCGAGCCGGCCGGTGCTGTGGTTGTCAGGCGGCTAGTCAGGGGACTATACCACGATGCCATCACGGGGGGTACATCCACCTGGAGCATGTTACTAAATGATATTGCCATTATTGTACTCAGCGCCTGCTTCCACTGCCGCGGAGGCGATCTGCTCGGCGATACCTCTAAAAACAAGGACAAGCGACACGACTTGCCTGGGTTGCGATACTCGGATCTGCATCTCATCGTGGGGAAAGACGGAGGTGTCAACAGTATCATCACTAAAGACAAGATGAGGAACACAAAGGGTACAAAGTAAGTAATTCCTCTTCAATGCAGTGCCACACTTATCCTCTTGTCCACCATGCTAACTACATTAATAGAGACGATGAAAAGGCCTTCTTCTACATATTCCGGGATGCACTCCCCGACGGTGCTGACAACATTATGTGCGCGGTCAAGATGATCTTGATCCTTGCCCTCCGCTCAGGCAATACATACGGCACGTCGGTAGAGCAAGTCCTCTCGGTCGCTACAGCCCGCTCCGACCGCACCATTCAATGGCGTTATCCCGATCGTCCCGTACTTTGTGCCGCAGCCTCAATCGGTATACCAGACTTCGACAAGCTGGCACTCAGACAGAGGGGCAACAGGATACTGATGAAAGCCAACAGAGTGCTGGGAACTACAATATCGGTCAGCATGCACGCCTTACGATTTGGCGACGCGGCAGACCTGATGGCGATCCAGCCTTTATCAAAAGCTGGTTTTTCAATGGACCGATTGTCGAACGAGCTCGGCCACAAACCGACGGCCCGCGCCAAGGGAGTGGGATTGATATATGCGCAATCCTACACCACAGAGGACGCGTGGCAACAGCGCGTCAAACTAAGCGCCGACGACACGCCATTCCACAAGTACATTGCCGCCACTGAAGAAGCGGTCCTTCCACCCAAAGCGCCAAGTCTTGCCACTCTGAAACGCAAGCGCACGACAAGACAGGTGGAGCAGGCTTGCGAAGCAAGAGGCCTAGATTCGAGCAAGCGGAACAATCGGCTATACCACAGCCTCCGTCCTCTAGGCGAGCCTGCGCCGGCCATTGATCCAGCTCTAGATCAGTGGCAGCCGGGAGACCAAATCGAAGGACACGATTTGAATATTCGAACCCCCAAAGACGCCATCAGTGCAGCTAAGCCTGCTCAGAACCCCTTGGTAGCTTTGGGGCACCAGTTGAGCACTGGCCAAACCGAAGCCGCCCGGGCGAACCTCCTCCAGTTACTCCAACAACTCGATGATGCGCCACAAGCACCAGACGAGACTCAACATCTCGATTTGGTGCCGGTCGGTGGTCAGTTCCAGGAAACCAGTGTCCAGCACGACGGCGAAGACGTCGACCGTGAAGAGGACATGCGCCTGGATGAGTACCAGTCTTCGGTCGAGCCAGACGCACTTCTAGACAGTGCGCTCTGCCTGAGCGATCTCGGCCAGCACGGAGCTGTACCAGATGCCAATCACAATGAGGCAATCATCGCCCTTTTGTGCGACGACGAAGTTTTGGAGGATGTAGGGACTGGCAACTGCCAGGAAGCCCTTCTGTCTGCGTTGGTTGGTGACTCAGCTGAGTTCGTTGGTCGTATGGCCTCCGTCAATATCCTTCGATTGTCAAGCATTAAGAGCAAGCAGTGGAAGGCAGCCCAAGCTGCAGGATCTGACCGAATGACTAGCGTTTCCGCCCCAACACGCTTCCAATTACCCTGCATCAACACCTGCAACGGATGCGATTTCACGGCCACAGAAGTGGACCTCCTAGAGCTGCATCTCTGCACCTGCAAGTACAACGAGCCGCCCGAGGATGACACTCAGAAGAAGAAGAAGCCGGCCAAGGCAGCCAAGTCCAAGGCGGACAAGCAGTGGAAGTGCGACGTGGTTGGCTGCAGCAAGGAATACGTTAACAAGGGAGATCTGACCGCCCACGGCAAAGAGGACCATGACGAAGTAGGATGCTTCATCTCCGACTGTGACAACGACGCCGTCTACAATGGGGAAAAGGCCCTGTTTCGCAACCACATGAAGGATGCACACCCAGCTCTAGGCGTCCAGCATCCTCAAGTCCAAGACCAGTACATAGCCACATTCCGCTGTGGTATAGAGGGCTGTGAGTGCGAGACAGACTTCAGGTTCTTCATCAGCAAATCATGGGCTTGCCTATCATACCTCCGCCATCTTCAGACAGCTCACAACATAGTGGACGTCCAAGAGCGAAAAAAACTAGTGCCTACCTTCCCCGGTAATCCATGCGCGTTCCCCGGCTGCACGACGGAAGAGTTGTTCGGCGTTGGCAAGAGAGGGGCCTCCGACTACGACACACATATCCTGATGGCCCACAAAGTTTTGAAGCCTGAGGATCGATTCGAGTACACTTGGCAGCGCGTCCATGGACAGGTGTTGCCAATGCGCCCGGAGTGACGGCAACCGAGTTCAGGACAGGAAAGAAGGAGGGTGGAGGTTACTTAGCTATGCACAGGGCACCCCCGAGGTGATACAATATTTGATATCTAGGAAAGGTCGGGGAATTTTGTCGAGCATACTCGTATACGTATGCGCAGATAGGCCTCATGGAAAGCTAGTTTTTGGCCGAGCCAATGCCTTGTCCACAACGTCCGCACGTGTATGCGTATAGTGACACGTCCACTGTCCTGCTACCGTGGATTATTGCATCTCCATGGTGGCTACTTAGGAACTTTCAAGCAGCAGAATCACATGTCAACACACGTGGCAAAGTATCTAGAACCACCCGCCGACTCACTAGACTCAAAATTGCGAGTTGGGTGCTTGTGCTCGCAGCAACGTCATCGCGTCACTCTACTCAATGCATAGCAGCTGCACCGAGACCTGCCCATCGACACTCGTCTTCAGAGCTTGCAGACTCGTGGTGCAAGGCAAATTCGATTAGGTTCCACGGCTACACCACGTGCAAATACAACACACCGCCACATGCCGCTATCGGGCAGCTCATCAGAAAGCGTTTGCAGGTGAGAGGGCACAACATCGACCACAGCAACCGAGCCAAATTCCACCACCAACATCCACCTCTCCAACACTTCTACTTCCTACTCACTGTGACCTCGATTTGCTTTCCCCGAGCGCAGGTGAAGTGTAAGTGACGTGTCGTTTGTTCTGCAGAGCCGGTCGCACACTCTCCTTCACTCCGACCCTCGCGCTGGGTCCGCTAGCGTCACCAAGTTCAGCGTCGAACACGTGCGCTATTCAAGGCTTCTGTCATCAAGATCCAATCTGCCTGACGATACAACTACCACCGCCAACGATTGCGCGCCTCAATTCTTGCACCGCACGTACCGAGGAAGCTCGCCGCAGCGCCATCCCCAACAAGTAAGCGAAAACCGGGTTCTATCACTCAGTCCACTGACATCAACACAGCAAGAATGCCACCAAAGGCAAAAGCCCCAAAGGCCCCGAGCCATCCCGCCGCCGCCCCCAAGAAGAAAGCCGAAACGCCAAAGCAACCAACATCTAGTCAGCCCGCCAAGAAGAAGACCAAGGTCGCCCGGCAACGCAAAAATCACGGCAATGACATTATTCTCGCTCCCGGAACGGATCCAAAAACCTTCGTACAATTACACAAAGGCGAAGGCCAGGTCGGCTCCTACGCCATGTTCGGCCGCCGGGACGAGTTCCGGAAGTTCGCACTGTCCAGTCTAGTGCTGAATGCCTATACGAATTCTTACACCGGCCGCCGAGCAATCCAAGTACGTCAGAGGGACGTAATAGAGTATATCCGTGACGAGGAGGAGAAAATGAAGTCGGAGGCATGCCCCATCGACGTATACCCAGAGCAGAGCGATGATATCCACGCCCTTCAACGAACCGCCCTCGCATGCGCACAGCTATGCAGACAGGTTGAGAGGGCTGCGTCCGGGCAATGGCCATTCGACCAGGAGCAGGAGAAGAAGATTGTCAGCGCGTTCACGGCCCTTACAGGAAAGAAAGTACCGGTTTTTGACCGTTCGGACGTGAGCGTGAAGAGCTTCGGCCCTTACGTCAAGTACGGCGAGAGTGACTTGGAGCCGTATAGCCGCGCCTTCAATGTCATCATGTATCTTTCTTGGTCCATGAGCTCCAAAGTCTGGAGCACAAGGTTCGAAAATGCCAAGTGGGACGAGGAGGTCCGGTTTAGTACAGCTCACGTCCCGCATTGGATGCGAGAGCGAGACGGTACAAAGAGGACCGCCAGAGCCCCAGATCAAGCAGCGGCTACCACCGAGCCGCCCAAACCGAACGTGGAGGTCCAGGTATCTTGGAAGATGACGTCCCTTTTACCTGAGCAACAAGAGCTTACGGAGTGGTTATCAGAGACTGGGCTGATCGACCAGATCAGACCTGAACTCCCGATAACGATCAGGCCGACAGCAACTGTTGCGGAAGTCCGAGACATCATCCGAGCCAAGTTTCAATTGGATCAGAACCAGGCCCAGATCGCAACACTGCAGCTGAAGAGCTCCTTGTCAAACATCATGCAGCAAGCTTGGAGCGGCGTGCAGAAAGAACTGTGGTCGGGAAGCGATCCTAAACCAGTTTTCACCATGACATGCTACAAGAGAGACGACGGCGAGACGCTGTGGGAGAACGAGCAGGTGCCAGGGCTGAGCGGTGCTGTCCTTGTGACAGATGGCGGCAACGTCCTCCCAGTGTCGGCGCCAGCGCCAGCGCCAGCTGTATTGGACGAGGACAATGACGGTTCCCTCGATGCACTTGTTGATACAATCAACCAGTACGCCGGCGCAACGGTCGACACGCTTCCGCAAATGCTGAACCGACACTTTAAAGGCCGAAAGGAGGATCTCACACGATTCTTCACTATTGACGAGACCCCTCACGATGTTCAGACTCCCGAAGGCTTGTTAGCCTTTCAGCAAAAGGCTTTTCAAGAGCTCACGCGCCGCGACAAGGTCAAGGTCAAATATGACGACAAGAGCCGCAAGTTTGGCAGGACTCAACTGAGCCTGGAACAGCTGGCGATTTTCAACGACGCAAGGCAAGACGGCCACACAGCAGCTATGAGTATGCCGGATGATGGCGGAGAAGCAAGGTACTATGCCCTAAACGCCATACACACCGGCACGAAGAACCAAGTCGGTCTGCCCATCCTCCCATCGGCTCTAGCCTTGCAGATGACGGCCTACGAGGACAAGACAGGACGCAAGATGTATCGGTCTCATCTACCAGGTCTCCAGAAATCGGGTTTTTACCCGTACCAGGTGTCGGGTTGCGCAACTCTGTTGATCGCCATGTACGGGGAGATACCTGTTCCAAAGAATGCCTCAGAAGAGGTTGTGGCGGCAGCCGACAAACTGAAAGGTCTTGCGTTGGGGGGACGTCTGCTCTGCGACCAAACCGGCACAGGGAAATCCAAGATATTCCTGTTAGCTGTCCATTACTCACGGTATTGCATACGCCTTGACGACACAGGAACACGGGTGTACAAGTACGCCACCTTGGCGGTTCCTTCGTCTGTCATTAAGCAGTGGGCAGACGACGTCATAAACCAGTTTCCCGCTCTTCGCCTGATCATCTCGTACGACGAGGCTAGTCTACCAGAAAAGAAGTACGAACAGTACTTTGTCAAGGCTACGGCCATGAAGAATATGGAGCGCCCGGAGCTCTGGCCCGCACGTTTCCACTACATCTTTGACAAGCACGACGAGAAAACTGGCGAGACCCTCATTCTCACTTCTCACGACACTCTCGTGAAGCGCGGTCTCAAGGGAGCAAAGGAGGAGGTGAGGGCTGGTAAGCGCTTCGACCCAGCCACCGAGGCCACAGACGACTTTGATCCGCACGAACTGGACGCGGACGGCAACTCCAAACATTGGGAGGTGCCTCCTATTGAGGAGATGATCTACACGGGCCTCCAGAAAGGTAGGGTCGGGATCGCTGGTGTCGACGAAGCCCACCGCCTCAAAGACAACGAGACTATGCGTTGGAAAGCTTTCAAGGAGTTAGAGGCCGAATACGTCCTTATCATAGGGGCTACGCCCATGGCTAATGTCTCCGTCGTACGTTTGTCCCATCACTAGTTTTTGAAAGCAGCTAACATTGCAACAGGACGCCATTGCGCAACTCGAGCTGCTTTGGCCCGCGGTTCAGAGAGAGCTGGATAAGGCAACCAAGGAACAGCAAGATTGGGTCAGTGACAGGCAGCGCTCAATGAGTATGTTTATCGATGGAGCGGACATCGAAGACATCGAAGACCCACGCAGACTAGGATTTGCACACCCTCCAACGGTGCGACTGCTGCTGGAGAAAGGCACATTGGCCGAACAAGCAAGGTACTATCCTCTAACAGCCGACCTGCTCTGCCTCAACAGATCGATGTCGTCAAAGATCCCAATGGACTTTGACACCGAAGACGTCTATGACTGCAAGCAGAATATGAAGCCGGTCTTCATGCAAACTCTCACGACAGAGTTCTTGGATGAGGAGAAGTGTGAGCAACAAATTCAGCACCGAGAGGCCTCTCTCCGGTTCCTTGACGCGTGCAGAGGTCCAGCGAAGTCCCAGGCCAAGGGTAAGAAAGAAAAACCAGTGTACCCGGTGGCCGAGATGAGGGAGCTTCTACTCACCGCAGCATCGACCAAGTTGCGTCTTTTCAACGACGTTTGCAAATCGATCGGGAAGGACACTCTGGTGGACTCTTTGGCAGAGTACAGAGAGAACGGGTTTGACGGATGGGCGTTCGTGCGCTTCATCTGCACACACACTTCAGCACCACTCCCAAGTACCGCCTTCGGCTACTTGCAGTTCATGTGCGAGGGGTCTCCGATGATCCGCGCCCTCCTCAAGATCGTCTGCAAGGACAACATGTTCCTGTCGCCTAGGAAGCACGGGAAGTTGTTCATCCTGGACGACACCCCGTTAGTTGCAATGTTCACCCATTGGGTGCTGAATATGTTCGGCGTGAATACTACGCTATTTCATTCAGGCTTGTCGAACGACGAGAGGAATAAGCTACAAGACGACTTCAACCGACTCGGGTCTGATACAGCATGCATGTCAGGGCTGTTCAAAGTTGGCGGACTGGGACGGAACTTCCACCCAGACTGCGCCAATGGCGTGTTGACAAGCGGAGGGGAGAATCATGCCGCAGAAGTCCAAGGAGGTGGACGGTTGATCAGGGTAAGGCTCCAAGACCTGGTTTTTAAGGATAGGTCAGAGCTAACAGAACTTCTCTAGGCTCCACAGCCGCACGCCGTCCGGCTGACCAAGATCATGGTGCAGAACACTATCGCAGCGTATAGGGAGTACAGGAAGCGAGACAAAGCTATTGTCGAGCTGGCGACACGCGCGTCAGACCCGGAGATCCAGACATTACTTGTGCAGGTCCTAAACGAGCATCAAGATGTTATTCGTGCAGCGCAAGAGGACCCTGCCAACCGTGATCTCATGGACAAAATCAGAGACAACGCCGCTGTGGTATCGCAACAACAGCAGTTGCTCGCCATCTCCGTACCGGACCCGATCGATTTAGGCTCCCCCGTCAAGCCGGCTCTAGGAAAACGCCAACCGAAACCGATTGCAAGATACGCCGACGAGCGGTGGGACGATGAGGGCGAGCGGATCTCACCGGAAGAACCCGAAGAGCTTGACGACAACCTTGAACCAGACGATGACGACGATGACTTTGAGGCTCCTGATGACGACGAGGCTCCTGATGACGACGAGGCTCCTGATGACGACGAGGCTCCTGATGACGACGAGGCTCCTGATGACGATGACGAGTACGACCCGATGGCTGATGCCGCGATAGGTGAAGAAATGATCTCCGATTCTGAAGGAGACGACGATATGCCAGAGAATGAGACAACATCCGCCCGGGACAAGCGACTCGCGCTCAAAGCAGCCCGCGCTGCAATGCGTAACGAAAACCAGGAGATCGAAGCCATCAGGCGTCTCAAGGCACTGTTGACAGCAGATCCGGACAGGGTATACACAGTCGACGACCTGGTCAAATCTGATGTTCTCAAGCTGGGCCTGGAGTTGGTGTACTGCGCCAGGACCGGAACAGCCTGGGACCGGCCAACCAGCATACACATAAATGTACGTTGCCCAAAAGCTAGTTTTTGAACAACATGAGCTAACCACAGCCCAGTACTCCCATCTTCACTCGAAGCTCAAGAGCTCAATCGACACCAAGATCAAGGCTGAAGAGAATGTGCGTGCCAAACTGTCCGATATATTGGACCGCAGCATGAAGACTGCCCCGGACCAAGCCCAGCGCATTCCGTCCAATGCACCCAGCATCACCGCTCGGCCTACCGCAGTTGATTACAGCCAAATGACCGTCAGCGAACTGCGACTGAAGGCCACTGCATGTTCCAGCGACTTGGACGTCAGCGACTGGTCCCAGGATAGATTACTTTCATGGTTGGAGGACAAGGAGCTGGAAGAATGCAAAAACAAAAACGACACGAACTACAACAACTGGCCACATGGAATACTCCGCAAGGAGGCGATGAGACGCGCAAGCGCCGGGGTTGGAAATTACTTACGCAGCGACGGGATGTCAGCAGACGAGATAGTTTTCGCATTGATGCGAGAGGACCTTGTCGCCGATTTCATCGTAAGGTAGGTCGATCAAGCCTGGGGTTGCGATTCAGTATCGGGGTATCCTCTCTCATAGCAGGAGCTCTAAGACCTGGTTTTTCGTCGTCGATCGTGTGTATATTTGAATGGAAGAAGCACACTGCATTTTTGCTATCATATCATTGTGATTTTGTGATTGCCGTCTACGCCGACTCAGGCTACTTGATGAATCAAGCGAAAGTAAAGTAGCGCGTGTATGGATAATCGACCAAACTCTCATGTGCCCAACCTTCGCCGCCCAGGTTCTACCATCGATGTCTGGTATATCCGCTGTAATAACGGTCACACTGGCTCAATAGAAAGATCATCCGTTCCCTATCTTCGGTTTGATATGGCCGCCCATACTCCCGCTCCGCTAATGCATTCGCCAAATACAACGTCGGCCATTTCTTGTACGGAACGCTAACAGAGCTGTAAAGCTCTTGTTTCAGAACAGAATGACCCAGCTGTACCAGGTCTGTACCATCTCGATAGCAGTTGTCTTGAGGGGAGACCCCGTGCTCCTTCAATAGGTCGCGGATCTCTTCGCGCGACAAGCTGGCGAGGTCTCGAAGCTCATCTGGCTCATCTGGATCGTCTTGCGGTGATTTCTCGGCCAGTCTGTTTGGTATAAGCAAGCCTGATCATTGAAAACTAGTAGTGGTGTAGTACCTACATCTTCTGCTTGCCTGGTTGTGGCTTACGTTTGGACTGATCATCTTCCTGGAGCATGGCCACGAGCTCTAGCTTCCGCAAATGCGCATAATTGGTCTTTCCTCGCCTCTTCAGCTCAGCCTTCAGTTCCGGGACCTTTTCTTTTGCATAGTCCACCAGCTCATTGTCTTGCATCACAACGTCTGTCGCCTCATCAACATCCATCATGATGACATCCTCTGGCTCGGCCTCTCCATTGGCGGTTACAGCGTTGGCTTGGCTATTTTCTTGATCTGAATGAAAACCGCTTAAATTTTGATCAGTATGCGCATACCGAAAACCAGTTCTCGGGAATACTCACCTGCTCTTTGTCTTCTTATTCGCCTTGTTTCCGCCTTGCCGCAGTTTCGCTTCATCGGCCTTCCGCTTGTTGGCAGATTGGCTCTCTGCTCGTCCTTCTGATGACTGGAGGAGCTGCTGTGTTCCATGTCTTGTCCGTTTTGCTGGGCCTGGCTGCTGCTCCTCCTCTTGTTCTGCTTCTTGCCCTTGGTGTTGCTCTTGCGCCTTGGCCGCCTCGAGCTCGGATCGTCGCACGAGTGCTGACCGGACCTTCTCAAGCGCCTCTCCGACGGTGCTGTAATCGGAAACATGTCCGGGCCGTTGGTTGTGAATACGGTGAAATAGACCGACTGTCAATGTGTTGTTGTCGATACTAGGTATGTAGGTGATCTTGCGTTCTCCGGTGGCCAAGAGCAGTTTTCTAAATGCTTGCGCATCCTTCGATGTCTTAACTATCTGCTGGAATGCCCTCACCCAGACACCAGACGATTCTACTTCAGATTAGCGATCGTAACTGGTTTTTGGTTAGAAGCATGGTCTTACTCTTCCTCCAGATATCATCCTTGTATGATTTCACCAAGCTTCCCAGCCTCTTGAGCTCCTTCATGTCTGTGGTCGCCATGATGAGATTGATGCTTTCTTGGTCCAAAAAGAGCGCCGCTTTTGCGCACTGGTAGAATTGATGGGCGCTTGCGAACCGAATACTGCAATTGGTGAAGGGTAGGACATGTGTGGGGCTTAAAGCGCTGAATAGGCCGTCTTGGTCGCGGATGTAAAGTGCTTCTGGGTCTTGAGGCCTCATTAGCGGCATCATGTCGTTTTGGGAGGTTGTCAAGGTTAGGGAACAAATGAAGTGGGAGCGAGATTTATATAGGCCAGGAAGGTTGGAGATCACGCATGCCGCGGTCTCTCACCTTGGACCCACGCCTTTACCTGTCCCACGCATCACGATAACTACCTAAGCCTTGGTGTACAGTGACGAGCGTTGTTCAGAATTCATGGTGCATCTCTTGGCTTTTCACCAGCCCTGTCTTTTGAGTATAATACAGTAGCGCCGAACAGACGGATCTTCGTGTCTTTCGGGGAGTGTGAGTGACGAAGTCGACATCATTTCTGACTTTCGTCAAGTCTTCGACGGATGCGCTTCCTCGTCCTCTTCTTCATCAAAGAATCCGTCCCATTTGTGCTCCACAGCTGCTGCCCCCCCGTCTAAGATGTTCCCACCCTCCGCCAGTATGACTCCCGAATTTGTCACATGTGCCGTGCCCATTTTCTCGGTGATTGTAGACACATCAGTCGTCTTTGACGCGAGCGGTCTGCTTTTGATCGGTCCTCCATCAACCCTGTGTATGTAGTCAGCTTTGTGTCATCATAAACTAGTGTTGGAGAGCTTACTGCGGAAGACTCAGCCCTGGCTTTACTCCTCCGTGGTTGGCCGATCCATCTGCAGTTGTGTCCATGTCGATCTCTTGCGGTGTGCCGTTATCCCCGGCTCTTGTGCTTGTACTCCCGTTGTCACGAAGCATTGCATGTGCCCTCTCAACGACTGTCTGCTTGTCGACCTGTCGCTGCCTGGGGGCCACATCTCCACGTTCCGATTGCAACTCGCCTCGTAGTCTCTGCAGGCAGTGGCCGAGTAGGTTTCTCCCAGGCCATGGGCCGACGTGTGTCACAGCCATTTCGTACGCTAGTCCGACACCCCAGATCATACATGGTGTTGCTACTACCAGCTCTTTGCCCCTGGTCGCGAGAAGACGTCTGGTGAGGGTGGCTGCGTCATCCGACTTCGTAAATAGCATTCTGAGTCCTTTGGCCATTACCTGCTCGGAGCCTGTCTAAGTAAGCAAGTGACGTTGTTGTATGTGAGATTGATACATACGATGGGACCATGTAACCGTGTCAAAAGGTTTGACCTTCCTACCCTCCATCCTGATCTCCGCTGCCTTTTGCAGACCTAGAATCCGGTCTCGCGCATGCGTATCGCGGAAGAACGTTGCCTTCGCCACTTGGAAGAACTGGTTTACGCTACTGTATGTGTCTCCATCGATGACAAGGAGGGAAATCTCGTCGGGGAGGAGGACGCTGTTGGCTTCTTCGCATATCAAGACTGAGGGTCCATCCTTCCTGATCGGTACAGTCTTGTGGGCATCCACGGGAATGGTAAAGCGCTGGCGGAACTTGTCCTCAGCAGTCAGTTGTTCGGTGATGTCAGCTCGAGATTCTCCACACGGCAACATGTGGCGCTCCTCGTGCTCCCTCTTCAAGTAGTTATCTGGCCATTGATCATAGGGCTTCTTGTTCTGGTACTCGTCTCGGCGGCGCTCGTCGTAGAGTCGCTGAAGTTCCACGTCCTCCTCTGGCGTGTTACTATCTGGAGTTTGTTCGTTGGGTTCTGCGCGTACGTCAGTTACTCGAGATCCACAGTAGCAATAACTAGTTCTTGGAACCAGCTTCAGAAGCATAGACTGTTCATGTAGGCTCGTCATGGTAGACCACACAGATTCGAAGAGACATAACTCACCTCCCGCGACTGCATCGTTTGGCGCAGCGAAACCACGAGTCTGGCGTCCCTGTTCGTCCACTAGTTCTTGGCGTATCTCCATAAGCGCCTTGCCGAGAAGGTTCTTGCCGGGCCAGAGGCCCTTGTGCGTTTTCGCCTGCTCGAGCGTCAAGCCGCAACCCCAAGTCATGTCTGTTGATGCCTCGACGATCTCGCGATCAGAGGTTGCGAGGAGGACTGTGCGGAGAGCAGTGGACGTCTTTGATACGGTGAACTTCAAGCCAACTGCCTTCAGCATGACCTTGTATGAGACTGCAGCTTTAGATTAGCGATTTCTTCGTTGTAACACGAGGACGTCATCATACCATCGTTCCACTCTTTAACATCCAAGTTCTTCACCTTCTTCCCCAGTGCTTTGTGCTTTTTGGGATCCGACGTTTTCATGATCGCGTCGCTGGATCCCTGTTAAGTGTTAGATTCTGGTTTCTTCAACGTTGCTTGAACTTACAGTGTCCATTGCCCAAAGCGCCTTGGCATGCTGGAAGAACTGTTCCACGCAGCAATATTCCCTGTACTTCGGGGGACCGTAGGTAAAGATCGAGTTCTTAAAGCTGCTTGGGTACATGTTGCTCAGCTGACCGAAGTTGTTCTGTGCACCGTAGAAGAACACTGGGGCGCGCGATCTATCAAAGCGCGGCTGCTGAGACGCAGGATCGGGCTGGCGATTCCGTCTCGACATATTGACGTGGCGATGGCGGCGTGGAATCAAACCGTAGATGTGAGGTCGTGAGTTGACGTTATTGCAGATGCTGTTGTGCGTGGAGGCAAACACTCACTGCGCTAGCATTTCACTAGTTACCCGCTAGCCAGATCTGTCCATCTCGAGTATTGCGTTGCGTAGTTTTCCTGTTACCACCTTCACCTGGGAAAACGCTAAACAGGTCTGCAGATTACATCAACACAACAACATGCAAAGTATGTAAGTAACGTTAATGTAGGCTCTAGAACTGTTTAGTTCTTTCCCTGTGTAAGATGTTGCTGGTATTACTTCACCGTTTTACGGACATCTCTTGTTCTCGACTGTGTTGGATACATAAAAGTATCTACTATTTCTCTAACCTTAAAAGTCTATTGTATGAGTAGAGAGTTCGAAGTTAGATATAATAAGGCAAAAGTAGAGCAACGTGCAGGCAGGGTCATATTCTAGAAGCGACTTAAACTTAGTTTTTAAGATGGCACTGTATAAGAGAGAAGACGACGAGGACTCGTAGGAGAACTACTTCTCATAGTCCATTGCATTGCTCTTATATGATCATCCTCCCAGTTTGCGTCGCCTTGTGCCCAACGCATTTCTTTTGCGTATAAATGTGTTAATAATTCATTTCGTATGATAACGTCAAATGTGAGTGTTGAAATTCACAATCTCGGGAAACCCCAGCTTGTGATCATACCATCTGGCCAGCCAATCTCGGTCATGCACCAAACGCGAAGTCCGAGAAGTCGCATCATCATCAACGTCGTCGAGAAAGTATCTTCTACGCTGCCACATGCAGGGGAAGTCGAGACGAAGGAGGTCGTCAAAATAATCGACGCTGTCTGATGCATCCTCATCGAAGTTACCAACAAGAGGGAATATTAGTAGGCGTGGCAGCAACAACAGCTTTTGTACCTGATAAAGTCTTAGCTTACGAGTCGATGTAGTCTCTTGTAGTCCATGCGTACTTACTTTATAATAAGAATTATAAGCCTACTATACTACTTGTCTTGTAACTGTAGTCCTAGTCAAGATACTCCCGGCATACGTAACGCACGTAGACTGAGACTCCCCGGCTATCGTGTAGGCGGTACGTCCAGCATCATGTCAACGTTTCACGATCATCTCTTATGCTCAACTGTGTCGGATTAATGATGACATCTACCATCTCCTATGTTTCATTGCATCGCTACCATAGCTTCATCCTCACAACTTCTATTTCTCATCTCCAATCTTGAAGACATACTTGACTCCACTGGCCTTGCCATCTCTCAAATTCTTCATGCCCGTCTCTACTCCCTCTAAGCCACCAGGAACAACCTCATGCGGATGCGGCTTGAACCAGCCCTCAGCCAATCCCCTCGCCATATACCTGAACATGATGAACGCGTAATCTGAATCTTCCTTGTGCGCTGAGCCCACCATCGTCTGGGTCTGCTGCACAGTCTCTGGAATACCTTCATATGTCTTACCCGGCAGAACAAGCGTGAGCTTGCCCGTGGGCTCTAGCACCTGCACAATGTTTGTGTAGGAGTTGTGTTCAGAAACGGCGTCATACGCGTATTGCAGTTTCTG
>Ga0265797_10004903_pt1 | contig 19994 bp, 22 predicted proteins | sample P2T30metagenome_FD_192433 | JGI IMG/M metagenome (GOLD analysis project Ga0265797, IMG submission 192433) | Plant litter microbial communities from East Loma Ridge, Irvine, California - P2 T30 | ecosystem: Environmental > Terrestrial > Plant litter > Unclassified | place: USA: California...
ATGTTCAGCAAGTCTAGATCACTTGTCTAGCAGCAGTTCGCGAGATGAGCTTCTTCTGATTGATTAGTTCGTTGTCTACAGCGTAGGAGTGTTGGAGAAGAGCTACCTGCATGGAGTATCGCTAAAGTATCTGTACATACCTGAAGGCATTATTCTTACCAAGTCTGTGTGTGCATCTGTAACTTGTGCAGTTGTCGCAGTCACAAAACATGTCGGTCACGCTGTGGCACTACGAGCCCCTGCATCTCGGGACGAACATGTGGGCCCTGATTATTAGCGCAAAGCCTTTCCATCTCGTCACGTCGCTTCCTTCATCTTTCCCCCATCAACCTCACCATCACGTCTCGTCGCATGAGTCTCGCGTTCTACTAGAGGGTCCCATGATCATATTATACCTGATGTGGCCCGCTGCGCCAAAACCCGTAACACACGACAACAGGGCTGCATAGAACACGAGCTTCGGGTGACCAGCGCGCTGCTACGTCGCTTACAACATGGCTGCTGAGTCGTCCTATGAACCTAGAGTACTGACACTCACCGATAGTGACCAACTGCTGAATTCTGTCGAAAGAGAAGACAAAGCAGGTTACGTATGCGCCGACACGCAGACATTGGGCTTTCACCTTGTTCACACACAGCGATTCTCGAAGTCTCCCATTGCACGGCCAAATTGCGCAAATCACCGTGATGATATACGTATTCTGTATACATTCTATGCGACAGTAACATCGGGGTAACGTCACCGCGCATACCAAGACCCCAGGGCAAGCCAGCGCCTATTAAGACGGAGCACCGCACTACTGTCAGAACTGGCTTGAGCCATTCTTAGTACAGTCCGACCATTTGACTATCTCTCGGCTTCGACGCACGTTCAGCTTCTTCTCCGCGTCACTCGTGTCTTCTCGCAGATTGCGGGCGCGTCCGGCTCTTCCAAGTCTAACCAAAACTTCGATGTCGCACTGCATATTGACAGGAACTACCACTCTGAGCATGTACCAATGCCATGCGCAAATCAACATGCCCTCAGGAACCCGGTGCTTCTCAGTCAATCAGCGCTTTAGCACTGGAGACACCACGTATCTCCCATCTGCTCTCGGCGTACTTTACGTCTGGACGCATGGCAAATTGGCAGCGAAGGCGCACTCTTGTCCCTTCGGTACACGTACGTATGTGGTACAGACTGATAGCCTGCTCAGATAATACCCAGCTACCTATGCCACGCAGCTCGTTCACTAGCCCGAAAGGTCATATGAGCGAGCCTCCTTTGAGAATGGTAATCTATCTTTTGATTGTCGTCTCCGCCGTTTACGCTATTGAATCGATTGCCATATTCACATTCACTCTTTTCAACGCTCTCCTCCACAGCTAAGATATCTAAGCGGTGTATGCACTCTCTTCGCCATACCACACACTCTTTCCCGTTTCAGCGATCGATCCTGGTCTATTTGCCGAAGAGCTCCAGAACGCAGTAGGCGCATACCTAACTCATTGCTCCTTCTTGCCCAAACGGAGCAGCCACGCTAGTGAGACCCTGTCTTGGCGCCACGATACAAACAATACTCACCTCACCTTCGCTCTTGTGTCTTCCCACTACGCTCGTTTCCTATAAGTCAGAACCGACTCAGTCGCCTTCACGCTTCACCGGTCATTCTTTCGTGTCTTCACCCGGAGTTTCGTCTCCATTTCGCTCCTTAGGCACTGCCAGTATCCTTCTCTGCTACTTCCCCGCGTACTTCACAACAACAGAAAAGCCGACAAAGTCGAAAGCAGTACCGCGACACCGATCGTTCTGTCAAGATCTTGGAGGAAGTAACTGATTAAAGGGAAGAAACGGTCAGTCGCTCTGCGTCACACTACTTACTGCCGCATTGGCTAACGTCCGAAGAAGTTATTAGCGACTTCCACAAAAGTGTTGCAAGCCCTAGCCTACCATGAAGATTGGCCACATAGTTACCGCCACAGCGCTTGCTGTAATCACTGCAGCTAAGCCGCACCACATGCACCGCCACGCTCATGCTCACGATCCGGTCAAGCGCGGTACCATGTTCACGCCTGCAGCAACCGAGACTCATATCGTATACTGGCTTGATGATCATTCAATCACGGAAGAAGAGGCCCGTGAGGGTATCGCTAACGGCACTCTGAAGTGGGGCAATGATGGTGTCCTTTCGACATCGACTAGTAGTCCTGTCGCATTGCCTACTCTGCCTCCAGCTGCCGATCCGACACCAGAACCCACTCCTAAGAAGGCTGCCGAACAACCCGAGCCTGTTGCGCCCGAACCTCAGAAGCCCGCGCCAACACCCGAAATGCCCCCAAGCGACCCTACACCGAGTCCCTCCCAGGATACGACACCTGTTCAACAAACCGGCACTCCGCGTCCCTGGATAGACATGGTGGACAAGGATGGTCACTGTGCCGAGTGCGACAAAGAATTCCCGGACGGCAAGATACGTTGCACGGAGTTCCCTCACGGATATGGCGCCTTACCTATCGCCCATGAGGGACTGGGAGGCTGGTCCGGTATCCAAGATCCCCAGTATTCCGGAGGGGATGGTTTCGATGACATCACAACCATTCCGAAAGGTTCATGTTCGGATGGTACCTGCTGCACGTCTGGTAGCTTCTGTTCCTATGGCTGCCCGAACCCTTACCTCAAGGCTTCGTTCCCCTCGATTCAAGGTAGGACGGGCCAGAGTGTTGGCGGCCTGTACTGCAACGAAGATGGATTTCTGGAGATGGCCGACGGCAAGATTGCGAATACCCTTTGCGTTCAGGGCTCAAAACAGATGGGCGTGAAAGTGCAGAACAAACTCTCAAAGTCTGTCTCTTTCTGTCGTACAGACTATCCCGGTATGGTATACACCCACGCTCCCAACGCACTTGCTCACACGTGGCAGGTACCGAGTCCATGACTTTTCCAGTTACCGTCGGTCCTGGTGAGACCGGTTTCCTAGCAAATCCCGATCAACAAAAGTACTTCTTTTGGCAAGGCAAGAAAACTTCAGCTCAGTACTACGTCAACAAGCAGGGCGTGCCTGAAGACGAGGCTTGTACGTGGGGTACAGAGATGGGAGGCAAGGGCAATTGGGCGCCAGCGGTCTTTGGAACATCTTTCGATGACGGTCCAATGCAGGAAGGTTTCTCCAGCCTGAAACAAAACGAGCTATGCAAGAAGGAGCGACTTGGCTACGACATCACCTTCATTGGCGATGGCGTTGTGTCTCCTTGTCGGTACAAGAGCGCCACAAACCAGTGGTGTCAGGCTGACAAGTGCTGGGAAGACCCCGATCGCGGCTGCACTGTATGTCGCTCTACTGTCCTTCCGCAAAGCCAGGCAATCGCTAACTTAAACAGGCTGCTATTATGCATGGCGATCTCACTGTTGTACTATCGGACGGCTAGCACACCCGGCCTTAGTGCAGCGTCAAACGCATGTACCCCACTGTCTTGTCACTTTCCTTGGTCTGTCTCTATTAGATCCTCGGCTCTCACGACACTGTTCTCACTATTTCCCACTTCCACGTCAGCCTATTTCAGCAGGCTCATGTATTCCTGGTCAATACTTTCACAATGTCGAAGGCCCGGCGGACTGCGGCAACGATCTCGACGGAGCTTTTGGAGGAGGTTTCGGATTTCTTGAACGGATTACCAATTACCTTTCTTCGGATATGTACACATTTTCTCTTCTGTTAGCAATAATATCGGGATCTTTATGGGCGGTGATCCACGTGCTGGTCGTGATGCATAGTCTTTTTGGACTTCTAGGTCGAGAAGGGCTCTTCGCTCGTTGAAGCCAATGGCCGATTGACACTCTGCACGATTGCAAGAGAAGTGACACACACGAATCAAACAATATTCAGGCAGTAACTCATAAAGCGTGAACATCGATTCACTATGCTATCGTACGGCAACGAAGTCTCCATCAGCCCGATGCCGGGGTATCGTCTCAGTACACCAATCGGTGAAACAACAAAAAATGCAAAGTGCAATGCTCCATGAGCCTAACTGCCAACTCTTGTGATGCTGCTAAAACACAATTCCCCCCTCCCATGACGATGCAACGGTAAATGGTCCACCTGTCATAGTGTTGACGGCGGCGAATGTGTAGGACATGAAGGTGGAATAGACTGAATGGAGATGTAACGTGTAGCGGGCGTGAAGGCGGTCTAATCGATGTACCAATGGACAACGGGTCGTAGAAGGCTGCGTTGTCATACCTGTCATTCATAGCGCACCTTGACGCATACAAGCTGATGATGTTGATGCATATCGTTAAACCGTATCGATGACTTGCGCATAAGTGCGCGTCGCTGTGATGTAACGTGAAACAATCGAGAGGTCCTTAGTACGAGCAGCAATCGCTTCGAAAGCGAAATCACTCGATCCAGAGGAACCCCGTGTGAATGGTTCGCCTCAACTCGGGTCGGGATTGAAGCTGAGAAAGTCCGCCGGGTCATTCATGTTAAGTGCTAGACTCGGGTCGAACCCGAGAAAAGAGCCATGCTCTGCAGTCGTCGTCGGTGTTGGGTCCTCCAGAGGTTCACCGGTATGACCACCGTGTGTCAGACAGCCGACGCATGCGCAGCCATCTCCGCATTGACAGGTACCAGACGCGTCTGAACAGCTTGGTAGGGTCATCTCGTTCCAGAAGTAGGATGACGGCGACAGCGTTACGGTGTCTTCGTCTTTGATATCGCTTGGGCTGCTGGCTGCGGGTGATCCTATGGTATCTGTAGACTTTTGCAACGTGTCGCTTGGCGCTGACATGGACGGTGTGTAACCAAGGCTGGTCGAGAACTGGGCTTGCGGCTGGCTTGGCACGGGGTTCAGTTGCTGTGGCCAGTCCCTGGGCAACACCATTGGTACCTGGGGCATGGTCGCCATATCCATACTCTGTTGGAAGCTCATCTGCGTTGGTGTGGGTGTTGCCAAGCTTTGTTGCATTGGGCCGAAGTTCAGGTTGTGACCGGCTTCCGCTCCGTAGCCAGATTGATGAGGGTAGGTAGGCATGTCGTAGAGAGGTGGAGGCATCCCTCCGAAGCCGCCGTTGTACTGAAAGTGTGCCATGATCCTAACATATTCCATCATTGTAGCGTTGTTCGGGTGCGCTGCGCATCCAAAACAGCTACATGACTCTCCGCAATGGCAGTTGTGTTCGGGGACGTGTTGACCGATGTGAGGACTCGTAACAGACGGTGACATGGGAGGGTTCGTTGACGGGCTCATCGATACAGAATTTTGGCGATGATAGGCTGCCGCTGCATGGTTATAGATTGGAGTGCCGAGACCGAAGGGGTTCGGTGCAGGCGATGGTATTTGCGCATGGAAGTTTTGGTACTGTGGGATCACCGCTTGAGCTGGAAATTGGAATTGATGTCCCATATGTTGATAAGCGTGTGACTGGTCGTTGATGGGTGCATCTTCCTGCTTCGTTGAACAGCAAGACTTCTTCTGCACTGGCGGCTCTGGAGCTGGTTTGGCTTTGGCTTTGCTGCTACAGCAGCCTCCTTGTGCTGGTGCTGGTGCTGGCTTGGCTTTGCTACCACAACAACCTCCTTCTTGAACTGGCGATAGAACCGGCTTTGGCTTGCAGCAACTTGAGACGGGCTCGTTTTGCGCAGGGAGTAAACGTGGGGTTGAGCTTGCACTCGAAGGGAGTGACGCTGCGTTGCTACCACTTGTCTCTGAGGGCGTATACGTGATGGAAGAGGCATCAGTCTTGGCGTCAAAGCCAGCCTGGATGGCCTTCTCGAGGTTGTACGGGGTGACGGCTGCAGACTTGCGCCTGCCTTTTTGGATTCGACTGTTTCCTGCAACGGTAGCTGTGGGTGCAGCTCGTTCCGAAGGGCAAGCACATTCAGACGCTTTGGGAATTGTGTAGTTGATGACAACACGTTCGCAACTGCATGAGCCAGTCGGATGTGGACAGCTACTCAAAGGTCGACCTGGCTTTCGAACCTCGACAAGTACCCGATCTCTGTGGTCGCATTTCGACGAGCGATGGCCGCGGATGCACGGACCGCTATTGAATGTCAGTTAAAGTGCACAGCGAATGAGCAGCCTGCGCAATGCGATGCAAGCCGCAGTCGCTAAAGAATTTCTCGGGTACCTGCTGTATGTGCGTAACAAATAGCGAAGACAAGAGGGTAGGACAATGCAGAACAAGGAGCAAGACGAATAAGCGGGAGTACCTACCAGGCGACCTTCTTGCGCTCTCCATTGACTTCGGCCCACATGATGCGGGGCTGATATGAGGTCGAAATAACTTGCTCAATCCGCGGCAGGTTACCACCAAATGCGCCGTGTATCGGGGACGAAGTAAGACTGCTGATGGAAACAGCTTTTGTCCAAGCTTACTGTACACCGCGCACGTGAAAGTCTTGCGGAGGGGTGAGGTGGCGTACGGCACGGAAGACTGCAGTGGCAAGAGTCTAGGCTAAACGTACGACTCTCGTTGGATAGGAAAGTGGCCGACAGGCTTCAATGTGGTGCGATGTAACTATCCGAAAGAGAAGGTAGACTCGGTACTGGGCTTGGCTAAGTGATCTGTGAAGGGTCCAGCTCCGAGCGCCTGGAGCGTTGATAACCCTGAGCGCTGCCACCGGCTTCCCACAGTGTCGGTGATAATACTGTATAAGCACAGGCGTTGGTTGATGCAGTAGCGATCTTGAGCGCGGAACGGATGAATGGTGGATCGTATGCAGGCGGGCGCACGTCGGAAATGCACACGGCAACAGCGGCAGGGTCCTCAGTTGAGAGCCGGCGGAATCAGGGCGCCGGTTGTACTGGATTCCTCCCAGGATGCGGTCTGGAGAAATATTGCCTTGACAGGGCCCAGCGTTGGTGGGGACGTGAGATACCAGTTCGAAACCGCAGAAAGAACACCGCCGTCACCTCTCCCCACTAGACGGATGAATGACTCGGGTCTCCAGTTGTCAAGGCGTGGGATCTGCTGGTCGGCGCTCGAAGGTTTGTCGTGAATTGAATGGATGCGACGTTTGGCGGAGGGTTGGATTAGGCTTAGTGCCTTAGCGTTGAGCAAGTTTCTTACTAAGCGGTCTTAGTCGCTTCAGGGCGGCACAAGCAGAAGGTGCGATGATGGAGAAATAGATGCCAGGCGATGTCTCAGCGGTAAAGTAAGCGGAGGAAGTGTTGAGATAAAGTACGTGCAAGGCGGGAGTTATGGAAACGTGACCTACGGAGAGCAGCACCTGTGCCTGCTCAGATCATGGTCAGAAGAACCGTGGAAACGATGCTGCGGCCGCCGGGTATATCACTGGAGCGTGGGGAATCTGGCGCCGAGCGGACCCTGGCGCGCTCAGATGAGTACCGCGATAATTCAATCGGTGTGGGCGCGATTGGTAGGCCGTGGTATACATGAGGCGTCGCTCGAAGCCACCTGGATCACGTCCCACGCCATCGGGCTGGTGCAACGCTCGCTGCCACAGCCAACGAGCGAGCGGCAGACCCTGCGGCCGTTTGCAGCGCATCCTGCCTGGTCAGCCTTCAGACCCCGTTGATGACGGCGATCCGCTGTTTCGAAGATTGCGTCTGTCTGGAACGCAGCTGAGATAGGGAAGGTGGTGGCTGGTGATCTAGGCACGTGCCACTTGTGGCTCCGCTCTTCGAACACCCAAAATACAATCTTCGCCAAGACCATTGTTTCGTCACAACTTTCCTTTCATCATGTCCTCAGAAGCCGACGAGGAGGGCCTGGACCTGTTCCAAGAGCCTACCGATTTCTATGAACCAGAAAAGCAGGCCACATTCGCGTCGCATCAGCTGCTTTCCGGCAAAGAGCTCACTGTTCGTTTGGTTGGTCACAACCCTTTGTGGGTAAGTCATGCACTTGATCACCGACATGCCAAAGCACTGTATGGAACTTGTCAATGCAACCACTATTGGCTTCCGTTCTTCTAGAAGACTTCTAGAAAGCCCGTGGAATTTTCGGAAATGCTTCGATACATTCGCTGAGTTCTGACGTACTTGAACTGCGCCTGGCACGTTCACTGACACATTCAGGGGCACTTTCTATGGAATGCAGGGCGCACTATATCTGAATACCTGGAGGAGAATGCAAAAGAGCTCGTAGAAAACCGGACGGTTCTCGAGCTTGGCGCCGGAGCAGGTCTTCCAAGCCTTGTCTGTGCTCTCAACGGTGCCGCTCAAACGGTCGTTACGGACTATCCCGATGCTGAGTTGGTCGAAAACCTGCAATACAATGTCGACCATTGCGAACTACTTTCTAAGCCACCCAAGATTGTGGTGGGGGTTTGTGACTATGCTCAACCTTAGCAAACATCACTAATGTATGTACAGGGGTACCTCTGGGGTGCGCCTACCGGTGACTTGACGAAATATTTGGCTGATGGTTCGGGCTTTGATGTCCTCATTCTGGCCGACCTTCTATTCAACCACTCGGAACATGCCAAACTCATCAAGACTGTCCAGCTGACCCTCAAGAAATCGCCGAACTCCCGAGCCTACGTCTTCTTTACACCATACCGCCCGTGGTTGTACGAGAAAGACCTGGCTTTCTTTGATCTGGCCAAGGAAGCGGGCTTTACCGTGGCTAAGACGTTCGAGAAGGTCATGGATAAGGTCATGTTCGAGGAAGATCCTGGTGTGAGTCTTGCGGATCACTTACTCTGTAGACGTCATTGACCGAACTTAGGATGAACTTCTTCGCCGGACTGTCTTCGGCTACGAGCTGACTTGGAACGCATGAGGCTTGTTCCCGGAGCAGCAACGAGTAAAGCACAATGTTGTCCGCAGGCCAGACCAATACGTCATGGTACGCAACTGCTCAGTTTTGTTTTGAGAGCCTTTCAGCAGTTGTGTGAGCGGACTTTTGCCATAGCATCTCACGCCATAGCCTTCCCCAAGCAAGATTCGTATATCCGACTACAGTAAGTTGTGTTTGATTTTGAAGACGTCCGGCAAACATGCATAGGATCGACTTTGCGGGCTTTCAGACATGTAGCGGTACGCGTATAGTATGCATAATGCCTTTCCAGCCTCTACCCTGCACATCTTGTTCACTAATTCTAACACATCCCCTTTCTACGCGACATTGTGTACATACTCCGTTACAGTCTCACATTGTGCGTTGCGGGAGCGTGAAGAGGGCTCTATCGCACAAAACACTGTGACTTTTTCTATTGTGTGGTTGTACTGATAGACTCACTAGGCACGCAGAACAGATTCACTTCCCGCTGGGTATGCTGCGATATGCCAACACACCGCGCGAAACACTGTTCACTCCGTTCAACATATGCCTCAGCGAAGTTCCTCAGTATGGGACATAGGCAACACCTTCACTCCCTAAAGGTGTATCACGATCAGCGCTCTAGATTCATCACCCCTTCTCACCTCTGCTCAACTAATCTCATGGTCGTGTCAACGCTTGGGTCCCGAGTGGCATCTCTGAGCCTGGGCGGCTGTGTCGGATGGCAAAGTCGGATTGATCTAGTATTTCCAGTGTCTCCCATTACCCCTTCCCCAGCTCCTGACCCATCTAGCTTAGATGTTACGTCACACCAAGGCGCAAGCGATGCAGTGGGGTTGAGAGGTAGCGTCAAAGGATACACGCCACCCCCACTCCCAACTCCTGTGGAGCGAATGATGAGGAACTTGCCTGTCAAAGGCCAGCGTCCTCTCCTGCAACACATCTCACGCCATCCGATGACCCTCGCTGATGTTGAGGCTTTGGTCCCTGCACTCATCGGTAGACACAAGATCATGGACCAGATGGTCATAAACATTGGTTACTTCAATGCTAGAGGCTTGACATCGTCTTCTGAACTCGAGCACATGCTTATCCATATCCTCGCTGTAGGTGACGAACAGCATTACCTATATGAAACAACACAAGCCCGGATTGAACTGGAACGCCTCCGCTATCAACACTGCGAGCGCATGCAGCGCCAAACCCGGATCAAAGATTTCAAGGGTTTCAAGAAGACGGGAAGACTAAGGAGCAGTGTCCAGCATTGTGAGTCTATTGGCGACTTTTCTCGTTCCAGGCTGCACAGTGGGCCGGGCCTAACGGATCGGAAGTATCCCAGGGTCCGGCTGCCGCCCAATGATACACGACAGGTGAGCGTGATACCCAATCTGCCAGTGTCGAGAATGGATATGGAGGTCGAGCATTGTGATGTGTCGACGAGGACCGGATCGACCCCGGAGTTGCAGGATGCGAGGATGGGGATGAGCGACAAGATTGTCGTGAAACTTCCACCTAAAGAGCCTTCATCCCAAGCCCAAACACCGCCTAAGCGTCGGAGACGAAGAAAGCAGTCTAAAATACCTTGAATCATTAGAAATAGCAAGATTAGTGAAAGTTGACCTCAGTGATGAACGATGCATGCCTGTGAGGTTGAAGTATTTGCGGGGGCTAGCGCCGTTGACCGATAGAGCTTATCCATTGCCGAGGTTCCTTGAGGCTTCACGACTCCTCGACTGCCGACCACGATGACGCGCTACAAACCACCATGACAGTCTCATAGCGATGCTTGCCATCTCTATCAACATCTATCTATCATGACCTCCTCAAAGCCACCAAAAGCCATCCTGTTCGACATCGGCGGGGTTGTCGTACGTACCTCCTCACACTGCCACCTGCCCAGCCATCCATCACTATGCGCGACAGGACCACGTTGGCTAACGTGTCTCATTACAGGTCATAAGCCCTTTCCAAGCCATTCTCGACTACGAAATCGAGAACAAAATCCCAAATGGCTACATAAACTTCGCGATCCAGAAAGGCCCTCACGACACCGGCGCATGGCAGCTCATCGAACGCGGCGAAGTCGAACTCAATGACGATTGGTTCGCGGCCTTCAAGAAGCAGCTTATGCGACCGGAAGTATGGTCACAATATCTCCAGAAGCTGGCGCAGCAAGAGAGCGTCGGTGGTGGACAAGCGATCGAGGGTGGGAAGCCGCAAGTACCGGACATTGACGCGAAGAAGCTGTTCTGGCGCATGATGAAGATCAGCCGAGCACCAGACCCGTACATGTACCCTGCGCTGCGAAAGCTAGGCGAAAGCGGAAAGTTTGTCCTGGGCGCGTTCAGCAACAACGTTACCTTCCCCACGGGCATCCTCGACGACGAAGGCAAGCTCTTCACCAAAGAGCTTATCCACCCACCGGCCCCAAACCCTTACGCGAACGACTCCACAGACATCACGACGTGCTTTGACATCTTCCTCGGCTCGGCGGTGGTTGGCGTTCGAAAACCGGATCCGGAGGCATACAAGCTGGCGGTACGGGAGATGGACAAGATCGCGAGGAAGAAGGGCATGGGGAGTGTCACCGAAGGTGATACGCTCTTCTTGGATGATATCGGCATAAACCTGAAGTTTGCGAAGAAGACGGGGCTAAGGACAATCAAGGTGAATCTGGGCAAGACGAAGGACGCTGTGAAAGAGCTCGAAGAGGCGGTTGGCATACCGTTGTTGGACGAGAAAGCTAAGCTATGAATGTTGACATGATTTCCACCTGCTTCAAAGATCACACGCCTCCTTAGCCTCCAGATCCGCCATTCTCTTATGCGCTGCACTCTCCACCAACCTGATGACGGCCAGCAGCGCAGACTGTCGACTCAGCCCTTCCTGAGGCGCAATGAGGAACTTTCTTTCTGGGGTAACTGATTTAGTGTTCCAGCCAATGACGCACGCGCGGAACTTCTCGATGCCCTCTCCTCTGCTTTCGTATCTGCCCATAAGGAGCAGTGGTTCTAGCGTCGGGCGATACGTCGAGGTGATTAACTCTGTGATCATGTTAGTGTGGTGTCAAGGATCGGTGAGGAGAGGTGTTGTACTGCTGAGATAGCTGAGGTGATTCTGATCGCTATCCAAGAGAGGCGTAGCAGGAACGCTGGGAGGTACTGGTATGTGGGGGCGACTCTCGTTGCTCGACTCATGTGCCATGGTACTCATGATGACTACAGTCTGCGAAGCTTTATTGGAGAGTGGCCCTTCAAGGCTATGTATCGGTCGAGCTGCTTGCTCTCTGGCATCGCAAGCATCGTCAAGAGGCCATGGGTTTGGCAAAGCAAGCCATGCATCCTGTCATTGCTGACAAGTCTAGCAATTGTATAGGCAATCACCTAGAGTATAATTGCATGACATCCTCTTCCCGATACGAAAGATCGCTCTCACACCCATCCTCTTCTACTACTTCTCGATCCAACGATGGCCAGCCGCCCAGTAACACGAGACGATGTCAACAACCTCAAACTCCTCAAATTTTTGGTTACATCCCTCTTCCTACCTAATTTTCACGCCGCTGTAAAGATAGCTCGTCGTCGCGAAACGAATGGCAGTCTCGAATATTGTGCCATGGTCATAGGATATCCGGTGATTATCATCCCTCCGGCTAGTATTCAAGAAACGATTTTCGTTCCAATGCAAGTAGCAAGCTCGCGCAGTGAGGTGCTATTGAAACTGTTGGAGGCAGTGGAGAACTATGATGCAGCGCGGTTTCCAGCGAGTTGAGATTGAACTTGAGGGGATTCGAAGAGTGGAGAGACAGGAGCGAATAGTCAAGACGATGGAGTTGGAAATGGAGATGATCATGATGGATTGGATCATAGAGATACTTCCGAGGAATACGATACTTCGAGGAGGTTCTAGTATGAAGACGTTCATGAATTCTAGAAGCGTACGACAATGGACAGAACTATGAAACCAAGCGAAGTGTCTTATTCGAGGTGGCCAAAATCGTTGTGCAGACGTCAAAGACTTCAAGAAACCCAAAATCGATATCCTGCCTACCTCGAAGCTCTTTCACCCCCTCTCACCCCTCCCCACGCTCCCACTCCCAACACTCCCACCCCCATCCCTCGCCGCCTTCTTCTTCTGATAGTTATCATCATTCAACATCATCCTTCCAATCTCCATCTCCACCACTCCCAACAAATGCTCCAGCGCCTCTTTCCTGCTCCCACCCATTTCAGGTCCCAGTTCCAAGCTTCTAATTCCGCCTTGCTCGATGCTGTAGAGGGAGGCGCCGAAAGCGAGAGAGGGGTCGACGGCTTTTGGTTTGGAGCTGGAGTTTGCGGAGGCTTTGGGTGGGGGGTGGCGGCCGAGGATGCAGGAGGGGGGTTTAAGGGGGGAGAGGATCCATGATTGTGCTGGAGGTGGGAGGTGAGCATGTGGAAGGAATGGAGTTAGGGGGTTTTGGTGCTTACTTTCGATCAAGTCAATGAGGTATCTAATCTCCGTTTCATCTTCACCTCGCAAATTTGGAAGGGGTTCGCGAGGTCGGCCGAGGCGCTCAGGCATGCTTGCCGCCAATGAATCCATGTCTGGTCTCTGCGATTTAAGAGTGTAGACATTGAGAACATCTAGAGACGGTCTATTATGGCGAGAAACCGGTGAAGAAGCCGCGTCATCTACTAGGATCAGTGGTGTACCAAGGTGTTTGTCTAGTTGTACAGTGAGGCGGGAAGGTAAACAGGTGGGTGAGATCACTTGAAGAAGCAAACTTTGTGGAACCATCGAAGCGATTCGACAAGACTGAATTTGTTCAAATTGGCACATACAGATGCAAATGTAGGTCCTGCGACATGTTCGAAGATGCGCAGCCGTAAGATCCAATTCCCACTACAGACAGAACAAGGCTTTGAACTCTGCTTGCGGCTTGCGTCACTTCTACATAAAGCAATTGCTGTACTACGAAAAAGCTACACGTCACTGCTGACGAAGACCAACATTTCACGTGCATGGAATTTACCCCGTTGCATTGGAAAGACCTTATTCATTGTTCTGACAACTAGACATCAAATGGTTGTCGGATCCCCATCAACTACCACATATCATCTTGGATACCCGGTGCCTCCCTACCCCTGTTCCATGTCTCTCGTCAAGCGTCATCCTCCGCATCCAGTCTGGCCTTGGTTGTTCTATACCATTCTTCCCAATATCTTGGTGCTCTGGTCTGGCTCATCTCGGCTGCTATCTTCTCCAGCTTTTGCAGCAGGCCGAGCAAAGCCTCCTCTCTCGTTGCTCCCACATGATATCCAAGTGCTATAGTTCTCCTCTCGTTCTCGGTAGAACGAGCGACAAGCGTAGCTGAAAAATTCATCGGATCGATTGGGTCAGGGTAGACTAGGATGCATGGTTTGAATTCGAGACCAAAGACGTTGTCAGCCAACGTAGTGATGTAGCTAAGAGTGCGTCGATCAGCTTTTGTTACGCACTTGGCTTTGGGTGTTGAATCGACTTCCATCATGGCTTGAAGTTCTGTTGAGTTAGTCAAGGCAAGGCGAAGTATGATCGCTATGTAGTACGATGTAGTGACGGTTTGCTCGTCATGGCAGCAAATGCAAACGTACAAAACCGCCCCTAATGTTCTAGTGGCGTACTAGACATTCCTTCGCAACTTAGAAGAAGACTCAAGAAGGATGAGGATCAAAAGCACGGCCCAGTCGACGTCTGCTGCACTATCGTAGCGTGTTGGTGTTGCGTTGCACAAACGCCCAATAAGGAATGCTCCACCCTTATGGCGCATGCGCAAACGCTCGATCTGTTTTTTCCAGTTACTTCTCGGATTTTCGCCGACTCTCTTACATGATCTGGCTGCTGCCTTTTCCGATCTCGTCGACACGATGACGCCGGTGGCACTTCTTGTAGCAACTGTCTCATTGGTTGCGCTCGTAATCCAGTATCTTTCTTACCGACGACAATGCCTCGTAGGTCCAATCTATCACCTACACACTCCCAAATTACTGAATTTGCAAAGTCAGATCAAGCGATTAGCGACCGCCACGGATGTCTTCCAGCCCCCAGACTGAAGAACCAGAGGCCATTTGGTATCGATCGACTTGAGCAGATCTTCCGTGCAGACTCTGAAACGCGATTGATGGAGCTCTTCCTGTTCCATTTTCGGCAAACAGGAAAGACACTAAAACACAATTTTCTGGGAGTGAAAGCGTATGGAACGGTCGAGCCGGCTAATTTGGAGGCTATCTTGTCTACCAGTTTCAAAGGTGCGAAATGAAGAAGATGAAGTGGTGGGTGTTTTGGAAGGCTAATTTACAGCTAGACTTTGGTCTTGGGCCTCGTCGAGCTATCCTTTTTCCGGCGTTTGGTGATGGTATTTTCACGCAGGAAGGCACTGACTGGAAACACTCCCGGGATATACTGCGACCGCAATTGCAACACAAGCATTATGAGAGCCTTGAGATATTCCAAGAAGCGACCAATGATCTCATCCGGTTGGTTCGAGAAGGCGACGGGATCGTTGATCTGCAGCCGCTCTTCTTCCGCTTGACTCTCGATACCACGACAGCATTTTTGTTTGGCGAGTCAACTCGCAGTCTCGCACACCCGGAGGTTGTTGGGGAGCAGACGTTTGCGGATGCCTTCAACACCGCCCAACAATGGGCCGTTATCAGATATCGACTCCAGGACCTGTACTGGATGATAGACGGTGGAGGGTTCCGGAAAGCTTGCCGAGACGTTCGCGAGTTTGCCGACAAAATTATCGATCGCAACATTTCGTCAAACCGATACAAGACAGATGATGAGGGAAAACATGTCTTTCTGGATGCCGTTGCGCAGCATGCGTCGACTCGAGCTGCATTAAGAGGTCAGATCATCAGGCTGTTAGTCGCTGGGAGAGACACCACAGCCTGCCTTCTTTCCTGGACATTGTAAGTTGCGCTTCCCGGTGTGACGGATTCCCGCCTGATGTGAACAACTTTCTCCTCGTACGCCATCCAGACGTGCTGAAGAAGTTGTGTGAGGAAATCTCTTCGACCTGCGATGCGAATGCGGAACTTAGCCGCGATAGCTTAAGACGACTGCCTTACCTGCAGAATGTTCTCAAAGAAAGTAGGTTCACTCCGAATCCTTCTCCCACATGAGATGCTTACCTTGACGCCAGCCCTGCGACTATACCCATCTGTACCTGTCAACATCCGTATGGCTACAAGGACCACAGTACTTCCCACAGGAGGCGGCCCGGATCGCACTTCCCCAGTCCTCATACCAAAAGGGAGCGCGGTAGCTTTCAGTGTGTATGCTATGCACCGCCGACCCGACCTTTACGGAATGGATGCAGAGCTGTTCCGACCAGAGAGATGGGATGAAGAGATGCCTATGCAGCAAGATCCGACGAATTCCAAGTGGGGATATCTTCCTTTCCATGGTGGACCGCGGACCTGTCTAGGCAGTAAGTACCTGCTTAAGTTGCGCTTTTCGTCACCAAGCTGATTCGAGCTTCTAGTGGACTTCGCGCTCACGGAAGCCGGTTACGTGATTGTGCGACTTCTTCAGAGCTTCGCGGACATCAGACTTCCCAAAAGAGAAGCTGTCGAGCTAATTGGAGTGGAGAAGCAGATCATGACACTCGTCATATCGATCAAAGACGGCTGTAAAGTTGAGATCGGTTAGTAGTAGGGCACAACTTTGGTAGGGTTTCTGGTGATGAGATGTGATGGAGATGTCCACCTGGGCAGGTGCACATGTACTTTCAATCTGATTAGCGCGCGGCGCTAGTGAGGACCCTGACTTCTCGACCAGCAGGTACCAGGGACCACATCTACCAAACATGCCATCCATTGCTTAACCATGCCTCTACGTTTTCCTATCTACCGAGGCTTCTGTGGAATAAACTCTACCCCAATTTCTCTGGCGATATCTTCCATCGTCAAAGCTTCTCCTGCAGCTGAGACCAGCCCTGTTCCGCTCTCCGCTCTCCTCCTAGCTTCTTCATACGCTGCTTCGCAACTCACCAAGTTCTTCCTCTTCCGTTCGTTTTCTTCCACATCATCTCTTTCCTTGTCGCTTATGATCACGTCGAGTCTCCAGGACGCGATTTCCTCAAGCCTCTTCCGCACGGCTTCTAGAACACCAATCCGAGTTTTGGCTGTTTCGACCTGCGAGAGTAGTCGTCTCTTGACACTACCCGAAGACTCTATTTTTGACTCTACTACAGCGGCACGATACCGGTAAGAATCCCTGTCAGTGCTCAAGCCGTGGGAAACGTACAATTTGCCATTTGGATAGACGGCGTCGAGAAGCTTGGTTACGACGTAGAAGGTCTGGAACTCGAGGTCTGTGATGCTACTGGACATCGGTGCTGGTCCCGGGTTGTTAGATAGCGTAAGTGTTGGAATGTCAGCATGCGTATGCGTGAAGTTATATAAGTAGAAGGCAGGTATAAGTTTGTCTACCAGAACAGTGATCAAACTTAGCATCACCCAGCCAACTTAATCCCAGTCTCATGATAGCCGCACAGGTACTTGCAGCAGAACAACATGTCACATATGTAACACACTACGAAGTCTGCACGTCACCCTGACCGCCCCTTGTCCCTTCCTTCAAATCTATATCCTCTCGCTTCGCTCTTGCCTTCACCCGAACTGGTGAAGAGTCCTCACTTGACTTGCGTTTACCAGACTTTTCCGCGTCCCTCTTCCCTAGAGACTGGTCGGTGTCTAGCCTGGGCTTTTTGTCTGGACCTCTTCCCCCTGGTGCTTTCCCCTTTCTCTTCCCCCCCTCGTCTTCCTCTTCACTGGATGGTTCCATGGCATCAAGTTCAGCATCAAGTTCAGCATCCCTAGCCCGCCGTTCCGCCTCGATCTGCTCAAAGTTGTCGTGCACGTAGTCCTCCAGATCTCCCAAAAGTGTGTCTAGTGCATCGACGCGTTTCTTCGCATTACCGCTAGCCATGATGGTGTCCTTCATCACCTTGCCTTCATACTTCGCTACCCCGGCGTGGTAGCTGAGAACCTTACCGGCTAGGTTCTTTTCACGGGCGACATACAATATGTGCCCCGGGAACACTTGGCGGATGAGTTTGGCGATGAAGTAGAAGGTGTTGTACTCTGCGGCCGTGATAGACATGTGTGCTGATTTTGATTTCGCGGGATTCTCGTCGACTATCGGAAAAGGGTGCGTGTATGAGTTCAACCTGATGAGCATGCGAATGTGCAGATATATGTTACTACAACGGTACAAGTTTGCTCACTTAGCTACTAGAATCAACGAGACTTGACCAACTACGTACAGCTGGTCTCATGAGAGGAACGCAAGAAATCAAAAAGCCATTGGCAAGAATATCTCCATTCCTCAAATGACTAGACATAAACTCCATTCCTATGCAACAAACGCCATGCTATGCAACATTGAAATGTACATATCAACATAACCAACATGCCTTCGTATCCGTTATATTCGCCATATCTCACGTCCCCCAATCATCCCATTCGCCGTTTTTCCGCGGCCGTTCCCGACTTGTGCTTCTCTTCGCTTTTGGTGCTGGGTCTAAGAACCCATCTGGTATATCATTCCAGTTTTGCGTCCCTTTCGGGGGCGCAGTGACGGTCTGCGCTTTTCGTGCTTTTCGTTGGTCTACCGCTTGCTCGTCGCTGGAGACTTCGTAATCGTCGTCTTCGTCTTCGGATATGTAATTATATTGGTCGAACTTCCTCCTGTCGATATTTTGGAGCTGTACGTCGCCATCGGCGTACATGCCGCGTTCTCTTCCTAGTATTTGGTCCGCTTTGTTCGGACTTCTTCGTCCATCGATTGGGCCTTTGGCGATGCCGCTCGATGTGGTGAGGTATTGGGTCGGCTCGCCTTGACGAGTGGGCGCTTGCCACTCCGGTCGTCTTGTGGCTCGCGGTGGAGGCTGGTTGTATTGGCCGGGCATCCACCCACCTGGGCCGCGAGTGGGACGTGTAAACTCTGCTTCCGTAGGAGTATCCACACCCCAACCGGCAGCGCGCTCACGCTGCTTCTGTATTTGCTCTTCCCTTTCTCTTTCACGCTTTATTCGTTCCCGAGCTGCCAGCCACTTCGGACTGGGCTCCCATGACCATCCGTCTCCAGTTGTTGTTACCAGTGGCACGAACCACTTCAACGGCGAAGGCCCGAAGACATGCCCAATGTTGCGTTTCCAGCCCAAATCGAATGCGTTGGGTAGCATCTCGTTATCGCGCTCGTCAAGGTAGCTGTCGTAGCGATCTTGGTTCTGCTGGCGTTCTCGGTATTCGTAGGATTGGTAGTGCGGGTGGGAGTAGCCGTTCGCGTGGCCGGGAACGGGAGAACGCGATGCGGAGCGCGAAGGCTGCTCACCCTCCTCGGGTCGGGTCACTCCCGGGAGAGCGTTCGCGTGGATCTCGCGCAACTGGTCGCCAACGCTCAAGCGGCCGTTTGCTTGTGCCTCGACATAGTTTCGGTCGTTGAGCTGGTGCTTCATCGTGCTCCGGAGTGGTGAGAGGTAGCGCGTCTTCTCCAAGCTCTCGATCGTAGTCTGACCCCTGACTGTAAGCCATAGATGCCACGCAGTGAATCCTGTTATGACAATTCCGATGATACCAGACAGAACAGCGAGCAAGACGTAGTTGACAGGCATGAAGGACTCGGTGTATTGCCCGTCACTGAGGATTTCGCTCCAGACCCAGGTCGCAGATGTCGCAAAACACACCCAGCAGAAGAAGGAGAGATATGTCAGGAAGAGGACAAAGGCTTTGTAGTTGCGCAGGCCAACGCAAGTCGCGAGCCACGGGCAGTGGTGGTCCATCTTCAAGACGCAGCGCTTGCACGTGGAGCAGTGGTGGGAGCGGTCGGGCTTCTTGGACTGGCACTTGTTGCAGAAGCGCAGTTCACCGGTGGATGCCTTGACAGTGAAGGACGTGTACTGCATCTCTCCTCCTTCTTGCGACGGCAGATGACTGTAGCCATTCTTGAAATTGAGCGGCGACCCGGGGTCGGTGAATACGGCGGTAGTGTAGCTCCAGTTGAGCATAAGATAGAGGAAGACGCCGAGGGCAGACGAGAACTTTCCTATGCGACGTGTCAGTAGTCGCGTCCAGGGTATTTGTTCAAAGTGGTCTCATTGGACATGGGCAGATATGCATTGGATGTATTGTACAGAGGGAGACGCACCCGTCCAGACATTCTTCGAGGGGACAAAGCCGATGCCAGCCTGCACCCACACGGCCCACGACGTCAGGCCGTAGACGAAGAGCAGCGG
>Ga0265797_10004904_pt1 | contig 19987 bp, 28 predicted proteins | sample P2T30metagenome_FD_192433 | JGI IMG/M metagenome (GOLD analysis project Ga0265797, IMG submission 192433) | Plant litter microbial communities from East Loma Ridge, Irvine, California - P2 T30 | ecosystem: Environmental > Terrestrial > Plant litter > Unclassified | place: USA: California...
AATAAAGGACCAACGTAACGCAAAGTAATGGCATAGCTGCGATTCGACTTACAACAACAACAACAACAACAACAACAAAACAACATGAATCTGTAAAGACCGAATAACGAGCATACATGGGAAAATCATAAGAACACAAACAGTGTACAAGCACAAGCGCGCAACGGCTCACAGCTCACTCCTGCCACACCCACATCTCCTCATCCCAATGTCTGTATCGGCGCTGCTCGGCATCCAAAATCCACACAGGGGCAGCTGCTGCAGCTTGCTGTTGGCCTTGCTGGAATGCCGCTTGTGCCTGCTGGGTTGCCACCTGTGTTTGCTGAGCTACCGCATGCACTTGCTGAGGTCTGGCAGCAGCAGGCCGTAAGCCAATGCCAACATTTGGGGGGTCTCGCCTAGCTTGGACGATGTCGATGGCCGCTTCATCGAGATAACAGACGGCGACAAGTCGGCGAACATAATCCATAGTCCATTCCTGCCATCGACGGTTCGTCGTCTGTATCCGTCAGCGAACACACGTTTGGTCTGGAGTCTTACATATACGTCATTGACTGACGCCCGGAAGTTGGCGCTGGCTCTGGGCGGCTGAACCTGAGCTGCAACCAGCTCAAGGTTTCCCCGTGGGGTAGTGTCTTCCCCTCTAACACCTTGGAAGACATGCACGTTCTGGGCCAGGATCGATCCGAGTGGGACCAAGCTTGGAGCTCGTCTGGTTTCCATCGGATTGTATTTGCGTTTGAATTCAAGAGAAAAGCCTGCCATCGGAGCACCGACTACGTGAATGACGGTGCCCTCGGATCCACCTTCTTCGTAAGGGACCTATATCCCAAAATGGGCACATTGACCGGGCTGACCGGAATAGATGATGAGATAGATGGTATAGGTAGACATATTGGTGGCTGATGGCAACAAAATTTGCGAGGTTTGAGACTTGATCTATGGGAATGGAGACAATAGAACGAAAGAATTAAGATGCAAAAGAAATGCGGCTGTATGATATAGCAAGATCATACCTAGGGAGTTCTTAGAGTACTTATACTTATGTTCTACTAGTACGTTCCCAAAGGTACGCGCCGACATTGTGAGCCGCTGTCGACTAAGCCTCGCTACGTTACTAGACGCTTGGGATAATATAAGCTTCTTTACTTGACCTAGATAACTATAGCAATGCTAATTATAGCTCGTAAAGCTGTTGGGAATCGAGCCACCGTACGTAGCAGAGCAGATAGCCAAAGACGTGATCACATGGCTTGTGCGCAAGCTCGCACAATCCGTGTGCGAGCTGCAGCCTTGCCCTTAGAATCAATCAAATCACGAACCACCACCGTCGCAACGACTGTTACTTGATTCAACCTTACCTTTGCCGTATCAACAAAAGCTATACGCTGTATAGCAGTAGAAAAGGCTAATAGTGTTAGGTTAGGCAATATAGTTAGATCTAGAGTTATTAAGCCTTAGATTAGTTATTGATTTTCCTTAGTAAGATCAGGTGGCCAACTCGCCCGTGTGGCCAACTCGCCTGTGAGATACGTTAGTAAATAACGCTACTTATTGTTAAGAATGCTACAGCCCTATCTAGATATTATTTAATTAATATAGGCGAGCCCTTCTGCTTTTGTCTAATAATATGCTTGCTAATTGTAGTCAAAAAATTCACAACTACAATTGTTCGACCACTGTCTCTTTCGCCCGAACCTGATTTACTTAAACGACGCAAAGGTTTCTCAAAACTGCTGTACATCAGTATACTATCATGCTCGACCGAATCACAACGCCTATCTCGCCTATTTGAACAGACCCGTTGCCGTCACAGCGGCCATCAAAAAACAAGAGCGCAGACTTCTGGACACCAATCAGACTTCCTTCACACATTAAGAAGTGCGAGAAAATAGACTTCAGGGAGAAACCAACCCTTCAACTTTACAAACGCCAACTTTCAAGAGGAAAACATAGTCTGGCGAAGTTACGAAAAACGTGAGGAAAGATGTTGTCATGGCGCATTGACGCTGGGAAACTGTGGCAATGCCTTCGGCTCAGTCGCTAATTAATGATCATGATAATGTCGCTAACGTCCAAAATTATAGAATTCAGCCAAAATCGATCAATGATCCGTGGCTTACAGCAGCATATGTTTGGGTATATGTACAGTCTTGAATTGAGGAATAACATACTCGCCCGTCAAAACATGCCGAGAGTCACTAGGGAATAGAAAGTGCCCTATATCAAGCTCTTACATGCATCTCATCACAGCTGTTTCCATTCCATTCCAAGAAACCTATGCCAGTATCGATAGTCCAGCCCCAACACCACCCATTCGCAAGCCCTCTCACTTCCATCCATCAATCCCGTCTATCCGCCGACAATTCATACTGTTGTTGCGGAACATAATTCCCATCCGCCTCATGCGCCCCCGCCGTATTCGCATAAACATAATGCTGCTGTGGCGACGCAGAATACGCGTTATCACCGACCGGATACTTGGGATCGTAGGAACCACCCGCTTGCCGCGGCACCAATTCCGACTGCTCATACCCGGGAGGTTCGTGCCTGTGTTTAGACTTCTTGTGCAGAATCCATGCTAGCCAGAACAAAGCGAGGACCAGTGCAGCGCCGAGAACGCTGCCGACGCCGAGGCCGGCTTTGGCGCCTGTGGATAAACCGCTGTCGGTGGATGGGGCTGGTGTACCGGTGTTGGCGGGGACGTCGGAGGTTGGCGTAGAGCGGGTGTTTGCAGCAGATGCTGGGAGTGATCTGCTGAAAGCTACAGCTGAGGGAGATGGACTGGACGCGATGGATGAAGATGTAATCTGAATTTGCGGTTTTAGCTGAGAGACCTGGTGTGATGTGCTTGCATGTGTGTGCTTACGAAGTCAGCGGCTTGGAATCTGAGTTGCACGCTGTACGCATTGAAGCCGCTTCCGAGACCGCACGTGTCGGGCTTTACGGTCGACGAGTCGGTGATGGAGAAGTCGAAGGAGGATTGACATGCTGAAGTGCATCCTAGTGTGGCTTCCCATGGCCATCTCGAGGTGCTTTGGCATTGGAAACCTCTGCTTTGGTTTAGCTGATATCCTTATATCTGTGTCGACTGAGAGCGAGCATCTCCAATGTTGCAAGAGACTTCGGGTCACTAACCTGGGACAACACGTCGCAATCGTCGTAGTGTCTGAACCAACGACTCGCGTCGAGCTACATGCTGTAGTGTATCCTGCCGGACAGTACAGCCCCGGCGAATAGAAGAACGCTGGATCGGGGTAGAATCCACTGGGCATGCACGACGAGTATCCACCGCCACCAAGAAGCGCATAATACGGCCCAACCTTCGTGTCGCTGTTGGTCATTCGATACGTGTCTGTAAAACATCTTGATGGGGGCTGGAACGTCGATGTCAGTTTGGTCGACATGTTGGAGGCAGAAATTGGGGTGAAGGAGAAGTAGGGAGGCTGAGGTACTACGAATTCATAGGGGAGAATTGGACTTGGGCAAGGCGCTCAGCTGCATGAATCCTTCAGTGCACCGACCATACTGTCTCTTCGTCCGTCAGCCTGAGCCATGCTGTGTTCCGGACCCCAAAATGAGAGGCGTGGTAACGATGCTGGCGTAATGCACCACGACAATCAGCCCTGTACACAGGATTTCCATCCTCAATTCTCGCACGATTGCCCGCGGACAAACAGTACACGCGTCTCTTCTCAAGAATACATTGAGGCTCCGTTAGACTCCAGCTCTTCGAATCGACCAGTGTAGGAAATATCTTGGCATCTTGCGCATTTGGCCTTTGTGGCTGCGGCACGGGTCTCAACTAACAAAGGACCACGGCTCGAAGCGACGAATTCCAGCTGCGATACCATGACGACGGAACGTGCTTGTATCACACTCGCGTGGACCTGCAGCCGCCGTCACACGTACGCACCGCACCTCGCCTCGAAGCTCATCTTTACATCCTACCTACCTCCGCGCTGTTACATTTTCAATGGGCGAGAGCGAGTTATGCTGAACTCTCTCCGACGAAAGCTGGTGGCGTTGACGATTGTTGCGGCTGTTTTCCTTTTGTTCGCGTTTCACTTGACCTATACTGGAAAGGGACTGGGTGTGCCCAATGGCATGCCATCGTTCATTGATGGATTTTTGAACGCGCACCACACGACTGACGCGTCGCGGAATCAAACGCGAACGAGTGCTGAGTATGACACGATGTGTTCTTCAATTGAGGTTTGAAGCTAATTTGTTTGTGCTTGGGAAAGAGATGTGGAAGTCCAGCCCACAGCAGTGTCCTCCCACCCTGCCCAAACCTCAGCGTCAAGTCAAACCTCAGCACCAAGTCCCAACAACACCACAATACCGCAACCAAAACCACCACCCAAAACCCTAATAGTAGCCAGAACCAAGTCCGAAAACACAGACTGGATCCAGCAGCGACTCCCCGAGTAAGCCTCATCCCCCCCACAAGAACCCATAACTTACCATTCCACCACCACAGTTGGCCAACAGCAATCTACACCGTCGACGACGCCAATGCGCCCCTCCACACCCGCAACAAAGGCCACGAAGCCAGCGTGTACCTCACCTACATAGTAAATAACTACGCCTCTCTCCCAGACGTCATGGTCTTCATCCACTCGCACCAAAAGCACAAACACGGGACCCGAGCCGAGCGCATATACGAGGGCATCGACTATGACAATTTCGAAAGCGTGCGCGCCCTACGACTGGAATTTGTGCAGCGGAATGGCTTTACTAATCTTCGGTGTTTGAATAATCCGGGGTGTCCGTCTGAAATCCAGCCGTTCAGACCGGAAGCAGAGCGCGATCCGTTGAGGCCGCAAGAAGGCGCTATGGCTGCTGCATGGACCGAGTTGTTCCAGAACGATAACGTGCCGCAGATTCTCGCGGCGCCGTGCTGTGCGCAATTCGCCGTCTCGAGAGCACAGGTCCAGAAAAGGTCGAGAGAGGAGTATGAGCGGTTTAGGAAGTGGTTGTATGAGACACCGCTGGACGATGCGACGTCGGGGAGGGTGTTTGAGTACTTGTGGCATGTGATCTTTGGGAAGGAGCCTGTCTAGTAAGTGGAATGGGTGTTGGGGTGATGAGGGAGTGGAGAGGCTGACTTTGTGATGTAGTTGTCCGGAGGAGGAACAGTGCTATGCGGATCAGTATGGGTCGAGTTCGGTGCTTGTGCATCAGTGGCAGAATGAGACGGCGACTTGAAAGCCCATACGTCGGTCCAGGCCATTGGATGTTGGACTCGGATCGTTCGCTGTCGATGCCCGTAGCTGCCGTGGCAGTTGTGGGAATATGCGACCGTATCTCGAACGACCGATCCAAAGGGTAGGATGTACAGCACCATGTAAAATTACATTAGGCGAGAAGGGATGTCTCCAGGAAGTCAGCAATCTAGAAGGTCGGATGGAGTCCAGCGTTTGCGCACACTCGAGCGCGACGGGAGAAGGGACATGGCATAGACGGAACTAGACTGCAAGAAAGCTGTATAGTCCGCAGCTTCTCGCTCATACCAACACTTCAATAGAACGGAATCGATCACGCAAGGACGTTTGTCGTGCCAACTTCGTCTCGTGTTCCGGGAACAAGGACCTGCACTGAGATGTCAACCTCGTTACGCAGTCAGTTTGGAGTAGACAGGCGAATTCGCATTAGAGTCGCGTTATAGAGGTGGTAGGCCGGAACATACCGAGATGAGAAGACCTAGTAGACATTGCCGTGCAAGCGCTTTACATGCACTTGAAAGAGGGCTGACTTGCGAGGACCGCTTGCGTTGGTAGAATGGATGGTCGTGGGTGTGGTTTGTAGCCATGATACATTGTCCGGTGAGGTTGAATCAATACTCTTTTTGTCTTCCCGTGGTGCTCATCAAGTGTGGCTCGGCCTGTACGCTTACTTCGAGGTCATGTAGGCCTAGATCTGTACTGTGAGCACCGGTAATCGCCTGATCTTGCACGACTTTGAACGCAGACCAAAGTCGTGTTACACTGTGTGGTATTCCTTATGTACAGTCCCACAGTATCGAAAGCCGAAAGACCCAGTACGCCTGTGATTGCATCTCCTCCTCTTATGCCACCCCCTCAATGAGATCCCTCATGCGAACCCTCGGCGTGATGTCCATCATCTCCTAGCAGTCCTGCGTTCTCAGCAGCGAGGTATATGCCGAATGCGACGGTTGCGATGCCGAGGCCGGGGAAGGAGCCCTTGAAGCGGTTGAAGCGGGTGAAGGGGCCGGTGTATCGCCATTGCTCACTGGGGACGAATCAGTATGACGTAAGACGATTCGTGGGTATGAAGAGCGTACTATCGTGCCCATGGGTCGCCTTTTGTCCCGTTGGCGGAGGCTGCGGCGAACTTCCTGGGGTCGAAGCCGGTGATGGAGGGGCGCGGTGCCATTGTGACGGATCTGAGGGGTCAGCACCTTTATATTCATGAGCAGAACAGTCAGTATGTGTACTGTATATAGGCATACTTACTGTGAAGGCCTCTCGTGCTGTGTGAGAGAAGCGCGGCGTGTCGGAAGCTGTCTGGGTCGTGAGGCTCATGCTCGTCAGTCGCATGCGCTTGGCGTTGAGCTTGGACGCACCTTCCCCAAGATCCAACGCGACCGGGCGGTCCCTCTTCCACGAACACACCCCTCACCACAACCACCACTACCAGCACCACCACCACTCGCAAATCGCTACCAACATATTCCTCACACCGCCGTCCTAGCTGCAGCTCGCTTCCAGCTCGAAGACACCGTCGCTAACCTCACACTACATCAATTTACGCGTCACTCCCACCAAAGCGCATGCGATCGCTCTAGTGAAGCACAACACTCGACATGCCACCACACGGCGGCCAGGCCCGTTTCCCGGGCCACAACCTCTCGAATCCCTTCGCACACCTCCCTGGCGCAATGCACAACCAACCACAACTGCCCCAACAACAACAGCAGCACCAGCACCAGCAGCAGAATGTACAACACCAAGGTTTCGGTGGCGGCAACCAAGCACACAACCTCAACTTGTTCGGTCCCAACCAAGGCGGCTTCCAGTCACATACAGGCGGTATCGGCGGTGGATTAGGAGGCGGGCTTGGAGCTGCTGCTGGCATCGGTGGAGCAGTTGGAGGCACTGGACTGGACGGACAAGAGGCGCGCATGCGGTTCAACCACGGTGCCCAACTACAAGACAACGCAGTGCGCGGGCAGGGTGGCGCGAAAAACTTGGAGAATCAGCGGATACGAGAGGTCTGGAACTCGAATCTGCACCAAGAGATGGACGTCTTACGCTCGCTCATTGATAAGTATCCTTACATCAGCATGGTCAGTATGCTCCTCTTGGTCGCATAAGGCCTATACTCACAACGAAGCAGGACACAGAATTTCCCGGTGTTGTTGCTCGACCCATCGGCGACTTCAACTCGAAAGCCTCGTACCACTACCAGACCGTACGATGCAACGTCGACCTCCTGAAGATAATACAGCTCGGAGTCACACTATTCTCAGTAAAAGGCGACATTCCCCCCACACAACTCGACACATCAGAACTGAGCTACAAGCCCAAGTCTTTGCTCCGCTACGCCAACAACATCGAGCGCTGCCCCTGCACATGGACCTTCAACTTCAAGTTCTCGCTCGAAGACGACATGTACAACGAAGAGTCGATACAAATGTTGAAGAAATCCGGCGCCGACTTTGAGAAGCACAGCACGGCAGGCATCGACCCACAGCACTTCGGCTCCCTGCTCATCACATCGGGTATGACCCTTAATGAGGACGTCAACTGGATCTCCTTCCACTCCGGCTACGACTTTGCGTATCTCGTCAAAATGCTGAGTGCCAAGCCCCTCCCAGAAGACGAAGATTCGTACCGCAAACTCGTGGAGGTCTTTTTCCCGCGTCTCCTCGACGTGAAGTACCTCTGGCGCCACGCCAATAACCTTGTGCGTCGCGGCGTCATAGGCTCCACCGCCACCAATATCCTCAACAATCTCGGCACCAAATCCGGCCTCCAGGACCTCGCAGATGAACTTGGTTGCCAGCGCACTGGCACGAGTCATACCGCTGGCTCAGACGCGTGGCTCACCGGCACAGTCTTCTGGAAAATGCGGGAGAAGATTTTCGACAGCTCGGTGCCAGACGAAATGAACGGCCAGATGTGGGGCCTCACTGGCGTCGGACCGCCTGCGAGTGCCACAGCTCAAGCAGCTGTGCTCGCGGCGCAGGGCGCGCAAGGTATGGGCGGTTTCCAGGGCATGAACGGTGGTATGATGTTCCACCCCGGCAATGCTCGACATGGCGATGGACCAAGTACACCGACAAGTCACCCCGTTGGTCTGGCAGGGACGCCGGGTCCGCATGGGGGCATGGTAACGCCTGGATTTGGCGGTTACGGTGGGAAATAGAATTCCCAGAGTGGGCGGCAGTCTCCCTACGGCGGGCGACAGTCTTCGGATGGTCCGCAGCAGTATTCGAATGGCTCACAGCAGTATCCGTCTAGCCCGCGGCAGTATCCCAATGGTTTGCACCAGTATTCGAATGGCACGCAGTATCCCAATGGTCCGCGGTAGTATCCCAATGGCCCGCAACAGTATTGGAATGGTTTGCAGCAGCCTACCAATGGCCGCCAACAATTTCCTGTTGGTGGGCAACAGTATCCCCCGCAACCTTTCCAGCAACCCCAGCTAGATCCCCAGCAACATCATCACCAAAATTCTCAAAAGCATCCCCACCAAAACTTCCCTCAGCCATATCCCTGGTGTCGTCAGTGTGGTGCACTCGTCGAACGTTGTATTTGTAAAGATAAAGATGCAGCCCCGCATGGGGGCCCAAGCAATGGCGATGATGGGACTTGGTGTATTTTATGGGACGAGATTGAGTGCGAGTGTAAGCTTAAGCTTGTGGAGTGCCCGGATGGGAAGAATCGGTATGGGGCTGGGTTTCAGCGGGAGGGAAGGGATTGGGGTGGAAAGCAAACAGAGAGGAGTTAGGGAGTGATTATGTGTATTGTATCGTATTGTATTTGATACCCATGCGGCTGGATGGTAATGGGAATTGATAGGCTTTTATTTTATGTGTTTTCACTGGTGCGGCAGGCGTGAAAAGACGACGGGAGACCAAGGATATGCAGAAAAAGGGCAAGTAGTTCATCAGCATAGGATATCGTATACCACAACTCTCCCCCCACAAACGCCCCATATCCCTCTCCTCCCCCATCTCCTACATATTAAACCTTGTCCTCTTCTTCTCCATCCTCCCCTTCCACTCCCACTCCTGCCCACTCCCCCACTGCACCCCGCGATCCACCCTCCTGAGTTTCAACGTAAACCTCGGCCCAATCTCCTGCATACCCACCTTAACATCCTCCACACCCCTCATCGGCTTCCCATCATTCCCCAAGATGGGCTTCTCCGTCTCGCGCTTGTCGCGGAAGACGTACCTGTGGCGCCGCACGAAGATGTAGTCGCGCTGATTGTGCAGCGTGAGGACTTGGCGCCCCTCGAGTTCGGGGGCGGGCGGGAACAGGTTTTTGAAAAGGTGGGCGGTTAGGATTCCGAGGGGGGTTTTGAAGTTGTTTAGGATTAGCTCGGGGTAGTGGCCTGTGGTGATTTATTAGTACTGTGCTTGTGTTTTGTGTTGGTCTAGTTGGGAGTAGGGGGTGTGTGTACCAGTGTCGTTTGCATGTCGTGGCAATTTCTTCCCATCGATCCAATTCGTTACGCTGAAGTGGAAATGAGGCCCGTTGGGGAGGTGTATGATATCCAGGCCATCTGGCTTCTTCTCGTGCTCGGCTTGCATGAGGATGACGAGCGCGGTGTACCCGCGGTTAGATGCGAAGCTAGCAATTTCGCGCACAGAGTACTTGTGCGCTTTGAAGTTTGCGGTGCGGCGCACGTATTCGGAGTTCGGGAAGAGGGAGGTGAGGACTTCGGCGTGGGCGTGGAGCGTGGAGTTGAGGGAGGTGGTGATTAGGACTTTGGGCTCGGCTGGGGGGTCGAAGAGCTGTCTGAGGGAGGAGTTAGTAGGTGGGTAGAGTGGAAAGGGGGGTGGGAAGGGCGTACGGGAACTTGGTTTTGAGGAATTCGGGGCTTAGTTCTAGGTTTGTGGCGTTTGTGGTTGCGACTGAGCCTGAGGGACTTGTGGCGCGTTTTGTGGGCTTCTTTCTTGATGTGCTGGAGGAGGAGTCGGAGTCGGAGTCGGAGTCTTCGAGCTCGGAGTCGCTTTCTAGCATGCTGTCGGCGTCTTCATCTTTCTCCTCGTCGTCGCTGCCAGCTGCTTCTTCTTGTTCCAGCTTTTTGAGTTTTGCCAGTACGCCCTCCTCTCCGCCGTCAGCTTCGGCCTGTTCAGCTTCCAGCTTCCTCCTCTTTGCTAGTCGCTCAACATCTACCGCCCAGCCCAACGCATCCTCCTCATCGCCCACCGCATCGTCGTCCCATACTCGCTTGCTGTCGATTGTAACTGGCACGTTGTTCGCAAGGCGCTCTTCCCGTAGTGACGTGTCCTTGTCCTCTTCTCGCTTGCGGCGGTGTCTGTTGTCTCGCTTCTCGGCCTCGCGGTTCTTCTTGATGTTGAGGTATGCGGCTTGCCGGCGCAGCTTGTTCTTTGGCTTGAAGCCAGTGGGGACAGAAGAGAATGCCATGGTGATGTATGGCTCTCAGAATTACGTAAGCTGTATTTCTACTGCTATGCGACCATAGACTTTGCAGTGGAGTACGAGCGACTTGTACATGTAACTGTGTGTTGAAGTTGAAGTCGTGTCCGGCCTCATCGCATCTCGAAACTTTTTGGACATCGGCGACTTTTCCTCCGAGAAATCTTGGCGCGCCGCAAGTCACACAGTCCAGAGTCATCGCATTGACGTAGCCTCATCTGTATATATTGCATTTGATCCAGTCACTCGTTCAACTCTCCTGCTATATAATTGCAGGAGATTAAGTCAAGTGTATGCGCCAGCTGACGCGACTGTTGCGCGCCAATTTCCTCTCTTCTCCGCTGCTCTCTCGCAGACCTCAATTTAGTGCCCCGCCCGCCCTTGTCCATCCCACCAGGACTTTTGCGACAACGCCCGCACAACGTCGCTACGTAGTCTCACAGCGCAGAAAAGACACTGTAATCATGGCTGGCGATATGACCACATTCAAGGGCAAGCCCTTCGACCGGGCGGCGCTCGAGTCGCTCATGAAGGTGTGCACCATGAATTGTGTGGGAGGACAGCAGTCACACTAACATTTATAGCGACGACTCTTCTACACACCCGCCTTCGACATCTACGGCGGTGTCTCCGGTCTCTACGACTATGGCCCCGCCGGCTGCGCCCTCACAAACAACATCGTCGACGTCTGGCGGAAACACTTCGTGCTCAAGGAGAACATGCTCGAGGTGGACTGCACCATGCTCACGCCCCATGAGGTCCTCAAGACCTCCGGCCACGTCGACAAGTTCGCCGACTGGATGTGCAAGGACCCCAAGACCGGTGAGATATTCCGCGCCGACCACCTGGTGGAGGAGGTGCTCGAGGCCAGACTGAAGGGCAACAAGGAGGCACGTGGCCAGAAAGTGGAGGTGGAGGAGGACGACCCGAAGAAGAAGAAGAAGAAGGTCAAGAACATCCAGGCCATCAAGCTCGACGACGCCATGGTGCAAGAAATCGAGGAGGTGCTGGCGAAGATCGACAACTACGGCGGCGAGGAGCTGGGTGAGCTCATGAAGAAGTACGACATCAAGAACCCGGCCACCAACGGCGAGCTGCACCCACCAGTCGCCTTCAATCTGATGTTCCAGACATCTATCGGCCCCTCCTCAAACATGCCCGGCTACCTGCGCCCAGAGACCGCCCAGGGCCAGTTCCTCAACTTCCAGAAGCTGCTCGAATTCAACCAGCAGCAGATGCCCTTCGCCTCCGCCTCAATTGGCAAGTCTTTCCGAAACGAGATCTCCCCGCGATCCGGCCTCCTGCGAGTGCGAGAATTCCTGATGGCCGAGATTGAACACTTCGTCGACCCTGAAGGCGGCAAGAAGCACCCTCGCTTCGATGAGGTCAAGGACGTTGAGCTCGAGCTCCTGAACCGCGAGGTACAGCTAGCTGGCAAAACAACAGTCGAGACTACAAAGATTGGCAAGGCTGTTGAGACTGGTCTTGTGGACAACGAGACACTGGGTTACTTCATTGCTCGCATCCAGCAGTTCCTCCTCAAGATCGGCATCGACCCCAAGAAGATCCGCTTCAGGCAACACATGGCGAACGAGATGGCACATTATGCGGCAGACTGCTGGGACGCTGAGCTGCTCACGTCTTTCGGATGGATAGAATGTGTTGGCTGTGCTGACCGGAGCGCATACGACTTGACAGTACACATGAAGAAGACTGGTGCCCCTCTGGTGGTACGCGAGCCGCGAAAAGAGCCGCTCAAGATCGAGGAGTGGGCATGCGAGCTGGACAAGAAGAAGTTTGGCCCCAAGTTTAAGAAGGATGGCAAGACTGTTGAAGCTGCTATCGAGGCGCTGTCACAAGACCTGCGCGAGAAGCTATCGCTGGACCTGGATAAGGAGGGTAAGGTCGTCATCGACGTACCTGGCGTTGGTGACGGCAAGGTCGAAGTGCCCAAGGAGCTCATCACCATCGAGAAGCGCACACGGGTTGAGAACGTGCGAGAATACACACCAAACGTTATCGAGCCTTCGTTTGGTATCGGCCGGATATTCTACGTAAGTATCGCATAGTTCAGAATGAGGTGTGGTGTATACTAACGGCTCCAGGCTCTCTGTGAGCACCTCTACTGGACACGAGAGCAAGACGAAGCCCGAGGCGTCCTCTCCTTCCCTCCCACCGTCGCACCCACCAAAGTCCTTATTGTGCCACTCAGCTCACACAGCGACTTCAAGCCTTTCGTCCGAACACTCAGCGATAGCCTTCAAGAGCTCGGCATCTCCACACGTACCGACGACTCTGGCGCCTCGATTGGCAAGCGGTACTCGGTAAGAACTTCTCCCTCTCCTTCCTTTCCTACACTTTCTGGAACAGTCTGCTAACAGTTTCGTAGCGTAACGATGAACTCGGCACCCCCCTCGGCATCACCATCGACTTCCAGTCCGTCAAGGACAACACATTCACACTACGCGATCGCGACTCAACGGAGCAGGTCCGTGCGAGCTTAGAGGAGATTACAAAGGCTATCTCGAGCCTTGTGAGCGGTAAAGAGAAGTGGTCGGATGTTGCGGCGCGGCTACCCAAGTTCGAGGGGCAGGAAGTTGATTAGTTCAGTGGAGAGTGAAGAAAAAGTACTACGTGGATTGTATGTTAGGCTAGACTTTGGCCGAGCTCTACAACTATGAGTGTAAAAGGTGTAGACGTGACGGCGTGATGCCGTTTGCCTCGTTAATGAAATTCACCTGGCCTATGCTTCCCTCCGTTTTCCCTCAAAGCTTATTGCTCAATGTTACTGTTTCTCTTGCCAATTCGCTTCGTAATGCATCTTGCGCCCTTAAGGATCCTACGTGATGATCGGCGCATTCGACCGGACCAAAAGCGGCAGCACAGCAACGAAAAGTAAGCATGCGCCTCACTCTCACTCCTTCGCGATCAAAATCGAGATAGCAAGGATCCAGGCGAACACGCATCGGCGAGGCTCAAGATGTGTATCGCTAGACACTTCGATATGTGTCACCCAACATGTAGCCTTGTCAAGTCGAATCTCGATGATTATGAAACCCCCAACAACGGTCGGCGACGGCGAGATTTACTGTTACATTGAGCTGGCTCCCGTGTGCTTTGACGCCTGAATGATCACAGACACCCTGCCCCGCATTGTGCGATGTGGCCATGTCAAGCTCATGCGTGTGTCGGTCTTTCCTGCATGGTGCACTGTCACGTAGAGGAGGGGCGTAGGTGTATGGCAACGACAATACTGCACCGAGTCAGAGTGCAGTGCAGGGTACACATTAAACAACATTTGTAATTGTCATTCGTTCTTGGAATCTCAGGGGACGAAGACGGTGGACGGGTCGAAGAGTGCCTGTTCCGGCGGAGTGGTTGAGAACGTCGATCGTTGCTCCCCACGCTGCCTGACCGCCTTGCGTAATCCGACACTGTGGCTTCGTGCTGTGAGATTAGATGCGATGTGAGTGGTCAGATCGGCAGGATGCTGATGTTGCGCGATTGCCCTTCAAATTCAACCGCGGCCTGGACGGAGTTGTACCCCTCCCAATGACTGTTCGGGTGTACCTACGGTGTATACGCGATGACCGCCGGATTGTAAAGATGTCTGCTTGCTGCGCTGTGGAATTGTAGAAATGCATCTCAGAAACGAACCCCTTTTTGCATACTCGCTGATGAATAGAGACGGCTTGAAAGCGCTTCGCTGGAGTCAGAAATCTGTAATTTAGACTTGTCATCGCGGAAGGCTTGGAAGCATTGCTGCGGATCCTGGCTTAGTGCTATCATCCTATCCTGACTGCTCATCCTCTTGTTTCAGATTTGGTCGAGACTTGCTGCTCAGCTATTGCTCAAGCTCTGTTTTCTAATCCTCCATCATTTGCTGCTTCTCTCCAGCGAGCTTCCTTTCTCGCAGCAAAGCAGACAGCCTCTTGTTGGACCCCTTCGGACTTATCCGGAGCCCAACATCAACCCACTCGAAGCTTCTACATCGAGCGATCAACGGCCGTCATTGTCAGACACTGCCAACCCTTCCACTCTAGCATACTAGACGCCACCTAACCATCGCTTACACCCAGGGATCCGCAAATCAAACCTTAACGGCACTCTCCTTGAGCAATATGGACGCAGGCATACTCAAATCTAGTAGGCACGCATATATCAACTAAGGCCGCCCGTTCGCCACTTGCAGCAAGAGTGAGGTTCCCTAGATCGCTGTTCCGGAACCATGGTTGAGGAGACGCCACCACCCGGGGGCTCGGTAGCAGCTCTCACGGCTTCTCCACCCAAGCGGATGCGGGCTGACTCGAGTAGCTCGTCGTCGGTTGAGTCCACGTGAGTTGTGTTTCTTTTTACTCTTACTAAACATGTGTTGTGTTACCATGCATTGGGTCGCTTGAACTAGACTGCATCGTGAGCATCAAATCACTGACCACTCTGTCACAGTCGTTCAGTACGATCTTTGGCTTCAGAAGACTTGGAGTATGTCCACGAGAATGGTCGCACATATGGCAACGAAACCTTCTACCAACCATGCGTCTTCCTACCAGCCAACGACTTCAAACAGCAAGACATGTTGTCCCTACAACACCAGGTCTTCCTCCACGCACTCAAAGGCAAACTCACCACCACACGGGTACTACCCTCTACACGAAGGATCCTCGACCTTGGAACCGGCCCCGGCCACTGGGCAATCGCCATGGCCCAACAATACCCACGCTCCGAAGTCGTCGGCATCGACCTAACAGAATGGGACCTCGACACCACCGAAGCCACCCTCGGCGAAGCAAAAGTAACCTGGGAACTAGACGACCTCGACGTCTGGGGCCGCGAACCCGACATCGCCACCCTCGCCTCGCGCCTCGAGCAATTCGACTTCTACACCGACACCACGCACCGCAACCCCCTAGAATCACCCTCCCGCTCCCGCTCCCGCTCCCACACAGGCCTCGGCGCCCAATCCCAAGCAGGCACGTCCTCCGAGTCCCTCCTCGCAGACCCGTACACGCTCGTCGGCCAGCCCGAGCCCGGCTGGCACTTCAGCGACGCGTTTGAGATGATCCACCTGCGCAACATGAAAGGCGTCTTCACGCACTGGGAAGAAGTATACGCTGAAATTCACAAGAGCCTCTCGCCCGGCGGGTGGGTCGAAATCGCAGACTACGATCTCGGACACATTCCGCTCCCACCCGATTCCAGCAGCGGCGAAGCGGCGCTCCCCACGCTACGCAAGTTATACGCCGCGACGATGGAAGCTAGTTTCAAATCTGGCCGCCCGCTGGGTACGTTCTACATGCACCCATCGTACCTCGAAGAAGCAGGCTTCGAAAGCATCACTACAACACAGGTTAATGTCCCCGTGGGTCCGTGGCCGCAGGACGAGGCGCAGAAGAGCATTGGGAAATTGATGCTGGTGGTTGTTATGGAGACGTTTGAGGCGGGGTTGTTGAGGTTGCTGACAAAGTATGGGGATAAGGAGAGGGTGTGGAGTGTGGAGGAGGTCAGGGTGTGGAGTGAGGCGGCGCAGAGGGAGATTGTGGAGTATAGTGAGCGGGCGGAGAGGGGGGAGGTGGAGGGGTGGTGTGCGTGTTTTAAGTGGATTACGGGGAGGAAGGGGTGGCATTAGGAGGGGATGCGAGGCTGGGTTTATGCTTCGGTCGTAATTACAGCTTGTGTTTGTTAATATCTTGGAGCTTTTGTTGTGAAGTGTTTCAAGCTGATGTAAATGTGCTTCAATAAGTAAGCGTCGAGACACCCCTGCTTGCGGAGCTTCGTCACACCTCCGAGACACGAGAGACCACTTCTTAAGAGTCCACACACAGCAATGCAGCCGTTCTCATAACCTCTGAACATGCCTGCTAATGCGAATCCGTCGCCTAGGCGCCTCGCAAATGATCTTACGAATTCTCCAGGATACATAGGAGCTGCGGCGCGCTTTTGGCAGGTGAGGACAGCTCTCGCGTCTACTGTGCAAAGTGCTGATAGGGTCGAACAGCGTTCCTATGCTTCTGACTATCTTGGACTAGCTATTTTGATTACTGGATATGTCTTGGTACGTGTACTGTAGAGGAACAATTAGTGAAGGGTGAATTGACGGTAAAGGCGCAGCTCCAACTCTTCGCCCAGCCCTTCCACCGCATGTTCTACCTCGACAACCTCGCAATTAGCTACCCACACGCCGAAATCGAACGCGTTTCCGTAGGCACGTACCAATCCACCTCGTCATCACAAACACAAACACCAAATCTGACGATACAACAACAGCATGGCTCTTCATCTACGCCGGCGCCCTCCCCCTCGGCACCCTCATCCTCTGGGCCATCCTCGCCCACCCAGGCACACACAAAGCCCACGTCACAATCCTCGGCTGGTTCATCAGCCTCCTCCTAACGCTCTTTGTCACAGACATCATTAAAAACGCAGTCGGCCGCCCTCGACCAGATCTCATCGCACGATGCAAGCCCGCGCCCGGCACGCCGCCCCACCAACTCGTCACATTCGAAGTGTGCACAGAAGAAAACCACCACGTGCTACACGACGGCTGGCGAAGTTTTCCCAGCGGACATAGTAGTTTCTCGTTTAGCGGGCTTGGATACCTCGCGCTGTTCATCGCAGGGCAATGCCATGTTTACCGGCCGCGCGCCGATCTCGCGCGCGTGCTACTTGCGCTTGCGCCGTTGCTTGGCGCGGCGCTGATTGCGATTAGTCGGTGTGAGGATTATAGGCATGATGTGTATGATGTCACGGTTGGCAGTATACTGGGCATGTCGGTGGCGCAGTATACGTATCGGAGGTATTATCCTGCATTGAGGAATAAGGATTGTGCGACGCCTTTTGCGAATCTGGGGGATGAAGGGGAGAGGGGGTTCAAGAGGGTTAAGGACGATGAGGAGGCGTTGAGAGGTGCGCAGGAATTTGAGTTGGATGAATTTAGTGGGGACGAGGAAGAGAGGGAACATATATCTTTGAATGGGAGGAGATAGGGTTCAAAGAGCGGAATAGATCTCGATTCACAAGACGCTGGTCAGAAGGCGCAAAACTTCAATCCTACTTCGTAAATCGATGTCATCTCAGTACGTCGACGGCAACACTCCCAACCTTCCTCCGTCAACCACAACCACACTCCCATTCAAATACGCCCCAGCCCGACCGCCGTATACAACATCGCGCCCGCAATATCCTCCTCACTACCCGTACGCTCTGCTGGAATCACATCTGCATCAACCATGCCATCCTCACCACGCAGCCCTGCAATCATATCACCCGCCAATTCACTAGGAAACAGACCTGGCGCGAGCACATTACATCGAAACCTAAACCGCACAATCGCCGGGCTCATCATGAGCATCATGAGCATCACGGCGTGACACGCTAGTGCATTGGTTCTGGACTCTTCGCATCCTCACTACTCGTAGCACCCATCTTTGACGGCATCGCCTGCATCTCAGCCATGCTCATTCTCTGACCGATATGACGCCCGAACTGCGATCTCAGCCTCTTGACGATGTCCTGCGCAGTTTCGTGCCTCGGAGACAGTGTATCGCTTCAATCGCCCCCATCCTCACACTCCTCGTCGTGATGGAACAACAACATCGGATTCAGATGGCTGTACTCTGACAGGCCTTAAATTCTGCGAGAACAGCCCTCCGTTAGAATGAGCCTCATGCCGTCTACAAACTTCAAGAGCGACTCAATTGCGGGCTCATGACAGAGCGGCTACTGTCGCGCGAACTCGAGTATCAGGCCTGCGATACCCGCTGCAATGGGTGTAGCGCTTGACGTGCCGATCATTCGTCGGGAACCAGGCTCGGACTCTTCAATTGGTAAATTTGCTGGATACGACGATCTGACCAGTTCGCCAAGTGCTGTCAGTCTTTGACTCCTGCTCATGTCTACCGGATTGAACCTTGATGGTTTGCCGTGAACTTCTGCAGCATCGATTCCGAAAATATCAGCTGCGCGTGCCGGATATGCGATACCATCCCGGGATCTGTTGCCTCCATTGGAGGTCGCTGCGAACAGCAAGACTTTGTTCGCTCGAGCCCGCTCGACCACAGCACGAAGTTTTTCATCGCTATCGTCCTTCCAGCCAAAGCTCATACTGATGATGTCGACTTTTTTCACATAGACCGCATCCGCCAATGCGTCTGCCCCAATGCTCTTATCGATCGCTTCACCATCTTGGACCACACGATAGATGTATATATCAGCATAGGGACACACCCTCCGAACGAGTCCTGCAACATGAGTGCCGTGGCCGTTGATGTCGACATTCCATGGCAAGGACGGATGCAGCTGCTTCCCTAGCTTCACTCTCGGACTTTTCAAAAGCATAAGGACTGGACCGTTCACTGCACTTTTCGTCACTCCGCTATCTAGGATGGCGATCTTCACCGAACGCTCAGATCTCCTGAGCTTGTTGTTGTCGCATGCACCTTTGTTGAGCATCACATGCACTTCTTGCTCCAGACTATCCAACCAACTGTCGGCCGTTCTCTCGCTGCATAATGTTAGATACGTCCAGTGACACTAGGGTCGACTTACTCTTGGACCGTCAAATCTCGAAGTTCCGGACAGAGATTGGTGGATGAGGCGCGTCGTTGCTTTTCTACGAGCCAATTCGTACTGAGCAGTCCAGTCTGCTTTGGTGGAGACAACGACCGTGTTCTACCCCGTGGCTCTTCCGGCCATTCTCCTGGAATTTGCCTATTCGTATCACCAGCAGCCTTCGTGTCTGCTCTGAGCATCGACCCCCGCTCGCAAGGCATTACATTCTCTTGGGTCTTTTCGGAGTTTACTGTTGGATCAATTGTCCCAGCAAAGGCCTTCAGCTCTTCGGTTGCGCTTTCAGGAATTGTCGTTGTATCCAAGTTCGATTCTGTTGTCCTTCCGTCTGATTCATGCGACTTTTTGTGCTCGTCCTGAGAGATGTCGCCTAGATTTCCGAGGGTTGGCCCATCTCTTGCGATTTGCGGCGACTCACTTCCCGTGGGCATCACTTCTCGGGTGCTCACTTCTGACTGTGGCTGTTCGTCTGATGCAATTTCGCATTCCAAGCTAGTGGGTGCTCTGCCATTGGCTGCACACGCCGGCGTGTTAGCTTCTGCAGAACTATGCTTCGAGTCTTCGGTGCAGGGCTCTACGTCGGACACTTTTTCAACCACTGAGTCTATGCGTTCTAATGTTGATGGATTGGAAACCGCTTCTATTTCATGGCAACCTTCCCTGTTGACCGGTGCCACGTCCCCAGTCTGAAGGGGGCGAAGGCAAGCATGGTTGAGCTGCAAGGTTTTTGACTGTTTGACCACGTGCTCCCTGGTCATTCCAAAAATCAGCACCCCCGCTTG
>Ga0265797_10004905_pt1 | contig 19987 bp, 17 predicted proteins | sample P2T30metagenome_FD_192433 | JGI IMG/M metagenome (GOLD analysis project Ga0265797, IMG submission 192433) | Plant litter microbial communities from East Loma Ridge, Irvine, California - P2 T30 | ecosystem: Environmental > Terrestrial > Plant litter > Unclassified | place: USA: California...
TGAGAAACAGAACAGCCGGATAAAGAAAATATACCGGCAAGTAATAAGAGTGTGCGCATATTTTTATTTTGACAATACAATGTTATCTGACCTGATGCTTTAATTTTTTAATACAAATAATGACCTGAATGATAGTGAAATATTATCCCTAATATCAATCAAAACCAACCCTGACAAAGTTAGCAGTTTCAGGCAAAAACCACGAAACCATACACCGGTTTTGCATAAATGCGTTACAGATCCGCATTTCACCGATCTGAATTCGTTATTTTACAAATTGAAATCAAGAAAAATAAATGAGCGACCTGCATTCCGTTCTTAAACAATACTGGGGCTATGATCACTTTCGTCCTTTTCAGGAAGAGGCGATCAGGTCTGTTATGAACGGAATAGACACGCTGGTATTGTTACCCACAGGAGGTGGAAAGTCTGTCTGTTTTCAGGTACCGGTAATGGCTATGGAAGGTGTTTGCATTGTAGTTACACCGCTGATCGCGCTTATGAAAGATCAGGTAGAGCAGCTCAAAAAGCGTCATATTCCCGCTGCGGCCATTCATTCCGGCATGAACCGCCACGAAATTGATATTACGCTGGATAATTGTATACATGGAATTACCAAATTCCTGTATGTATCGCCTGAGCGCCTGCTAACGGATATTATGATTGCCAGGGCTAAACAGATGAATATTTGTCTTTTAGCCGTAGATGAAGCACATTGTATTTCTGCGTGGGGCTATGATTTTCGTCCTTCGTATTTGCTTATTTCAGATTTCCGCGAGCTGCTGCCCGGCGTTCCGGTAATGGCGTTGACGGCCACTGCAACACAGGAAGTACGTGCAGATATTCTGGATAAGCTTAAAATGAAGTCTGTCCGGGTATTTACACAATCTTTTGCCAGAGCCAATTTATCATATTCCGCTTTTGCAGAAGAAAATAAAGAGCGGAAACTAATCCGGATTTTAAAGAATGTTCCCGGAACTGCCATTGTATACGTCAGGACCAGAAAGCGTACCAAGGATCTTGCTGATTCATTGAACCGACAGGGAATTGCTGCCCAGAGTTATCACGCTGGTTTGCCTTTTAAAGATAGAAACGACCGGCAGATGGCCTGGATTAAAAATCAGGTAAGAGTGGTCGTGGCGACCAACGCTTTCGGAATGGGTATAGACAAACCGGATGTGAGGGCTGTAATTCATTTCGATTTGCCGGAAAACCTGGAAGCTTACTATCAGGAAGCAGGCCGGGCGGGGCGTGATGAAAAAAAAGCTTATGCTGTTGCACTGTTTAATAAAATTGATCTCGAAGAGCTTGAAGACAGTGTCGAGCGAAAATATCCGCCGGTTGAACTGATTAAAAGAGTATATCAGGCGCTGGCAAACTATTACAAAATTCCTGTTGGTGGAGGAGAATTTTCAGGTTTCAGTTTTGATATTCAGGATTTTGCAGGAATTTTCGGACTGCCGGTAAGTGAAACGCATTATGCATTGAAACTGCTGGAAGAAGAAGGTTTTATACAGCTGAGCGAAAATTTCAACGATCCCGCTAAGCTACACTTTCTGGTTGACAACCGCCAATTATATGACTTCCAGATACGCTATCAGGAAATGGATTCGTTTATCAAATTGTTGCTGAGGATATACGGAGGAGAGCTCTTTACAGAATATGTAAGAATTTCAGAAAGTGAGCTTGCACAAATCTATTTTGCACCGGTTGCGGAAGTCATTAAAAAACTAACATTTCTTCAGGAAAGGGACATCCTGGTGTATGAGCCAAGAAGAGACAAGCCACAGCTTACTTTTATGACACCAAGATATGATGCCGCATTGCTGCCATTAAATATTTTTGAAATCGAAAAAAAGAAACAGCGCGACCGGCATAAGGCAAAAGCTGTTGTGAATTATGCATCCAATAGCAAACGATGCCGGACGATTTTATTACTTGAATATTTTAATGAATTTGATGGAAATGACTGTGGTGTATGCGATATATGCCTGGCAAATAAGAAAAAAGAACCTGTTCGGAATGAGGGGCTTATAAAAGCAATTATAGCCTACATTAATTTGCAGACGGCAGCAACACCAAAGGAATTAAGCCAGGCTTTTGAAAGTATTCCGGAAGAGAGTCTTTTTGAAATACTAAGGAGCTTACTGGAAGCAGAGATTTTACTTTACAATCAATTCGGACAACTGACATTAAACAGCCAATACCAGTTTTGAGAAAAATACATTTGATTACCGCACTATTCATTACCAGCTTTTTGCAGACAGCAGAAGCGCAGCAGATTCCGGGGCTGGAGAGCAGCAACTATGGCGGATTATACAGAGCTACCTACAATCCGTCCGTCGTTGGAGGTTCAAAACAAAAGTGGCAGATCAATATCGGTACCATTGGCGGCAGCATCAATCACCGTTATTTTGTTTTCTTAGGCAAAAACTCACTGTTGTTTCCACTGCTTGTACCCCATTCCACCAAAGAACTATATGGCCGCTCACGCACCATGGGCTCACTTACTGAAGATCCGCTTCACCTGGTGAGTGAGATCCGCTCGTCTGCCATGATTGCCATTGACAAGCACCAGGGAATTGCCGTACAGTTCAGAACAAGGGGTTATGTTAAGGGATTTAATATTCCTGATCCGGTCCGAAATTTATATTTCCGCCGTCTGGACACCGACAATACCCCGCCTCTTGCAGCTCAGTCATGGGGTGATTTTAGCCTGGTCCAGCAAAGCTTTTCTGAAATGAGTTTCACCTATGGCGTGCAGCTACTGGATCTTGAACAGCATAAATTCAGGATTGGTGTTACAGGAAAAAGGATTTTTGGAGCCAGGATCGGATACCTGAATGCTTCTGCTGAAAACTTTTCCATACGTCCTGAGCCGGGAAACACAGAATCCAGCGAGCTGGCTTTGTCTAACCTCAGTTATGAAAGCGGATACAGCCAGGTAACCCAGAAAATGAAAGTCGGAAATCTTTTTGATTCCCAAAAATACGGTTCCGGCTGGGGATATGACCTGGGCGTAACTTATGAGCTAGGCGCCTTCTGGAAGAATAAAACGGAAAATTTTGATGAAAATCCGCAATACCTCCTGCGACTGGGTGCTTCTCTGACAGACATTGGATCGATCCGTTATAAAACAGCCGGCAGCAGGGTCATTATGGGCCGGCAGGAACAATATGTTTTGGGGCAGCAAAATCTTGAAGCAATCAGTGACCGCGGACCAGAAGGCTTTATGAGTTTACTCCCGGCAGAGTCGGATACTATTTTTGCAAAAACGGTACGTCTTCCACAGGCTTTCCATCTTGAAGCAGACATTCAGCTGGTGAAAGGTTTTTTCCTGAATTTATCTAAAACAAGCCGCTTCAATCCCCGGAACACAGAGATTCTGGATGTTTATCAGCCCAATAGCTTCACCATAACACCGCGTTTTGAAGATGAGGATTCTGATTTTGCCTTTCCAATTTCATTTATTGAAGGGAATAAACGGCCATCCATTGGCGCAGTAGCTCATTTCGGACCGGTTTTTCTTGGATTCAGCAATGTAAATGGACTGATTAAAAAGACGCAGCCAAAAGGAAGTATGGTTTATGTTGGCGTGACTGCCTGGAAGCTGAGACGGGAGAAGAGTAAGAAGTAAGTTTTAAATATTCTGGTTCTTCCGCTTACCGTCAAACATCCCGCCGATCCGGCTGAACATTCTTTTTTCAAATTCCCAGAAGAAGCTAAATTTACCCCATATCCAACCCCAGACAAGGAGAACGGCCTGATACAGAGGCAAAATAATAAGAATGTTAACAGTCCAACGAAGCCAGGACGGAGCCGTTTCATCTAAACCGATGACATTAAAAAGTGCTTTTTTGATATAAAGAATAGAAAAACCGGTACAGGCAAAAACAAGCAGAATGATCAGTACATCCCAACCATTCTTCACGTTCCATCGCTGTTTCAGCTTTTCTATCATAAGCTATTATTCATAGAGAAAACCCAGGTTCTCCGGTTTGATTTCTTCTTTGTCGAGTGTCAGAAACTCTTCCCAGAAAGGATCGTTAGGTAGCCCGGCCTTGCATATAACAGGTTCTTTTTTCACCGGATGTTCAAAAAACAACCGTCTTGCATGTAAATTAATACTACCATCCGGATTTCCTTTCGGATATCCATATTTTACATCACCGCGTATAGGGCAGTTCATGGAAGCAAGCTGTACGCGAATCTGATGCGGCCGGCCGGTTACCGGCGTAACTTCGAGCAAATGAAACTTATTGATCTCTCCCATCCACCGGTAAGAAAGTTCTGCGCGCTGTGAACCCTGTACTTCATAGTCATGAGCCGTAGTCACATTGCGTTTTTCATCTTTTATCAGCCAGTGAACAAGTTTTCCTTTCTTATCGGCAGGCTTATGTTTTACCACCGCCCAGTATGTCTTTTGTACATCCCGTTTACGGAAAATTTCATTCATCCGCTCCAATGCTTTGGATGTACGTGCAAAAACCACCAGTCCGCTTACCGGACGATCTAACCGGTGCACTGTACCCAGAAAAACAGCTCCGGGCTTATCGTATTCTTCTTTGATATAGTCTTTAACCATATCCAGCAGACATTTATCTCCAGTCGAATCTCCCTGCACAAGAATGCCGGGTTCTTTATTTACGATAACCAGATGATTGTCTTCGTATATAATTTGAAATGGTCTTTTGGCCATATTGTTAGTATTATACTTTTTAAAAGGTCAATAAGATTCTTTAATATTTGGAAATGACTGACTTTTGACGTCGCTGATGTAATTCGTAATTGCGTCGTTCATAATCGTGTTCAAATCCGCGTATTGTCTTAGAAACCTTGGTTTAAATTCTTTATTAATTCCCAGCAAATCGTGTAAAACCAAAATTTGTCCATCCGCGTGCGGACCAGCCCCGATTCCAACTGTTGGAATACTGATACTGTCCGAAACAAGTTTTGTAAGTGTTGAAGGAATTTTTTCCAGAACTACGGAGAAACATCCTACTTCTTCCAGCATACGTGCGTCTTCCAGTAATTTCGTTGCCTCAGCTTCTTCCTTAGCACGGACTGTATAGGTACCAAATTTGTAAATAGACTGCGGAGTCAGCCCTAAATGGCCCATTACAGGTACACCTGCACTAAGAATTCGGGTTATGGAATCTTTTATTTCCAGTCCGCCTTCCAGCTTAACCGCATGTGCTCCTGATTCTTTCATGATCCTGATAGCAGAACTTAGTGCTTCTCTGGAATTTCCCTGATAAGACCCAAAAGGAAGATCCACTACCACCAGAGCACGTTTAACAGCCCTTACTACAGATGCAGCATGATATATCATCTGGTCGATTGTAATTGGCAGCGTAGTCTCATGCCCGGCCATCACGTTAGAGGCTGAATCTCCTACCAGAATAAGCTCTACACCTGCGGCATCTACAATTCCTGCCATCGAGTAATCATAGGCAGTAAGACAGGATATTTTTTCGCCGCGCGTCTTCATTTCCTGAATGACGTGGGTTGTAACTCTCTTTATATCAGTTTTATGTACAGACATGATTTTTTAAATAATTGTCCTTAGCGCTTTATGACTGAAAGTATATAAAACACAGCAAACATTTCATACGGATCTTATCTTCTTATCAGCCAGCTTTCCGGATTTAACCGGGAAGTATTTTTCCAGATCTGGAATTGCAGTTCGGAAATTCCGTCACTATCCGTTGCCACACGCCCTATATTTTCCCTTGCTTTGATCTTTTGTCCCGGACGGACCGAAACGCCGCTCATCTTAGCATAAATCGTCATATAATTCCCATGCTGTATGGCAACCACGCTACCCATTCCCGGCATTTGTGTTACATCCAGAACCACACCATCATACACGGATCGGACAGGATCTCCTGCCGACGTCTGAATATCCACACCAAGATTATCCACCATCACACCTTTTAGTACCGGGTGCGGACGCTGACCAAAATGGCCTGAGATAAAACCTTTTACCGGCCATGGCAAACGAGCCTGCGAGGCTGTAAAGGATGACGCCAGCGTAGTTTCCTCTTCATTCATCCCACCCGAAGAAACCACAGGCTCTTCCTCTTTCGGCTCCGCTACAACGGCAGCTTCTCCTTTTTTCTCTCTTTCCGCATTTTCACGCGCCAGACGTTCACGTTCTGCCTTCCTTCTGGCCTCTCTTTCCTCGCGTTCTCTTTTTTCACGTTCAAGTCTTTCTCTTCTTTCCCTTTCTGCAATCCTCCGGATATTTGCCTCCAGAAAATCCGTAGCTCTCTTATTTTCAGCTATTTGCTTTCTGAGTTCTACCTCTTTTTGTGAGAGTTCCTGAATAACCTCGTTTTGCTTTGTTTTAAGACCTTCCAGTTTGGTATTTTCAGTCAGCCTGGTATCAAGAACCGTTTTTTGCTGTGTTTTTTTCGAAGTAATACGCTGGCGTTCCGAACGTAATTTTGCTTCCAGCACCTCCATTTCCTTTACCTGGCCTTGTCTTGCTTCTGTATACTGCTTCAAGTATTTGTATCTGAGTACAAACTGATTAAAAGTGCCGGAAGAAAAAAGGAAGACAAGCTGGTTCAGATATGCATTTCTTTTTGAAGCTTCATAAATCATCCGTCCGTATTCCTCCTTTACTTTGGCCAGACTTGCAGAAAGCTCATCCTGCTTTTTTTGCAGCACCCTGAGTTCCTTATCCAGCAAAGCCAGGTCATCAGAAAGAAGGTCAATTTGTTTTTTGTAAGTATTGATCTGTTGGTTCAGGGCCCGAAGCTGCCCTAAATTGACATTTTTCTGAGATGATGTCTGTTTCAGGATGTTCTGGATCTCCTTGATTTTACTCTGGTTTTCAGACTTTTCCCGTTCCAGCTGCTCCCTGGTTTTTTGGGCGAATACGCTAAATGAAGCACTGAATGTAAAGATCAGTACCAAAACTAAACAACGGTAATACAATTTCTGAAGGGGCATATGTGTTTTTCTAGCGACCTAAAATACCTGAACGGCCGGCAAAGTTAAACAGACTTAGCCTTTTGCCCTATTATTAAGATGACATTCTGGATTTACCGCTTACGGGTGTAGCCGGAGGGAACGCTGAAAGGGAAACCCGGATTTTGATTTACGATTTCTACTTTGCTGTGTTTCAGCGTTATTTTTGTTTCTGAAAGCTGCTGATCCTTGGGTAATTTAACGTTCAGTGTAACCAGGCTTGAAAACGGAAACAGAAAGCTGCGTACTTCTTTAAAATCACCATAATTAAGAGAAAAAGTATTGCTGGTACCTTCTTCCGTAGCATTTAAACGGGTCAGTTTTAAATTATCCGCTGCAATAAAGTTATCAACTGCAATACGTGCCTGCTGCTGTTTTAAAATAAAAAATTCATTCTCTTTTGCGAACTTGGAATCAGGCTGCTGCGGGAAGGGGAGGTTGCCAATAATAATGGACTGAAGCAGTGGAAAATTAAGCTCAAAGTTATATTGCCTGCTCAGCTGGGCATAACTGAACACGAAATAATCCTTGTGAAATTTGTCCATAAAAACAATGGAATCCGGTGTGATCAGGCCACGGGCTACCTCAAAGCCTACACCAGTCACTGAAATCCAGATCAGGCTATCCTTTTTAATACGGATATTGACATTGGTATTATCAAAATTCTGCTTTTTACTTTCAAATGAGAATTTAGATTTAGCAGTAAGATATTGAAATTCAATTTCCTGAACTTTAACCGGGGCAGCAATATCCACCGCTACTACTGAATCTTTGGCAATTGAATCCGTTACAGCTGAACTTACCTGTATATCCTGCTTATCCGTATTCCTGGAAATGCGGTTTTTACGACATGCAGTAAATGATAACATACTGATTGCCAGAAACCACATCGAAATTTTATTGCTCATGAAGTGCACCGGTTGCTATTTTTTTGTCAAGAAGTTCAGTTGTTTCACCCATTTTACGGGCTTTTTTCCATTGTGCCACGGCATTATCTCTTTCGCCAAGCTTAAACAGAACATCACCATAATGTTCAATAATCGTGCCGCTCACAGCAGAAGTATCTGTCATCGCCTTTTCCAGAAATACTTTTGCCTTTTTGTAATCTTTCATGATATACAGAACCCAGGCATGTGTATCCAGATAAGTTGGGTTATCCGCATGCAGCTGCACAAGCTTCGCCGACATCTTTAATGCCAGATCCAGCTTTTCCTTACGCAGAGAAAGGAAATAGCTATAATTATTCAGAACATGGTCATTGTCCGGATTTTCTTTCAACGCCAGTTCATAGGAAGCATCTGATTTTGCATTGTCGCCCAGCCCATTGTACGCATCGCCCAGCTGCGCATGAATGAAAGGGGCCATTGGTTTATCCGTAATCAGTTTAAGACTTTCTTCCAGAGAAGAAATGGCCTGCCTGTAATTTTTCTTCATCAGCAGGGCTGTTCCGTTGGAATACCAGAGCATACCCTGGTTTGGAAAAACTTCCAGTGCTTTTTCAGAATGAACCAGCATACTGTCTACCGCATTGAGCTCTCCATCCAGCTGCAATAACGCTCCCCATACTTCATATACAGAACCATCCAACCGCGCTGCCATAGCATAATTATCACGCGCTTCAGCTTTCCTGCCGTTTTGCACCAGCAAATCCGCATACATTACATAAGCCTTTGGTGCAGTAGGGTGGGTATCAACCAATTGTTTCGCAAGTACCACAGCATCACTTATTTCAGTATCTGTTTTCAGCATGCTCCTGTATCCCGCCAAAACCCTGATTTTAGGCTCTGCATCCAGATTAGGGTTGGCAAAAACAAGTTTTAATTCCTGATTACACTTCTGCACATCTCCGTTTCTTCTGTAAATATCGGCAAGCAGTACATGTGCCTGTGCTTCATCCGGATTGATTTTCAGTGCTTCTTCCAGAGGTAAAATCGCTTCTTTAAGCCGGTCATTGGCAATCAAAATTTCTGCCATTTCCACCCGGTAGCTTACTTCGCTTGGTTCAGCGGCTATCAGTTTTTTAGATTCCGCCAGAGCTTTTTCAAGATTATTCTGACGCAGATAAAGCTGTTGTTTCTGACGGGTGATTTCCTCGGTTACACCAATTGATTTTTCCAGAACATCATACGTGGCAATGGCCTTGTCAAATTGCTCGTTAAAAACATAAATAGCGGCAAGTTCTATCCCATACTGAATATTTTCCGGGCTTTTTGCCAGAAGCGTTTCATATATCTGGGCTGCTTCGGAATACTTCCTTTTTTTAGCGTAAAGCTCTCCCAGCTGCTGAGCATAAAAAATGTTGTTTTTATCAAGTTCATAGGCTTTCTTAGAAGCAGCCATGGCCTCATCGCCTTTGTCAAGTTTGATCAGGGCAGTGGCAAGCATATAGTGCCCCGCAGGGTCCTGAGGCAGCATTTCGGCAAGTTTCTGAAAAATAGGGAGTGCTTTGGCAGGTTCATCTCTCATCATGAACTTCATTCCCTCAACAGCCTCAGATTCTACGGCAAGATGCAGGCTGGCCGGTTCTTCTTTATCAGGTTGAGCCTGTTTGGTTTTTTCCCGGCGCTGTGCATGAGAAACCTGTGTGATACCGGAGGCCACAAACAGGGAGACCATCAGGGTCAATTTTATGAATTCTGTCCTCATAAGTTATCTTATTGCCAATCAGATAGTCAGACAGATCGGCCGTTTCATAGTAAACAGCAAAGTTACCAATTTTTGTTCTGTTTGATCTGCTCAGAATCCATTAAACAAGAATAGTAACGACAAAAGCAGGTTATTCTTATCTGAAAATCAGTTATTGAACGGAATATACTGCCCTGGCCGAACCCGGCAGACCATCCGGGCTCAATGCCTCCACACGAATGTCCATCGGTGCAACTGCATCACTGTTGTAGTACTGAAACCGTGCCTTGCCGTCCTTATTTGTTTTGAGCATTGGTGCCCAAAAAACAGTAGAGCGGTAATCCGGTCTGACGTCATCCAGACGGGCTACATCATATTTGGGCATGTAAAATTCTTTGGGAACATTGTAGCCGGCAATGGATGAAACCAGCACCCCCGGAACGACATCTTTGGAGTAGTCATAATCCGCATTACCTCTTTTTGTGTAAACCGCAATTACCCCATTGCCGCCACGGCTACCATAAATAGCAGCAGAAGCACCTTTGAGTACATCAATTGATTCAACGTCGTTGACATTGATAGAAGTAATCATGTCTTTATCAACCGGCATTCCATCCAGCAAAAACTGAGGTTCGCCCTGGTTCCTGATAGACACCGTTGCATTCATTCCCGAACCTGTGACCTGCACACCGGCAACACGCCCCGCCAGCATATCCAATATACTGAAAGCCGAAGAAGCCATTTGCTGCGTTACTTTAATAGAAGCATCTGCATTGGAATAAAGTTTTCTTGTGTCCCGGACAACTTCTTTTTTTCCTTTGATCGTCACCTCATTAAGTAAACGCTCCCTGCTTGCCCGGATTTTTCTGACAATATCCTGATATTCTTCGGCTCTTTTCAGATAAGCAGCCAGCTGTACAGCATCCACCGTAATCGGATAAAACGGCACTTTCAGAATGGTGGCTTTGGGAGGTTGGAAAGGATCGAATGTAAAAGATAAGTTCTGATTTCCTTTTTTATTCATTCCCTGCAAACGAACTTTTATCGAGTCCGAAAACACCAGGTTACTAACTGCAAAAGCACCATTTTCATCGGTTTCAGGCGCAAGCATGGCACTCAGGCTGTCATTATACAAAAACAGCGATAACATCACTTTTTCGGAAACCTTCTTGTTATTCCGTTTTACCTGACCTTCCAGTGTAATACCCTGTTCAATAAATCTTTGTGGAGGTACCAGCGAGTCCTTTTGAATATCTTCCCACCGAAAGCGGCTCCATCCCTGGGTCATCATCAGAAAATCCATGTGGATCTTCCGCTCCGAATTCTTATCATCAAAATAATATCCGGGCTGTTCCACAAAACCTTTCAGATCGGAGGTCAGCAGCAGGTTTGAAACCAGGTTGTCATCATAAGGCTGCTGAGCGATCTGGCCTGCATCCGTTACGGCTATGGAAAGATTGGCCTCCACAGGTTTTCCCGCGGAATCCGTTACAACAATTTCTACCTCCGTTTTCTCCCTTGGTTTGTAAGCCGCTTTTCCCGGATTTACCTTGATTTTTAGCTGGTGCTGCTGCTCAATAAAAACGAGGCGTTCACAAACCGGTTTATTTTGGTCATCAAATAGGGTAAAGTGTGTGATACCCTCCGGTAAATCTTTCTTTTTAAGACTAATTCTCAGACTTTTAGAAGAAACTTTTCCTTTTGCAACAAAAGCAACAATACCTCTTGAATGTGCAACAACATGAACGTTCCTTTCCTTACCGTCAACAGCATTCTGATAAATCAGAATCCGCATTGTTTCCGGATTGGATAAATTATCCACAATGAATGCAAAACTATTTTCAGACGCAGCGGGAAAGCTGAACTCACGGAATGGGCCATTTTTGCTCCGTACAGAAGCCGTATATTTCTGTCCTTTTTCCGGTGTAAACTGAATCCTGCCTATCCCGAGATGTTCGCTCTTAAAGGATACGATTGTATCTCTGTTCTGATTGAAGATAAAACCGCTGATATCTTCACCCAGCCCTTTTTCATTGATTCCCTTAAAAGCAACACGACTGCTGACACCGGCGAGAAGCTGTCCGCCTTCAGGAAAAAACTGTACATCAAAATTGGCAGCTGTTGCCGTCGGCGCAGGACGTACTTCCTGGTCAAAAAGATAAATCGCTTTCTCAAAGAAGAAGTCTTCCGAAAAATTGCGCATCCAGTTGGTATAGGCACGAACGGTATATGCGCCATAGGGTAGTGTCTCGGGAAGCACAATGTCCCCATGTCCAACGCCTCCGTCCATCCTTACACGCCGCAGCGCAACATTTTTTCCGGTCCGCTGTTCTATCAGATCAACATATAAAACCTGACTGGCGCTATCTGCCTGATGAAGAGAAGCTTCTACCAGATATCCTTTAAACCACAAGGTATCGCCGGCTGTGTAATAGGGTTTGTCAAGATGCAGATATGCTTTTTCCTGCGGGAAAAGCATGCGGTAGTTTTGCATTTGCCTGGCAATTTGCTGACTAAAATCTTCTTCGGCAAACTGAAATGCAATCAGCAGGATCAGTACAAAAGGTAAAAATAAATATTTGAAGGGCTTATTAATACATGGCATATTTCCAATGTAATATGTGTTGATGCAATTTATCAATTTTTGATTTAATAAAAAGCAGATGTAACCAATCGTAGTCTACGGCTTACCTGTTTAGTTTCCGGACCAATAGGTAAACAGGATAGCTGACCACCAAAAACAGCAGGGCAAACTTACTGCTGGGAAGATCCTGAACTACCGCGCTGACAAGAAACGCCAGGGAAAGAATAAGCATCACGACAGGCAGAACCGGATATGCCGGAACCTTCCATGGACGGGGCAGGAGCGGCTCATTTTTTCGCAATGCCAGCAGGGAGGCAAATCCGGAAGCATAACCCAGTACGAAGAAAAACGTTGCAATGTCAGACAGTTTTTCGCAGGCTTCCTTCCCGATTAAAATCAGCGCAATGGCAACTGCCGAGGTAATGGGCATCAGATAGGAGGGGGTACCGCCCTTGTTGACCCGAGTTCCGCCTTTCAGGAAAAGTCCATCCCGGCTCATTGAATACAAAACCCTCGGATTAAACAAAAGCTGGGCATTGACAATCCCAAGTATGGAAATCATCAGGAACAGCGTTACGATCTTACCCGAGCCTTCCCCGAAAATCAGGCGGATAGCATCAGCAGCAGCCAGTTTCGATTGGGATAACTCATTCATTGGCAACACATACAATATCGCCAGATTACAAAGGAGATAAATAGCAATGATCAGCAAAACGCCGCCAATCATCGATTTGGGAAGGTTTTTAGTTGGATCGCGATCTTCTTCGGTAAAATAGGCAGCGGTGTGCCAACCGTCATAAGTATAAAAAATGGCCTGCAGGGAAAAGACAACCGGTGCTATCCAGCTTCCGCCTTCGATAATACGGCTGGTGGTGAGCTTCATTTCCTCGGGAGATATTTCTTTTCCGTAAATGTAACAGATCGCTACAAAAGCGAACAGCCCGACGCCTTTCACAACACTCATCACGTTCTGGAAAGTGCTTGCCAAAGCCAGCCCCATCCAGTGAATTGCCGATAAGGTTAAAAGTATGGCAGCGGCTACATAAGGTTCGTAACCAGCAAGATAAGGCAAAAGTAAAGCCAGATATTCACTCATCGTATACACACCAAAACCCAGCGCAGAACAGGTGCCGAGCCAGCTGTTGATTCCTACTACGAACCCCGCATAATTTCCAAAAGCCCGCTGTGCATATACATACCAGGCTCCGGCTTTGGGTACCGAAGTGCCCAGTTCAATGGTACACAAGGTTCCCAGAAAAGCATATAAACTAACAGCTCCCCAGAGGGTCATGATCAGCCAGGGCTCACCGAGCTGTGCTGCAATGGGACCGGGCTTGCGCAGAATACCGGTTCCGATTGTTCCGCCAACGGTGACCGCAATACCAAAACCAACGCCTAAAATTTTAAATAATTCGTTTTTGGTAGAGGCTTGTGCCATGATAGGAGTGAAAGTTATGCTTTCCGAAAATAGCAAAACTTTTTCTTTTAGCAACCGTTACATTCGTAATGATTTCAGGAATGGAAATGAACCCGAGGTAAGACTATGCCGCAAATAAAGAATTTATGGATGTAGAACTGCTTAAATCGAACGTTTTCCGGGGATAGGATTATTCTGGGGGTATAGAGCTACAGAGCAATATTGGTATCCAGCAAGATGTTAATCCCATTCATCACGCATGGATTTTTGAATTTTCAAAGGATCCTCTTTTAATTTTAGAGTACCACCATATTTCGCAAGGTCTGGTTTTTTATTTCCGTGTTTACATGCTTTGATTTGCCGGTCTATTTGCTCATTTGAAACCCCCTTTTTCAGTACGATTGTCATAATTTTTCAGTTTGTTATATGCAATATACAAAATCGGGAATCAATTTAAAATGGGTGGCCTGGCAAAAGTGCTTGCCATATGACTTTCATTATTTGAACTAACCCGGAGGAATGGATTTCCTCAATCAGTCGTTATCTTCGTAGTGAAACCAAATGCCCAAACGCTGTGATTTACCTCGATAACAACGCCACTACCCGCATCGATCCACGTGTACTGGAAACGATGATGCCCTACCTTACGGATAACTTTGCCAATGCGGCATCGACGCATGCTTTTGGGTTGGGGGCGAACGATGCGGTAAAAGTAGCCCGGCAGCAGGTCGCAGCGCTGATCGGTTCTGAAATGCATGAAATTGTGTTTACGTCCGGGGCTACCGAAGCTATTAACCTGGCGATCAAAGGCGTAGCCGAAAATTATCAAAGTAAGGGAAAACACATCATCACGGTAAAGACCGAACATACAGCCGTTTTGGACGTTTGCCGGTATCTGGAAAACAAGGGTTTTGAGGTAACCTATCTTCCGGTACAGCCCGATGGTTTGCTGGATCTGGAAGTGCTTAAATCGGCCTTGCGGCCTGATACCATTTTGGTGTCTGTTATGCTGGTCAATAATGAAACCGGTGTGATCCAGCCCATCAAAGAAATTGCAGCACTTGCCCACCAGGCCGGTGCGCTGTTTATGACGGATGGCACACAGGCAGTTGGTAAATTGCAGGTAGATGTGGATGATCTGGGTATTGACCTAATGCCTTTATCTGCACATAAATTCTATGGGCCAAAAGGTGTGGGCGCGCTGTTCATTCGTCAGCGGAGACCGTGGAGAATTAAACTGGAAGCTTTATTACATGGGGGAGGCCACGAAGGCGGAAAACGCTCGGGAACGCTCAATGTAGCAGGTATTGCAGGCTTGGGAAAAGCGGCCGAACTGGCTCAAAAGGAAATGAAGCAGGATTCCCAACGCGTAGGCAACATACGCGATGAACTTGAAAAAGAACTCCTGAAAATAGAAGGTACCCGCATCAACGGAAACCCCGAAAGCCGCCTGTACAATGTAACCAACATCCTTTTCGAAGGCTGCGATTCCGACGCCCTCATCATGGGCCTCCACGACATCTCCATCTCCAACGGCTCCGCCTGTACCTCCGCTTCCATTGAACCTTCACATGTGCTCATTGCGCATGGGCTTTCGGAAACGGAAGCGTTTTCCTGCCTAAGGTTTAGTTTGGGACGGTTTAATTCGGTTGAGGAAGTTGAAAGGGTGGTTGGGAAGGTGAAGTTGGTGGTGGAGGGGTTAAGGGCGATGGTGGGGTGAAAGCAATCATACTATCGATCATCTCCTTCCGACTGAAAATATCCTTTCAATACAATGAAAGAAAGTCCCAAAACGTTAAGTGTCGTTGTTCCAAGTAATGCAACCAATACTGTATCACTAAGAAATAAGCAACACTTATTTTGAAACAAAATTACCATTACTAATAATAACCAAACCGAGACTACAATTGAAGTCCATGTGGCAAGATTTTTTCGATCTTGGGTATTTGATCTAAACCTTTCGTTCTTTAATTCATTTAGTCGTATCTGACCAGATAAATCATTAAGATCAATGTCGGTATCTATATCTCCAACACCGCCCGAAGCTATCACGGTTGATAAGTCTCTACGGTTATCTGACATCAAAGTCCAGGAAATATGATGTTATATACTCATCAGGAATATATTGATTCCATTTAAAGCCTTCCATCTTAGTCGTTTTTTCCCAAGGGCTATCTTTCATATGAGACCAATTTGACAACTGCGAGGCGGAAAATTTATGATATTTTGAGATGACGTCAGTAAACAATTTAGTGACATATTGATCCATTTTTATTTCTGATAAATCTGGATCTGAAAGAATAATGACCTTATCAGTAGTAACTTTTTTCTGAACTCTTGGAAAAACAGGTCCGAAAGGCCAAGCCTTTGGGGTTTCGTCGCACAAGGAAAATCCTTCGTTGGCCAAAACGTAACCATATGCAATAAACAAAAGTTTTTGCATTTGAGTCGCGTTCAAAATAATGCCCATTTCATTAGCTAAGGCAAGAAGATATTTTGCCGCGACGATACTATTATATGTTTTGTGAGCTTCCGGCATTTTAGTACAAACGTTTTACAAAAATATAATTAAAATACTTCGTAATCAATGCTTTACTTAATATAATAGTTAAAAACTAGAATCGTAATATTTCAAAATAGCCTGTACTTTTCTATATCTACCAGTGTAACAGTTCTTAAATTATCATACGCACCGTCAGACATAATATGCTGCCTAACAACAAATTTATTACGGTATTATCTTTCTTAACGCAGAATTAGTCTAAAACAGATCTATTAATGAACAATTAATCAAAGCTTACAACCACTTATAAATTCATGTTATGAAATTGTCATGGAATCCTTAACACATTACTTCGATGCCAACTTATATTCTCTACAGAAGGCCAAAAATTGCGGTTGCTGGGTAAATTAATTCTCTTCCGATCAAATTTCCTGATCGAATAATCACTTTCCCCCTCAGTAAACGTACCGGACACAATTACCCGATAATCTTCATCGACAGAAATCAAGCCACGATCGAAAGCCCGATGCAGATTCGGACAAAGTGCAATACCGTTGGAAATTGTGTCATTGTAACTTTCCGAAAATGGTACGATGTGACATGCGTCAATCAGAGAAACCTGGACTGTTGCATCTATCCTCATTCCGGAAATACAGCAAGTATAATTATAAATCTTAGGAATTTCGCGTTTAAAAATCCCTCCCCGGATGAATATCTCTTCTTCATCCTGCTGCCTTATAAGTGCTTGAATCTCGCTTCTGTACGTTGTTGGAGGCTCATGAAGGATTTTGTTTTCAATCTCGGAATACTTATCGTTCAGATATTCCTTTTGCTCCACCAGCTGTGCCTTCGTATCCGGAAAATATTCATCCAACAGGAACTCTTTCAGAATTGCATTGCTCACAGGGTTCTTCATCAGGAGAAACAGCTCTTCATCAATCTGAGCGTATTCAACGGCAGCATTCAGGCCAGAAAAGCTCTTGATGCTTGATTTCAAAGAAAGCAAACTTTCATATCCTGGTTTAGGAACAAGTTTCCAGAAAGATTCAGAGGAAAGATGGTAAAATGGAAGAAAAAATCGGCAGTAATGATTAGTCACAACCAGCGAACTCCAATTTGCGGTGAACAACGAAACGATCTCAGGAGTGATATAAATCCGGTTTTGATCGATTATCAAACTTTGAACAGCCTGCAAAATTGAAAGTAACAAAATGGGCTTATGTGGTGCCGGTCCATGTGCTCTGTCAATTCTTAATTTCTTGAATGCAAGAAGATACTTTTGAAGTTGAGAGGTCAATTTAACGGAAAGTAAAAGTTTTCTTTTGTAATATTATACAATCATGCAACAGCCTGCCGGTTATTCAGCAATTCTTTGCGGTCAAGGTAATCGTCCAGAAGTTTTTCGATACCGTTGTGCATTCCCCGCTTCTTGACCATAATTGATTTGCTTTTCACCAATTTAACCGCATTTTGAATCAGGTCAAATTGATCTGGGCTATCTGAGCAAACTTCTCTTAACAGCTGTTCTTCTTCCCGCATCTTCAAAACGCGTTTACTCATATCGATATGGGTATTGAATATGCTGTTATAAATATCTGCCACGCTGTTTTTGAAAAGACCTTCCCGGTACCAAATTACTTGTATTGCAATGAGTTCCTGATGAGAAATAAGCTGTAATGTTTCGCCTTGCTCTTGCTGTATTTCATACTGTGCATTCAACAATTTTCTAAGCATCGTTGCACGCACATCTTCCACATAAGGTCCCCAGGTTTCTTCATCCTCCACATTCTTTGCTTCAAAACGGCGGCGTTTTTCACGGTTCTCACGAATATCTCTGGATTCCAGCAAATAATCCCGGAATTCAACCAGAGGAAGCATCCATTCTTCACCGTTGCCAATTAGGCCTTCCATCGACTTATCGCGCTTCACTACCGTACATACCCAACATCCAAAGCGACTATTGCCACAGCTAGGCGTACTCTCATCAATGACAAGTGGGCAATCACCAGAGTTAGCATTTTTATACAGCGTCACAAGCTCTTTATGCGTTCCGCCCCACGGAGGAGAAACCTGCATCATGTATTGCCACAATTCTCCGGTTTCTATGTCGCTGATTGGGGCATAAACAAATGCATTGGGCAGCATATGTTTCCTTAAACGTTGCCCTTTAAGCGCATGTTTCTTCATAGAGCGTGAACGGGTAGAGCTTTCATCCGTTCTTGTTCCCAACAAAATGATTACTTCACCGCGCTCATCAATTTTGCTTTTGATAAACTGCGTAGTCGGGTTAATTTTCAATCGTTCTGTACACCAACGGAAAGAATTATTCGGTGCCGGATAGCCTTTTCCGATCAGGTTTACCCAAAATGTATCTTCCAGCCTTGGCGTGGTTCGCTGCACACGAATAGGCAGGCCTTGCTCCACGGCCGAAATCTCAATCTTCTTTAAAGTCGATTCAATAAATTTAACAATCCTCGGATTTTCAACCAATGTATCGTTACAAACTACATATATTTCTCTTGTTCTGGTTTGCTCCGGTATTTTCTTCAAGGCATTCCAGATCAGCTGTAAAAGTAGGGTTGAATCCTTTCCTCCGCTAAATCCTATAACCCAGGGACGTGGATTTTCATCATATAAATATTGATCTATGATTTCACTTTCAATAAATGGAATTTTAATGGACATGCGCAAAATAGTAAATACCTTAACCAGGTAATAGTTAAGCCAAATTAGTCAAAAATAGTTTATCAAAAAATGAAGCGTTTGTAAGGTATTAGCAGTCAGTTGATTTAAAACTGTCCATTTTATTTATCACAAAAAAAGCAGAAGCCGTTTTCACAGCCTCTGCTTTTAAAACAAAATTTTATTTTCCTATAAAATAGCTTCTGCCAGAACCAGAACCTTGTTGTTAAGCACTTCAACGACTCCGCCGTCTATGACATAAGTTTGCTTTACGCCGCTTACATCAACAACTACGTTTCCTTTACCTAACGTGCTTACCAACGGTGCATGGCGGTTCAAAACCTGAAACTGTCCTTCGGTACCCGGTAATGTTACGGCATCTGCCTCTCCGGCAAACACTTTTTTATCTGGGGTAATTATTTCTAAATGCATTTTAGTAGCTATTAGCGGTTAGCAATAAGCTGTTAGCACGGCCTGATGGCTTTCTGCCAACGTTATAACTTTACTTTGAACTTATGATCTGTTGCTAGCCTCTGCAAGCATTTTCTCTCCTTTTGCCTGCGCATCTTCGATGGTTCCAACCAGGTTGAAAGCCATTTCAGGAAGGTGGTCATAATCTCCGTCCATGATCAGGTTAAAACCTTTGATGGTATCGTTGATATCTACCAATACACCTTTAAGACCTGTAAACTGCTCTGCAACAAAGAAAGGCTGTGAAAGGAAACGTTCAACACGGCGGGCGCGTGATACGATCAGCTTATCTTCGTCAGAAAGCTCTTCCATACCAAGGATCGCAATGATATCCTGTAATTCTTTGTAACGCTGAAGAATGTTTTTCACACGCTGTGCACAGTTGTAATGTGCCGCACCAAGTGTCTCTGCATTCAGAATCCTCGAAACAGAATCAAGTGGATCCACTGCCGGATAAATGCCTTTCTCAGCTACCTTACGGCTTAGTGTCGTTGTAGCATCAAGGTGAGCAAATGTTGTGGCAGGAGCCGGATCCGTCAAGTCATCCGCAGGTACATAAACGGCCTGTACAGATGTAATAGAACCGCGTTTTGTAGAAGTGATACGTTCCTGCATCTGACCCATTTCAGTAGCCAGGGTAGGCTGGTAACCCACCGCAGAAGGCATACGTCCCAAAAGGGCTGATACCTCAGAACCTGCCTGTGTAAAACGGAAAATGTTATCGATA
>Ga0265797_10004906_pt1 | contig 19985 bp, 16 predicted proteins | sample P2T30metagenome_FD_192433 | JGI IMG/M metagenome (GOLD analysis project Ga0265797, IMG submission 192433) | Plant litter microbial communities from East Loma Ridge, Irvine, California - P2 T30 | ecosystem: Environmental > Terrestrial > Plant litter > Unclassified | place: USA: California...
TGTTCAACCTGTTACGGAAATCGGAACTGTGTGACATTGTCCCCTGCGTCGTTCAAGTTGTAGCACTTCAAAAGGTTTACTGCTCTTGGACTACCTAGCATATAATTGGTGTGAATATCAGTACTAATGGCACGTGGACAAGGATGCTCTTGCCACAAGAATCGCTGAAGCCAGGCGGCCATCTACTAGACATCAACCATGCTTACTCGTCGTAGTTGTTTCCTTGTTCATGACAAGACGGCGGGCAACTGGAATCATACCACAAAGGACTTCCTTCAAACCCCTCCCACGAGTCCTACAGAGTCCTTGACGCCGAATTATTTCTCGTGCACCTTTGCAACTCCTGCTCGATCCACACATGCGGAGGAGTCTTGGCGCCGAAATACTCTGTTATACTCCATATCGTACCGAGTAAAGCTGCCAGAGTGACCGGAGTAAAGACAAACCCCAAAAAGATGTTCAGCGCGGTGCTGTCCCGATTATAGAAGATCAACAGCAGCATGCCGAGAAGACACTCGAGAACTAACGCGAGGGCGGTGTACTTGTCTGATGCCTCATTTTGTCAGTATCGGTCTTTTCCTTTTTCTTCTTTGGCTAGCCAACGGCACTGCGTGTGTACGATTGTTTGGTGGGTGTAAAGTGAACTGGAACTCACACAGCCGACCATCCTGGAAGAAATTCTTCGGCTGTATACTGTAGAGCTCCAACCTGACATCGCGATATAGCATCCAGCCGTACTCGCTCCCGAAGATGTTCAGGTACATCTGGGCAGTGTAAAGCCGCAGTTCTCGACCGGTCCCGAGCGTCCACTTGGCTACAACACGGCGCACTTGGTCGTCGGGGAGGTTGTGATTCTTCCTGAGCAAAGATGCTAGATAGGCGCGGACTTCATCGGGGGTTGCTGTTGACGGTGGGATATCGTTGGGTTGAGCATCAGAGGACTCGATTTGGAATTCTTGATATAGTGGAAGAGTTTCTTCTCGTGCGTCTTCCGGTGGTTCTGGGCTATTGGGGTCTCGTCTGTCTTTGGTGGTGCTCATGTTTGGCTGTGCTGAGTGGACGCCGACGACGTGGGATTTGGGCCGTGAGATGCTGTGAGATTGCTCCAGACTGTACACAGTTGACGATTGAGCTTAGCCAGAGGGTGTTTGAGTGGCGTGAAGGTATTCTTGATCTGCTCACTGGGCGTGGTCAGCCCAGGCAGTAGCCGGTAAATGCTTGTCCAAGATCGGGAAACGATCGTCGATGTTCAAACAGCTGCCGAGCATGTTCGATCTTGGCCGCCAAGTTACGTCTTCAACAATCTTGGCTGAGGTTTGTTATCTAATCTCTGGTGCGTCCCGGGAAAAGAGATGAGTTGGGACAGATTTCGGCGCCGCCGGTGACGCTTTGTCCCAAATGATTTGTCCCACGAGAGGTGCTATCCGAGCGGTGGGGAGAAAAAGAGGCAACAGTTAAACAGCTTGTACATAGTTGTATGCTGTTACATTAGCCTTGTCGCAGCTGTGCCGTTGCTCACCATGTTATTAGTTCCAGCAGATACTCACCTTGACAGGCTCGATTTTCATTCCTCACACAAGACCTGTCCCTTCAGAATGAGATTGGCAAGAATTCATTCAATCGGTCGCAAGATGTATATCGTATGAGGGGGTAGTTGCTCCCGTGGCGCTGGAAATTGAGGTTCTTCTCGCTCAAACCTGTGTGGGTGATGTGGGCTTCTTTGCGCAAAGAATGCAGCGTGCGAAATGTGTCTCGAAGAGTCTGGCGGACGAGGTCCAGGCTTGAGAAAAATCGTGGTGATCATCCAGCCATACCACCGACACACTCACTCGACTCAATTCACCATTAAAGACGTGATTTCCGTTCCTTCCCCGCAACCAGTCCATCATCCTCCCGAAACAGCAGTAGTCCGACCAGCTGCTCAGCAAACGTCGCTACTCTTCGCTGACCAGCAAAACTCAGGTGATCCCCTATGAGCTCCCAAACCTTTTGATTCTCTCCAAGCACACGTGCAAGAGCCTCGACAGCCTGGCTCACCGGCCAGTCTCTGCTCTCACTGCCACGGACAAGCAGGAGCTTCCCGCGGACGCTCCTCGCAGCCTCCACGTCTAACTTATACGCAAGCATGGCAGCAGCCTCCTGCTCTCCCTGACGAGCGTTGAACGCTTGCGCGCTTGTCGAAGTCCTTGAAGGCATTGTCAATGTCTCGAGACTATTACTTCCAGGCGCATCTCTCCGCTGCAATCGGCGCAAGCTCTTGCGCAAAGCAGAGGATGTCGCTTGGCTGTGTGGGCGGAACATGTAATCGGCGAAAACCCTGTAGCCCTGCACCTGGTCGTCGAAGAAGAAGAGGTTGCGGTACAGCGCCAGCACCTCATCTTTCATCTCTGAGAGTGGCACCACGGAAAAGGTGATCGGCTCGTGCAGCACGGCGGTGTGCACGATGTCGGGGAATCGCACGGTGAGATCTAGCACCGCTGTGCCGCCGGTGGAGGTCCCGAAGACGTAGGCGGGCCGCTTTGGTGATATGCGCTCGACGAGGGCTGCGGCGTCGTCGGCGTTGTCTTTGGCTAGGATGAGGCGATCGGTCTGGCTGGCTACGACTGCTTCCGCCGTGTCTGCTGGTAGGAAACCTCTCTTGTCATAGTACACGCATTGGAAGCGGGTAGAAAGGGCAAGAGCTAGGCGGTGGTAGAGAATTCCCAGTCCGGAGCTGCCGACTACGAATAGCATCAGTGGGTGCTGGGCGCTTCCAACGGTGTGGTAGGTGATGTTGTGGCCGTCTGGCCGCGTGAAGGTCGATGTTCTGACTGCATTCCCGGGTTCGCCGCGCGTGTCGCTATCAGACATGGCGGCTTTCACTTGCTGGAGAGTGGAAATCAAGCGTCAGTCCGCAGTGCTAGTCTTAATGCAGCTGTCGCTTTTTGATGAACCTGTCCTGCGGGATTTTGTTGGTCCAGGGTGGTGCAGAGGTATCGCGAGCCGAGAGGCGGGGAAGTGGTATCAGGCACGTCGCATGATGTACTGGCGTGACGCCTTGTCGATGAAGTTGCTACAGGTAGCACTTCGGTACGATGGTCACTATAGGTATGATTGCGATTCGTCTGTCACAGTGCTGAAGCAAACAAGATGGCGGCACTGGATGCAAATGTCCAGACGACCGTGTTTTCTCTCCATCCACAAACTCACCGCGGGATGCCAGATACAGAACAAGACCAGTGTGATATTGATATGAGAAGTTGAAACAAGATCGATGATATCGACCGAGTCCTTGACTGTAAGGTATAATATTTGACTACTGGGAGTTCAATACAAGCGCGTGAGGTAGAGGGGAGGCGATGAGATATCTAGTCAAGACACTGTTAGTCGAGGTCTTGATGAAGTAATTTGTAAGACAAGCGAGTGGAAGTTCGTATTTCAGAAAGAAAATTATTAAAGTTGTTGTTGTTTGGTTTATCCTCGGCGCCGTGAAGCTCAGGGTTAAAAAGGTTTCATCCTTTGATGGGAGGTGAATGAGATGTTGCGAAAACGTACCAGGAAGGCGTGGAACGCAAATGGTCAGGATTCGAAAATCGTTTGACGAGAGTAACCATGCAGAGAGAATGAGTTCAGGTGAGATACGTGGCTTGGTAAAGAGTCTTTGTATTTCGAGGGTGCTAAGTTCTGCATCGATGCTAGCAAGCAGAGACTCGAGAAGTTTATCAGATACCGTCGTAGGCAAATGTTTCGCATCAATGAAAGCCGCAAATGCACCCAGTGAAGGGCACACCGCAAACCGTTTTTCAGTGCTTGACTCTATTTGTGGTGTCATCACCAAAACTTCTCGGTCTCTGTGATGCATTGCATGTTAACGGAGTCTGGTTGCTGTGACACAACATAGGCGCAGTGATACTGCCCGACAGACACAAAGTGTGAAGAGAACTCTTCGCCTCAAGAATAAGCCCCATCGAGTAACGTGCCTTCTGTCCAAGGACCGAAGGCAAGCAACCGCATGTCTATTGACCGCGACGAATGGCCCTCGCACATACCTTGAGTCCAACTTGCTCGCTGGACCATCGACCCACCTCCTCCCAATCTTCCACTGCTGACAGCAGAACCTGCGGATCGAGAGCGCAGACTCATATCCTCGTCTCCCCTTTCGAGGCAGCCCTGACGAGCTGGTCTCCCGAACAGTAGATCCGAGCCAGACAGCTTCCGAGTGAGAGTACAAGCGGTGAGCCAAGGCCAGAGAGGGATGGAGGTCGCACGAAGAGTGAGCCGCGAAATGCTTCTGTGGCGGCGCCTTTCGGCGAGTCCTTACATAGTAAGGGTGTCCGGGGACTTTCTCCCAAAGCTGTGTGTGGTGACGAGCACGAAGCTGTCTGTGTGGAAGCTTTGATTGCGATTTGTTGAGCGAAGAGTTGCAGAAAGAAGGTCGCACACGTCAAGCAGAACTTTTTGTAGATGCAAGCTCGGGAATGATGCCGCAGATGCTTGGCGCCTGAGCTTTGACTTGGTTTTCCACGCTAGTCCGAGTTTAGCTCAGGCGCTCACTTCACTTCGCAGGCAGAAGACGCGCATAAGTTAAAAGTAAAGCACGTGAATACACAGCTGCTCCGAGTGAAGCCAGTGAATTGCTGTCGCGATTGTCACGAGCTTCGAATTACAAGACTCGCTACATTGATTTGTAGTCATCCCAGGTCAGCACTCACCCTCACCCATCAATGCGACAACAACCGCGAACATGTCCTTCCCAAGCAGCTACAGAAGCTCTAACACATCACAGACACCGCGCAACGCCCCGACCGGTCCACGCGCCACTCTAAACCCCTCTCGCACCACATCTGACTCCTTTCGAAACGTCGACATGGCTCTCTTCGGCGGCGGGGCTGCGGCTTCCAGCGCAAACCCTACCCAGGGCGACCTCAGCAAAGATGTTCCCTTGGCCAACCCGCCCGAGGACAGCATCTCCGACATGAGCTTCTCGCCGCAGAGCGATCATCTCGCCGTTGCAAGCTGGGACAAGAAGGTCCGCATCTACGAGATCGATGCGAGCGGACAAAGCCAGGGCAAGGCCATGTTTGAGCACGAGGGCCCTGTGCTTTCTTGCTGTTGGTCTAAGGATGGACAAAAAGTCTTCGGCGCTGGGGCGGACAAGGCTGCGCGGATGCTTGACCTCGGGGCTGGTGGCACCACCGCTCAGCAGGTCGCGGCGCACGACGAGCCAATCAAATGCGTGGAAAGCATCTTCGTGAACAACCAGCACATGCTTGTTACCGGAAGCTGGGACAAAACGGTGAAGTATTGGGACCTTCGTCAGCAGTCGCCCGTAGCCTCTATCACTTGTCAGGATCGCGTCTACAGCATGGACGTCAGACACAACGCGAACACGAACAACACCGATGTCCTTGTCGTCGCTACTGCGGAACGCTGGATCAACGTCGTCGATCTTAAAAACCCTGGCACCTTCTTCAAGTCCATTCAGTCACCCCTAAAATGGCAGACACGCACGGTCAAAACCTTCAACGATGCCTCCGGCTACGCGATCGGCAGCATTGAGGGCCGCTGCGCGATCCAGTACATTCCCGAGGACAAGCAGAGCACCAACTTCAGTTTCAAGTGCCACCGCGTCACTTCGCCATCAGACCGCAACACTTCGAACGTCTTCTCAGTCAACGCCATCTCGTTCCACCCCGTCCACGGCACCTTTTCCACGGCTGGTGCGGACGGCACATTCCACTTCTGGGACAAGGACGCGAAGCACAGGCTGAAGGGCTACCCTGATGTTGGAGGCAGCATCACTGCGACGGACTTCAGCAGGACCGGCAACATCTTCGCCTACGCAGTCAGCTACGACTGGAGCAAGGGCCACCAGAACAACAGGGCAGACTACCCCAACAAGATCATGTTGCACCCAGTGCAGGGCGACGAGTGCAAGCCAAGGGAGAAGGGCAAGAGGTAGACTTCTCAAGAAGAGGTCTGATCGAGGAAAGACTCGCAACGTGCACAACAAGCATGACCTTCAGGACGAATCTGGGCTGGGCAAGGAGAATCGCCCAAAAAATCATTTTCAAGCGTGGCGCTAGGCGTTAGGTTGCGATACTGTGCGGTATGCCTCATGGATGGGTACTGCTGCTGTCAAATGATATGCGACAGTCTGGAGTTTTACATAGGTAGCTCTTTCTACAACAAATGTCGAACCGGAAATTTTCATATCTCTTAACATTGCTTGCTTGCTTGGAGGAAAACGGCGATGAGATGGTCGCGCGAAAATTGCTGATACGATAGGACGCATTTCCATAAGATTCATACGCTTCGTTACGCAAAGGCTGCACTATCCTCTCGCCAGGCTTTCGAGTAAGGTCGTGCTCGGTATCCTGGAGACTCGCTATCCATGAGACTCGCCATCAACCCCGATGTTCTTCATCCTGAGCAATACCACAGCTCAATATCTGGCTGTCCGGTCCGAGCCCACTCGCCACTGCATCCTTTCCGTATCACTCCTGGTCGATTTTCTCCAGAACAAACACATGCTCCACGAACGCCAGCGTCCCGAAGAAGTTGGGTCCGGCCCTGATCAGACCACCCGCCACCACGATGAGAGTTGCAACACATGCAACACTCTCAAACCCTCGCAACCTTCCAGCGATCCCCCGAACCGCCCGACCAAAGCACCTCCCCACTCTGAGCCAGCATCTGATGCGCCTGCAACAAACGCAACATGTCAACGCGCTTGACCAAGACTTTGCTCTCGCCTGCGTTGCCGGCCAGCTGAGCCTCGAGCTTGATCGTGTTGCCCCGCCCCGAGACGAGGTATTCCCTGGCGCGCTGCACGAGAACCTTGCGCTGCGTCTGGTTCAGCAGCTGGACTCTCTTGTGAGATGCCACGACTCGCTCGAGGTGCGAACCCCATTACGCCAGGCTTTCGTTGCGGAAGACGTGGTTGGCGCGCAGGAGGGGTGGGAGTGGGTAGCTCCTGGCGCGGCTGAGGGTGCTTTCCGTGAGGGATTGGAAAACGTTGGCGTAGATCATTAGGCGGATCTCGGTGGGGAGTGTCAGGATGGTGGGTTTGGTGGGTGTTCTGTTGATGTTGGAGCTGCTGGACAGGTTCTCGTCGCTTTGCTTGGGTGAGATGGTGGTGGAGTCGCTTTGCTCGATCTGGTTGGTGGCGTTGCTTGGGGTGTCTTGTTGCTGCTGGATCGCGTGGAGCTTTTGGTACAGCGTGTACTTACCGTCATGGATCGAGACGCTGAGGAAGGGCGAAGTGTCGTTCTCGGATAGCGAACGGCTGGGTTGAAAGTTAGATTGGACGGGATGCTTGAGGGATGCTGGTCGGCGTTGTCACTCACGCATACTCGCGGCAGATGCGGCACTGGATCGTCTCTGGGTCGATCTCATGGCCATTGATCTGGCCATTGATGTTGTGGACGATCTCGGACTTGGAAATGTGAGCCTCCGGCTCAGTCCTCACGGTGTGGCTTTGGATTTGCATTGCAGACTTGGTGCTGATGTTGGATTGTAGGTGAAAGACGGGCAGGATTGGATGGAGATGAAGTGTATGTGAACGACAGGGAGGTTTAGATGAAGGAAAGGTCATCTTGCGCGGGACCGGTGAAGATGCAATGGTGGTGATGTTAGCGGAGTTAGCATGTGAATAGATAGTTCGTGATGTACAATGGTCTATTGTCACATGTTGGATGTCGGCTATTGCTTGTGATAACGAGGTTCCGCGCGCATTTTTTTCTTATTGTTCTACAGACTTGTTTGGAACAATCGGCGATGACTATAGTCATCTTGTTACATTTGGCTGCTATTGTCGAGGTTGCATCGCTCGTAGTAATTGTGGCACGGCCTGCTCCTCAGATAGGTCGGTTCGCTTTGGTGGTGATTTTCAGCGGCAGAGGGCGGAATGCAGAAGTAATGATAGAAGGTTGACGTTGCAGTCTTTGCTTTTGGAGGGTTTCGCTGGTTGTTTGATGTGTAATGAGAACGTGATCCTGACGCCAGTGTTATTGGGCTATCTTTTACCATCATCCCAAATGAGTGAGCGTACGCACGATGGGATGGTATTTTGACTTCGAACCGGCTAAGGGTCGTGAAGCTCCCTCCTAGGTAGGGAGATTCTCCAGCAACACTCTCGTCCAAAATCTCATCATCTCTCCGAACACCATTTTCCTGCCACCGCATGCCATGATTTCGAGCACCGCTATCCTCGCCCTGTCATCTCAGACCCCTTGTTGTGAGTGCGATTGATCGGTATGTGGAGACCGCTCGAACTTAGCTCTGGCCAACCCATGAGATGCTGATGGTACGAAACATTGATGCCTCGCAGCTCAGCGGTCCATCGAGGCTATTATCAGTAATGCTTTGGTCCGACCTGAATTGTCTCGACACGCTCGAAAAACAAGAAGGAGTACGGTATGTTTTCGATGGCATTGCATCTCAGTGTTGAATGAAGGTAAGCATAAGTCTCCATCGAATATCACTTGTTCGCAGTACCAAGAACTCAGCGAATTGTCGCGTCTCTGGTGGAACTCGTGGGGATTTCGGCATTGGCATTGGTACTCTGAGCGGGAGAGTTCTGCATTTGAACATCCGTACCATTGTTCGCGTCGAGCGGACCGGTTTTGGCACCAATGGCACCGAAGACTTGGAAGATGTTGTTCATCCGCTGCAACCAATTGAGGTAGATTGTGGTACCAGTGATGCAGATCTCTTCCTTGGCTAATTGGTTGTAATCGCCCATGAACTCGATGAGGCCCAGTTTTTTGTAACACCAGACGTTGCTTCGGAATCTGGCGACAGGCTCTTTGTTGGAGTTTAAGAGGGTGAAGTCCCAGTATTTGAATCCTGTCTTGCAGATTAGAACATTGTCCATGAGCGTCGTTGAGATATCGAGAGTCCTGTGGTCAGAGACTGCGCGTCCATAACTCACCTGAGCTGCTAGTCCAATACATCGCAACTGGCAGACCACCGTCGGCAAAACCGTCCGAAAGATAGGTGTATTCGGTGGTCCAGCGTTTCATGGCCTGAATTCTTTTGACTCGGCCTCTGATCTCACATTCTGCGTGGATCGAGACTGTGTTGACAGAGCCCGTGCCAATGGGGTCTTCTTTCGATGGTTTTGAGTAGAACCTCATCTGTGGCTTCGTCCACACGCCCATGTCTGCCGTCATGATGTGGGCGTTGGTCTTGTTGTCTGTGATGACACCCTTCCAGTTCTTCCACACGAACTCGACTCTGTAAGTCTCCAGGCCAGTTGGCGAAGGCATTGTCATTGTTTCGGTCATGTTTCTATTTCCTTTTCGAGTTCTTCGATCGCACGTCTTGCACTTTTGTACATGAAAATAACAACGAGCACTGGGTAGGGAACAGGAAGGCTATAAGCGAGGCGGATAGCGTGACCGTCTTGGCTGTTGTCACCTGAGGATTATATCGGTGGCTGCGTGCATACAGAAGTCGTGAGCACGGCCCTGATCGCAGCTCTAAGCTGAAGATCAAAGCCTGTTTCGGATAGCCCAGACGCGCGAAGGATTCTGTGAAGTCGGCGCATTCGGTAGATTTCCCATCTTGGCGACACAGCGAGCACTCGAGCTTTCACGTGGTGTATCGACATCATCTCTCCGCGGAGTTGTAGGCCTGACCAAATATCAGGAAGCATTATCATTCCACACTGTAGTGTCAAACGCTATCGTCAAGAGAGAAAGTTCCTTGGTGGTTGGTCCCCTTCATTTGAGGTTCAGTCCTGCTCAGGCGGCTAAGTCGATCCAGAATGCTTAGGAGTCTGACAAGATCAGATGTGAGACCCGGGCAGAGTTCTCGAGGCGACAATAATTAGAGTAACGACGTCGTTCAAGCACACGGAAAGATGACAGACGCCTTGTCATGTTCATGCGGCCAAAGTCTTCCTTCCCCAGAGAACAGCCCACCACACACTGCCGTACTGATGGTCACGCTAAAACAGCCCGGGTGAGCTCCTGCCGAGGCTCTGATCTTAGCCAGATAAGATCACTCTCCGCTATAGGTCCGAATACGACACCAGATTTTGCCCCAACACATATGACCCACGATATCATTTCCTTCTATTCTCTGAACGTGGCATAGCTATTGTTCCAGACACACTAACAGCCATGTCGGCAACAGAAGGTGTGCCCGGGGCGGAAGCGTCCCAGCGACGCCCTTCTCAGAACGATCACCGCAAGGAAGGACAAGTCCACGAAGACGACGGCCGAAATGTGTCACTCGAAGGGCCCATGGACTCGACTCGAACACGTCGGTTATACCGCAAGCTGGACCTCAGGATCATCCCTCCGTTCTGGGTCTTGTACTTTCTTTGCTCGGCTGTGAGATCCAATGTCGGGCTGGCACAGACTATGAACACCCAGCAAGGCCACGACTTGGGAACTCGGCTCGACATTTCCGCACATCAAGTGTCGACGGGTCTGGCGTTGTTCTACGTCTCGTACGTCATCTTCGAGGTGCCTTCCAATCTGGCCATGAGCAAGCTGTCGCCTTCGGTCTGGCTCGCGCGGATTGTCATTAGTGTTGGGATCATCGGCACGGCTATGGTGGGTATGAAGAATGCTGCTGGCTACTATGTCCTGCGACTCTTGCTCGGCGCGGTTGAGGCTGGTATGTGGCCCGGCATGTCGTTGTTCTTGACAATGTTCTACCCGCCGCACAGAATGGCAAAGAGGATCGGATGGTACTTCACAGCATCACAGGTGTCTGCTGCTGTCGTTGGCCTGGTGAGCGCCGGTTTCCAGGAAATGGACGGGCTTGGCGGACTCGTGGGCTTCCAATGGATGTTTCTGATTTGGGGTCTGGTCACACTTGTCGTCGGTTTCGTCTTGGTCTGGTGGCTGCCCGATCGTCCCCTCGCACCCGGCGAGGAGAAAAAGAAGAACATCATCAGCAAATTCCTGCCCGACAACAAACCTGCTCTCAGCGGCGAGGATGCAATTATGCATTACCAGGATCTCAGCCAGGCATACCACAGCTCCGACTGGACGCTGCGCGACCTTTGGAACGTCATGATCGATTGGCGCTTCTGGCCGCTGTTTGTCATGTACTTTGGCGTCGTCGGCGTCGGCAACGGAGTGCAATCCTACGGAACCGTGATCCTCAGAGCCATCAACCCGTCCTTTACCGGCGTTGAGCTCAGCCTGCTCTACGCCCCGATCTGGATCTGCGATCTCATCGGTATCCTCTGCGTCACACCCATCAGCGACCACTTCCACCGCCAGAGAGCGTTATGGTTCAGCATCCCAACCGCCCTACAAATCGCCGGCCTCCTGATAGCAACATACGCCGGCGACTCGGACTCTTCGCGCTGGGGCCGATACGTCGGTCTGCTCATCGTCGGCTTCGGCCTGGGCCCAACTGTCCCCATCGCCATGACCTGGACGGCCGAGATCTTTCAACCACGGCACGGCGAGATCGGTGTCGCGGCCGCTTCAGCCCTGGTGTCCGGGCTCGGAAACTTGGGCAGCGTCGTCACGAACTATGCCCTTTTCTCCGGTTGGGAGGGAGACGCGCAGAGGCGTCCGGTTTATTTAGGTAGCATGTGGGTCATGATTGCGATGCTGTTGGCCAGTATCACGGCCAGCTTTTGCATGCAGTGGTTGTTGCGGGTGACTGACAAGAAGCGCGGCGGCAAATCTCGCGAGTGAAAGCGTCGTGTTTGTACGACTTGGGGATGAGGTGGGATGAGGTGTGACTTGATATGGGTTGAGCAGTAACCTTAAGAGCAATGATATACTGGAGGTTCGGGAATCGGGATTGGATCGTTCCATCCATCCATCCATCCAAATTAGGACCCTAATCAATTGATCGGACTATTTCTAAAGCTCTCGCCGTCAAGCAGCCTCTCCTCAGTTACCATCCATGGCTCTTCCCTACGTCTCGACGTTGTAGAAAAAACGCTCAAGTCATGTCCGATTACATCTGCAGCAAACCGAACTACCTCACCGTCTCCAGGACCACAGCGCAACTCACTCAACGGGCCTCCAATCACCTCACCTCGATCAATCATTCACAAGCGATGACGTCACACCAGACCTTGGCGTTCGTCAAGGTCTGGTACATACTAGGTACCTTAATCACTCACACTCCTTAATCCTTTTAACAATCAAAAAACGATCTCGTAGCACATCGATCAAGGCGTGATGCAAAAGACTTAGCGAAGTTGTAGAACCTTTCGGGATTACGGACATGTTTGAGTTGGAGTCCCTAGGGAGCGCGCAGCAATCAAAGGTCATAGGACCAAAAGGCTGGAGGTATTCGGGTGTAAATCTAAGATACACTCTTAGGGGTGGACTTTTTTGCTCGTTGTTGCGTTGACAAATCTAAGGAGCTGTTGGTCGATCTATTTTATTCTTACGTTTGTTTTTATTTTTCACCCTTTCCGATGATGGGCTACTACGGCGTCAGTGGGGACTCACTCACCTGTCGGGCTCCTCGGTCGCTCATCCTTGCCCCTGACACGTTCTGCACCTCGTCGAAACCTTGCTGTTGATGTTCTTTTTGGTACATGCGCAACTTTACACAATAAAGTCGCATTTCGTAACCCGGCTCGGTCCCCCAGAAAAGTCGCCTAATACAGCACCAAATCATAAATCCCAATCATCACCAACCCATCATGCCAAAGCGTCACAAATTCTGCCCACCACTGGGCCTTCCACCTCCAGGCGGCATCCGAATGCCCATCCCACCAGCAACCGAGCCCGCCGGCCTGGTCCTGGCCGCATCGACTCTGCTCTTGATCAAACTGATCGCGGGCAAGACCCAATCGCCACAACTGCACTGCATGCCTTGCCAAGCGTACTTGCCGACGTTGGCGTGGCATTTGGGACACTCGAGGCGGCCGTCCAGCTTTCCTTGCTCGAGCTCGGGCCGCATCCACGATAGGGCGTCGAGGAAGTAGTGGCCGCAGGCGGAGGAGGTGTTGGAGGACTTGTCGTCTGCTGAGGTTGCGCCGCGGAGGGGTTCGTGGGAGATGAGGTATTGGGAAGTTGCGAGGGGGCGTCTGTGAGGTGAGGAGGAGAGTGTGTTAGCGGGGTGGTGTTGCTTTTTGATGTGTTGTAGATGTGACGACGAAGAAGGAAAGCCTTCGACGAGGATGCGATGCGATTCCATCACATTCGCCAATCAATCGCTCTAAAACTCACCGGCATTTCTTGCATTTCAGCTCAAAGTCCGCCGTGCCCTGCGACTCGTGCTCGTCTTCAAAACGGATCTTCTCGGCTTCGGGTGCCTGGCCGCAGGCTCTGCTCATTTCGATCTCGCGTTGGTAGAGCCAGCGTTGGTAGACGGGGGATTGTTCGATGTCGTCTGTTTCGGCCATGCGGTGGTAGAGCTCGAGTTGTTTCATGAAGCCTTCGTTGGGTTCGCAGAAGGGTCGTGTCTCGCGGATTTGTGCCAGAGCTTGGTCGGGTGTGATGCCGTATCTTTGCATGAGGAAGGCACAGGTTACTGTTGCCGATCGTGATTTCCCCATTGCGCTGGAGGGGTTTTCTGTCAGTTTTTGCTCGTGTTGTGGTTGATTTAATACATCGATGGCTCGAAGGATTAAATGCGTTCGAAGGCGTTTGGTGGAGGGAGTGGCCAGGAGATTCTTGAATGGGAAAAAAAAGAATAGACGAATACGACAGGAATTCACCACTCACCAATGAATCAATACACTACCGCCCACCTCAATAGCAGCATTAATAAAACGATTGCATTCGGGGAAATGCTCGAGCAGGTTCTCATCTTCGACGTCGTCGACTTCGACAGACATGTGAGTGAAGCCATCGAACAAACCCTGCTCGACCGGCAGCTTCAGCACGGAAAGTACATGAGTGATACCTGTCTCTCGCAGAGACTCTTTGCGACGAAGGGTGAACAATCTATAGCCAGAATCAGACTTGTCATCTCACTCTGTGTGGGGTGGCGTTCGCCGCTTAAGATGTGAATTTCTTTTTTGGCAGAGCGCTGGCTTGCTGAAGTGAATTCTCATGTGACGTACCCGCCGATGTAAATGTTGAGCTCGCCCGAGACCTTGTCGAGGAGCGACATGACGATTATGTGATGTCTTCTTTGGGTGGTTGGCAATAATGTACGTGAGATTTCGTATTTCGCCGCTCTGCTGCTCGCCTCAGCTTGAGTCGCATCTCAAATTCGTTAAGGCTGGAAGGCGCGACGGACGTTGCCGATTGGCTTTCGCGAGTCAGGTCAGGCCTTCCAGTCTTCTCTCCGGGCAGAACATGGTGTTGAAAGCAAGAGCAAAGTGCATCGAAATAGTTATTGTGATGGCAGCTGATGTTGCTGTTCAGTCGCATCCATACGGATGAGCTGCAAGAATGGCTGTCACTTGGGCAGCCAGCAGCATGTCGAGAAATCCGCCCGTCACGAAACGCCTTTCAAGGACGTTGAAGACGGCCCTACGAAGACGTTGCCGGCGCACCGATACCTACCCAACTGGTGGAATGCCGAAAACACCAAAACAAAAGAGCCAGCCAGCCCTATGTGGAGATGTTTTGCACAGCCCCAAAGGCAGGGCGAAAATGATTAACCGCCGCAATATAAGGTTGACGCTGAGCAAGACATTTTGCCGTGCGGCCACGAGACGCTGAGCACGCTGAACCAAACAAAGAAATATGCCGGACCGAATGGTGAAGGGAAAAAGTCGAGGTGCATCGAGCAAGGCAAAGCGCAGACGCCCGAGAAGCCAGCGAATGAATAGGCGGCGGCATGTCACTCTTTAACGCCGTCTGTGCCGTGCAGCACAGGTCCCTGGACAAACCCCACCGCCAGTAGTGCCTGACGTTCTGTGGGGGTTGCATGTTAATCAATGTCAATCATATCTTTGTTGATGTTGAAGGATATGTGCTGGCTGGATGGGAAAGCTAGGCTAGGATGATGGCGGACTACTGGACTCGGTGTTGGTTTGACTTGTACCGGACTGCGTGACTTCTAGCCTTGTGTGGGAGGCGCCGAAATGGCGGAGAAACTCAGCGGCTGTCATGTCAGCTCAGCCTTGCAGTTCAAGCCGATGCCCAGCAGGCTTGAGGAGGTCTTGGGCAGCGGGCGTGAAGACTTGTTCTGGCCAAATGTGCCTGGCTGGCTGGACCCCTTGAGTGTGTGTAGCTACTGGTTGTGCAGATACGATGCGTCGGTAGGGATGCATCGAGGTCACTGTATGTACTAGGTATGGATGGATTACTAGAGGGATGTGGTTACCTGCATTACTGATCAGATGGAAAGATATGTCCAGCTTAAGATTGTCAGACTACATAGTAGTCTACTACTACTGAAGAATAAGCTACTCTCAAGCAGGCAAATGACCGACTGATAGCCCTGACAGCTTACCATCCTGCCCATCATCCTCATCATCAAAGCAGCAGTACTACTGGTAGACATGTAGGTAGTCAGTGTTCCTTTCATCTCGATTCGGTATGGTGTTGTACTCTCTCACTAACAAGCGGGCTATCCCGTAGGTGGGCGGCACATGGATTCTTTTGCACGCTAAGCAGCAGTTTGGCGCTAGTGATTGAGGCAGTGCAAGCTACTCCTCTCCACATTTCTTGACATTGACGCAGCCATCATCATCTCGACCGAGAGAGAAGCAGCATCCGCCCGTCGCGAAAGGCATGTGCGCCGCCGCCCATCGAATAATCGTTTGGTAGCAGCAGCAGCAGCAAGCGCGTGAACTGTGACATTCTCAAGCAGGTCTCTTCGCAGGCTGTCAACTGTGTCTGCCCCGTTGATCCGCTTCATCAAATCGCGTACATCCTCGTCAATTATTGTTCTTTTTCCATTCATTATTACCACCACCACCACAACTACTACGACCACAACCACCGCCACCTACCACCGCCCACTCAGCTCTCTCTCCCCTTCGACAGGTACCTTGCACATGGCCTTACCTACGCACAACCCAATAACATCCTGATCCCCCCTCCCCTCCTCTTCCTCCTCTCCCCTCACACCGCACACACACCTCACACCTCACTTACACCTCCCGACTCCCGCCTCTTCTGCCCTACGCCTTATCCAGCCTTACTGTGCGCCTCTGCGTGCTCCCGCACCTGAAGCTTCTGTCGCTCGCTCGTGTGCTCGCTCGCATGACCAAAACCGCAACCAACGAGCCTTACTCTTCTTCTACCCGCGCACCTGCCTAGCTGTCCATCCCGGCGTAAATAAGCGCGGAAGGTCGTAGAGCTTTTCGCCGCCTTACTCTTGCTCGCCACATTCGTGGGCCTGTGGAAATTGCCCTGCGTCGCCCAAAATCACAGCTCCGCGTCGTGTAGCCAGCCTCGTGTAGCGTACCGCTTCACTACAGTGCCCACTCGACTGACAGGCTCTCCACCCTCGCCACTCGCATCTGCGAGTGCTTATCCTCGCTCTTCGCTCTCGCCATGTCGTCGACTCCATCTATTCGCATATCTCAACCCCAACGATACGCCAGCCCGCCCTCGTCAACAAGCTTTCAACCTGACTTGGCCTCGCCAATGCCTATACCAACTTCCCAGGATGCAGCTCCACCTCCATTGCCACCAGCCTCCCACATTGCCGACATTTCCTCTGGACAGGATCCTGGTTGGCAATGGGGCAACGATCCCACTTCTACGGACTTCGGCCGCTCCGCCGATGTCAAGCCAGGCTCGAGTTTGCTAGGTGGAGGTCTGAGAAGTCCGCCCCGCGCGAAAGAGCTGGAGCACATACAACACGACGACCGCCGAGGCAGCTCGTTAGCCTCAATTGCCGCATTAACACGGGATCACGAAATGTTGGATGCGCAACAATCTCAGAGCGATGAAGAAGGCGCCTCACGATCCCGATCTGGCTCGACTTATAGGTATGTCATTCTTTTCCATTTCGTCGAAAACATGCATCGTTCAACGAACGAAAGACAGCGTGCGAATCGCATTGCGATCGTTTGTGTGCTGTCACCGGCCTTCCAGATTTGAATCTTTCAAGTTATTGCAATCGCTAACTCGCCATTAAACAGACTTCAAAGCGAGCGTCGACTCGAGCAGACCACACTTGTGGGCTCTTCAAACGCATATGACAAGCAACTTCTGAGTCGGATCGGCGGACCTAGCACTCCAGATTCCAAACGACAATCCGTCTCATCTACCACATTAGGTCCTGGAATGCAGGAAACGGCCCAGCTTGCCCAAGCCGAAAGCGAACGTCGCAATAGCCAACTGAGACCTTTGACCGTTCCAACACACGAGCGACGTCAGAATTCTATTTCTGAATCACCCGCCAACGCGCGCTTCCCAACGAGCGCAACATCGTCAGGTGCCATCTCTCCAGGCTTCTCGGGATTCTGGGAGCACGGGCCTATCGATTCCAGCCTCCTGCACACACGCAACGGAAGTCTCTCATCCTCGCATCGCGGAAGCTACGACAACACGATGTTTGCAAACGACGACATGGAGGACAGTCGTATGAGCAGTCTGCACATCCACGATCGCAGCCCGTCAGGCTATTCGGACGACTATAGCACAGGCGCCAAGGCAGGGACCAAACGTCGTGCGTCTTCGCCTCCAAGAGACTTATACTGCGACGAACGCTCCTCCGTCGGCAGCGCATCTGGACAGAGTGACTACAACCGCCGCCATCATCTACCAGAGCGCGGATCGCCTGTCGCACGCTTCCAGCCTAGCCATTCATCCTTGTCTTCAGCGTCTTCATATGCACCTTTACGCCATGGCTCTTTCGGATCATCTCTTGGCGTCCCTAGCGTCCCCAGCAGCGCGACCAGTTATGCGTCTGGTCGCGTCTCACCGAGCATTCTTTCCCCTGCGATCGATCCAGAGCTGTCGCGGGCGAGGACACCCTCAGGCAGCGGTCAATCTCTCAAGCCCGGCCCAGCTCTTACCATTCCACACCACGGACGCACACTCTCAAGTAGCACCCAGGGTGGGGCTCAGAGCTCAGGTGCGGAAAGCGCCCCTCACTCTCGTCAGAGCAGCTTGTCTCAGCTCCCAGGCATGTACATCTGCGAGTGTTGCCCTAAGAAGCCTAAGAAATTCGATACGAAGGATGATCTCAGGTAAGATTCAGGCGTCCAGTCCCGCAGATCGGGTAGGAGCGTAACGGCTAACCCATTACAGGATGCATGAGTCCGAGAAGCAGTACAGTTGTGCTTACTGTCCGAACCGTTTCAAGAATAAGAATGAAGCCGAACGTCACCAGAATTCTCTCCATCTGAGGCGCCACTCATGGTCATGCGCCGCACTCGCCGGTCCGGAAGCCGCTTTCCATCCATCAATGACCGGCAACGGCGCGGACGTCTGCGGTTACTGTGGCGAGGAGTTTGCTAACCCTCCACGTTGGGAGGCACGCGCCGAGCATCTCAACCACGTCCACAAATTCGGCGAGTGCAACAAGGCCAAGAAGTTCTTCCGCGCCGATCACTTCCGTCAACACTTGAAACACAGTCACGCCGGCACTAGTGGCAAGTGGACCAACATGCTGGAGAATGCATGTATGAAGGACGAGCCTTTGCCGGAAAAACGTGTGACTGCCAATGACAGTGCTCCTCAACAGGCTCCTCCAGCGCTCATGCTCACTACCACTGGCTTGACCGGCTCGCCTGTGCAGTGTTCAAATCTGCTCGAACGGGATCCTCGCGACTGCTGATACCAGGTGTTGGTAGATCTGTCACTCGGGAGCGGAGGACCTTCTTATATTGTCCCTCGTATCGCATGCAAGCGCTTCTTCGGGTGGTGGACGGACGGTGTAGCTGCTAGGAAGCAGCCCTGCCGTAACATCGCCCAGACCTTGCTTCCACTTCTCTTCACGGCATACATTATCATCAACATCACTCGCTACGACTCTGACGAAACAAAATCGCACGGGCTTTCTCTCTTCACTTCCGGTGTTACCCCAAAGCGCGCGAACGCTTCCTATCAACACATGCATCAACGGTTCATTCGAAGGGACGGAAAAAACTATGGGTGGATCATCGCGGGAAAAATGGAGTCCAGGCGAAAGGGCTCGGAAGGAACAATTCTCCTGGCAAGGGGATGTTGGGAGAGGAAGAAGGATTGGTGTAAATATTAGCATCATTATCACCATCATCAGCAGCAACAGCATGCATGATCTCATCTGCGCTAAGAATGGAAGTTTCCAAAACAAAAAGTCACATGCGGAGGTTTTTCCTCCTTTCGCGAGCAGTTGACAGAAATGATGGGAGATCGAATGTCTTTCGTACTTCAGGCTCTGCTTAAACTACTGGTTTCGATGTGGTAGGATTCAACCACGTCTGTTGCGCGCTGCATATCTGCGCTTCAATCTGTCCATCCCTACCTGCCTACTTGCTTTAATTCGCTAAGGCGCACTCTCTTAGTCTCTGCTACATCTGAGAGAGAGATGGAGTGCCTGTTCATTGAAATCTAACAAAACCATACGAAGCGCCACCGTCAGCGACCGGAACAAGAGGAGCGCCGCAACGACTCGCTCGGTGTCATTGGTGGTAAGTGGGAGGTGGTAAGCACTAAGTCAACTGTGAGCTTACATCCTGACGTTTCCTTTTGCTCAGCCGGCCATTTGCTCTGTTTGTAAGGAATATTAATACACTTCTGTACACAAGTCACTTGTGCTCTGATTCTGTAGGGTTAGGGTTGGGGTTAGTGAATTGACAAAAAGAAAATCAACGGCGTCGGGATGGATGAGAACGTAAAGGCAGTTGAGATGTTGATGGGTTGGTGAGTTTGTTCTGACGACGGGCAGGTGAATGCATTTACATACATGAATTGCAGCGTCCGTGTATGTGGAATTCAAGGGCTGTTCGGCTGCGAGCTGAAGAAACGCCCGTTAATGTTTTGAATGACTGCATCAGGCGGCGATGTGGCTTTGTTCTTTCGGGACAAAGCATCGTGGCTGACTGAGTCTTTCGCAATCGTTTAGTTGTGAGTGGGTGATACCGATTTGTTCTTGAAAGATCTGATGCTTATGTCTTGTTGCAAAGAATCGGCAAGTCAAGTGTTAGTACCTGTCGATATCGACAA
>Ga0265797_10004908_pt1 | contig 19977 bp, 17 predicted proteins | sample P2T30metagenome_FD_192433 | JGI IMG/M metagenome (GOLD analysis project Ga0265797, IMG submission 192433) | Plant litter microbial communities from East Loma Ridge, Irvine, California - P2 T30 | ecosystem: Environmental > Terrestrial > Plant litter > Unclassified | place: USA: California...
AATGTGAGCATATGATGTTTATCTGCGTAGTCAGACAATAGTCGTAGAAGAGTTCGATTGCTACTAGTCTGTATATGGAGCCAGATATGTGAGCCAACTCGTCCTTCTATCGCAGCATCTCCTCGATCGTCTCTTCCAACGGCTTAGGTGTCCTCCCAGCCTCCTTGAGCAGGTTCTCCAATGTTGGATCGTCAATCTCACATTCTCCGTCCTTCAACGCATCATATGAGCTTGACCACCACTCCACACTGGGTCTTTCCATACCTTTACTGTTAACATAAAAGTCCTCATACTCTTTCCTGTCCACGATCTTGAGCTTGATCTCGTCACCTCTCACCCTGCTAACAATATCTGCGATATCCTTCAGCGACCAGCTCTTCTTCTGGGAGAGATAAAATGTCTTGCCCGCCCACTGCTCACTCGGCGCTGCGAGTATCTTGGCGGTACCGAATCCCATATCGGGAATGCTGGTCCAGCTAATCTTTCCATCACCCGCAACAACCACTTCTTCCCTTGTTTCTTCTTTCAGCCCAAAATAATATCCAAAATACAACGGCCAACTCTCGTTATAGAGCCCCTCTCTGATGATAGTGACCTTACACTTTCCCTCTTTCTCCAACCCGTGTAGATACTCCTCTGTCCGGATGTGCGCACGCATGACACTCGCTTTCGAGGGGTTAGCAAAACCAAGGGATGTATAGTATATATGCTGTATGCCGACTTGGATAGCAGCGTCAATGGCAGCACGGTGGTGCGCCTCTCGTCCTTTCCAGAGCGGCGCATTGTTGTAGTCCATAGCTATACGTGGAGTAGAAACGAGGAAGAGAGATGTGCAGCCATCGTAGGCGCGCGTCAAGGATTCGGGCTTATCGAAGTCGGCCTGGCGGAGGGTGATGGATTGGCTGCGCAGGGAGGTGAAGCGGTCCGAGTTGGGGTCACTAGACGTCTGTAGTGTTTGTTAGCTACATCAAACTCGCATTGAGCACGATAAGATGGTAAAGAGAAAACGTACGCATACCACAAGCTCCTTGGGATCAATGAGCTTGTTGTCCAGGATGGCGTTCAGCACGGCACCGCCCAGCTTGCCTGTTGCGCTGGTAAGAGCCAACACCATGATTACTGTATATGTGAGTCTCCGAATCAGACTTCAGTTTTGATCGAGAGGTTTGTTGTTGCTTTGTCAGAGACGCGTCGTGATTTCCAAAATGTTATTGCGATGACTTCATCGCAGATCAAGGGTCCACGGCAGTTGCTGTGGGGCACATCGTTGGGTCAACCTCGGATTCGGCATTGCTGCGTCATGTAATAAGAGACTGCAGTCGTGGTCATTGGCATGATGGTAAGCCACGAGAACAAATCGCGCTACCTTTCCTAGCACTATGCTTGCAATCAGCCATCGAAGAATCGCATTGCTTGCTTTAATCAACTCAAATAATACTTGTGACAATGAGTCTAGTGCTACGTTTGTTGAAATACGGACGAAGAATGCAAGGATGAACTATGGGACTTTAATCATGCTTACGAACTTTTATCCGTACAATCATACCCTCCTGTCTGGCAAAGAAGGTGTTTCTTGTATGCCATTGCGTCTGTCCTGCATCGTAGAACTCGAAGTGATAGTTCCATACCAATTGCGGCGACAACTTATGCAATTCGATCAGTGCGATATTCTTCCCTATACAGGTTCTCGTTCCACCTCCGAATGACATCATGTACTTGTCCATCTGGTTCGCACGCACTGGATCCATCCAGCGGTCAGGATTGAAGATATCAGCATCTTGACCGAAGACTCGCCGATCGAAATGCATGACCGCTGCGTTGATTCCAACAGTATAGCCTTCGGGTATGAATTGTCCGCAGAGCTCCATGCCTCCGCGTGGAACGGTTCGTGGTAGGGAGAGCTGTGCTCCGGGATGAATCCTGAGCGCCTCCTTGATACATGCACACAGATAAGGAAGCTGGCTTGCCTGCTTATAGGTCGGCGGCAGATCCATATGACCTTCTTGGAAAGCCTCGTCAATCTCTTTCTCGAGACGAGCATAGACGTTTGGGCTATGCATCAAATGATAGAAGAGCGATCGGAATGCGATAGCAGTTGTATCGCTGCCTGCAAAGAGTGCGCCGTAAGATTCCTGTTCGACGTCGCCCCACGTGAAGTCCATCTTTTCGCCATTCTTTTCATAGATGTCGAAAACCTGTTGGGCCATGTCCGTTCTATTCACTTCATGACGGGTTGCGTAAGCTTCTTTCATCAAGCGTGCGGAAGAGGAGCCTATGTTTTTTCTGGTGAAGATTTGTCAGTGTGCGGAAGTGGAAGAAAAAGTACAGTACATCTTACACGCCATTCCTGATATCCTGGCCAGCAGCTGTAAGCATGGTACCCATACCAATCAGCGGCCTTAAGATTGGAGGTGCAACGCCCATCAAGCACACGAATGGTATCATCTTGTCTAGCGACTTGATCCAATCATTCTGGTCCTTTCCTTCATCTAGAAAGCCGAAGGCTCTGCCATAGAACAATTCGCCAATAATGTCAAAAGTATACCTGTTCCAGTCTTAGTCAAGATACTCTAACCGAGCGAACAGTAGGAATAAATTACCAATGCAACCATTCACCGAGATCACAAGGTTTTCCTGACTTAGCAAACTGTCCTAGCCGATCCACGAGGAGATTGCTACACGAGTCGACATATTCTTCAGACTTTGCAACATTCGTCATCGAGTAGATACTGCTGACGATTCTACGTCTCCGCCCGTGTTTTTTGTCATCCTTGCAGGAGAATATGTCACCATGAATACTGAATCCGGTCGTGTTGTACGGCTCGTAGAAACCCGACTTGTCCAACGCGTTGGAAAAACGGTAAATTCTTGCGAAGGCTTCGGGACTGCATGCGGATTAATTTCGCGTTCTGATAGAGGAACCGGATGAAGACATGTTACTACTCACTCAGAACACGACACCTCATTCGGTGCAATACGTACCAAGGGCCCGTGTTTAGCATGCAGAGCCCTCTCATACTTCTCAACGTCTTCCGTCCAAATCTTGCGCAGATACCAGAGGCGCGAGATCCTGGCCAGAAAGGGTCCCGGGACCCTACTCAGAGGATGTAATGTAATTGTGTAAATGATCCAACCTAAGAGAATGATGATCGGCAGTGCCACAACAAGCCAGGCATTTGGAAGGCCAAAATTCAACAACATCGTATTGTGATAAAGAAAGGGACAGAAGATACCTAGTGCTCGACAAGTGATGGAGGATCGGTGTCAACATTGACAGGGACTTTATACTGTTCCGAAGTTTGAGTGAGCGTTAGTATACAGAGAAATTGGTTGATGACTACCTGATGTCGGCCCCCAGCAGCCGGTGCCTTGTACGATACCTAGCATGCTCCCTCATGATTCCCCCGACCTCCGATGCTTGTTCGGCTCGATTGTCCAGGCATCTTCTGATGTGTCCGTGATGTCCGTAAACACGAGGCTGTGGTTGTGCGGAGTCTTGTAGCAATATCGGCCGACACTGTCACCAAGCTTGGCCATGTACGATCACTGACGCATAACCCTCGTACAACACTAAATATCCCTAGGCTGGATAAAATGGACATGCCCCCTCTTTTTCGATGTACGACGCTCGATGTACAAATCATGACTGTCAAAGTAGGGAAGGACAAGAAAGTTTCGGTACAACCATCCCACCGACTGGCGCGGAATGCGAGAATCGAACATATACACAACAAGGGATATATTTCACCGCGTCTATATCGACACTTGCTCCTACATCTCACTCTTCTTCGATGCTATACAACAAGATTCCCCAAATGCAACGATAGGCTTCATGCCCACGAAGAAGAATCGCACAAAAGAGATAAAGAACGCCGATAACGATGCAAGTCTGAGCAAAAGCACTCTCAACCCCCAGTTTTGAACTTTCAACTGGGGTGTAAACGACCGTGGTATTGTTTTTCATAAACAAGTTCTAAGAAAGAAAAAAAGCTTCTATGCATACCGCACACTACTTCTATGTACTGGTGGCGGCATTGGAACGTTCCCGTTTGGCGCATGCGGGTTCGGCGCCCACGGCCCAGACGATCCTTGAGGTGGTGGTGGGCCCGGGGGCGGAGCAAAGCCGTTGTTATATTGACCCATAGGCGGAGGACCCGTGGGCCCGCTTCGATTGCGCCTGCTGCTGCCCTGGTAAGGCACCGGCGGATGAGCAGCAGCGTATTTCTTAAGTTTTGAGCGACGGCGGTAGGAACGCCAGCAGCAGCAGAAGATGCAGAGTAAGAGGGCGCCACCGACTCCCGCGGCGACGCCGATGACGATGGAAAGATGGCGATCGATCCAGGATGTGATCTCTCGACCGACGGAGCCGCCTTCGCAGACACCCTATAGAACATTAGTATATTAGACGAGGCAGTCAGGAATCTCGGTGAAACTCACGTTGCTACATTTACCCCCACCGGTACAGCTTGTGCCATCTAAGAAGTTCTGCTGGAGTCCATAACATCTTGCTCCAAATTCTGGGCTTGCGCAGCTGAGCATGCAATTGCTGTTATCGCAAGCGTATGTGTCGTTGCTCTGCGTGTAACTACCCATGATAGTCTTGCACTGCATATCTCTACTCGTGCACTGTCCGGAGGCACAGCTAAGGCCATTGCCGCAGCTTGAGCCATCATTCTTCGTCTTATCTTCGGGGCAGTATGGTGAATTGCCGGTACAGGTTTCCTCGGGATCGCACTCTCCGACAGAATTGCGACAGACAGTGTTGGCAGAAGCGAACTGGCAGTCGCGGCAGCAGTCTTCGTTAGAATCATCGCAGACAGCGTTGTTGATGAATCGGCAAGTCTCGGGATTGCAGCAACTGTTGCCCTCGCAGCCTGAGGTGCCGCCGCAATCGCACTGTTCATCACCTTCAACGATACCGTTACCGCATCTTTGACCGGTGAGGAGCGTGACGTCGCGGTTGTTGGTGAGACACTGGGATTTGACACTGTTCCGTCCAAGCGCAGAGCAAATATTACCGATGGAGCAAGCAGAGAAGCGCGAGATACCGGGGGAAGTTGAAGGGTTCATAATGAAGCCACCATTGGCGTCGCAGGTGCTTTGGCTGAGGGGACAGCATTGCTGTGAGCTGACAATGTCGCTGTTTCCACATGTGTCGGACGTGCAGTCATGCACTGCGCCGTAAGTGTGGCCTGTTTCGTGGGCGATGACCTGCCACTCAGTGCCAGTCTTGATGACAACGTTAGCACCAGCGACAGTCTCGCCAGAGTTGCCGCTGTTGTCCTGAGAGCCTGTTGTACAAGCTTGTCCAAGCCAAGCTAGTCCCACAGCAGATCCGGTGTTGCAGGTAGATAGCAGAGTCCAATGGGAGTAGGTATCTTGCTGTTGGCCTCTCCATTGGGAAAACTGATTCAAACGGTCTTGGATGGTAATCTGGCCGCTGCAGCCTTGGTTCCAGGGAGTTGCTTGCTGCTGCGATGTCGGGCATTCGGGTTCGGTGATGAGCACATTGGCCAGGCCAAGAGAGATGTTGAAAGTGCTCTCGAACAATTCGGAAGCCTGGTTCATAGCATCTATGATGTTTGTCTGGGTCCGGTTCTTGTCTCCGTTGAAAGAATTGACATAGGTACAGTCAGCGGCGACACCCACCAGCGCGACCTTGCGGGTACCGGGGCATCCGGCAGTGCTGCCAATGGTGGTGGAAAGGTCAACACCGGCGCCGTTGCCTCCGGACTGGGTGTCGTCGCTGTTGCTCTGGCGCTTGAACATGGCTGAGATGAGGGATGGCGACATGGCGGAGGATTCGTCGCGGGCGCGCATGCTGGCATAGACCGGGTGGTCCTCCTGCGTGTTGAAGATGAGGTCGTCGGAGGGACATCCGATGTTGTCTCCTCGCTTCCTCAGCTCCGTGTGCTCGTCGAAGTTGCCCATGTCCGAGTCGCGGAAGACGACCATGTACTCGCGGTCGCGCAGGTCAACGTCCGGGTCCTCGGCCTGGCGCGTCGACTTGTAGCTCGACGCCGTCTTGACATGGTGGTGGTCGTGGTTGACGGTGAAGGTGCCCTCGAACAGCGGTTCCAGCCCGTCCTTGCGTATCCCTATCCGGGCCCAGCCGACATTGTCCCAGCGGTTCCCCCTCTTCAGCCATGCGGTGCCCTTGTAAACCTTGTGCTGCAGCCGCTCAATGGGCTCCTGCCGCGCTATCGAGCCGTCGGCGTTGAGGTGTGTGATTTGGCCGCCATCGACGAAAAGGTCGTGGTTGGGCTCGAGGCTGAGGCGGATGCGCTGCCCGGAGACGTCAAAGGCAAGGTCGAAGGTCGATACGGCAGTCACGCGGTGTGTCTGTGTGAGGATGTCGGCATTCTTGGCAAGCGCGATGCTTCGCAGCGGCGGGCGGGCGTGGGACGAGGCGGCTGTTATGGTGGCAAGGCCGATGGTGATGGCGGCCCTTAAGGTGCCGAAGATGCGCATTCTCGGGTGGCGGTGCCTCTCCGCTCAGGGAGAAGGTGTATTTGAGGTGGAAAGCGAAAACTAGGACAACGCAACGAGAGACATGGGTAGGCAAAAGTACGTGTATACAGAAGAAACGCTAGCAGAGGCAAAAGGCTATACGGCGTGTCAACGATGGCGAGCGACAATAGAGAGTCGTAATCGTCTGCACAGCCCCTGCCAGCCACCATCTTGGCGCCCGGCTCGCGGAAGAGGAGGGGGGTCTGGGCGCGACACGAATGAAACTATCAGATCTCTCCCCTGCACCGTCTCCGCCGTGCATTTGCTCCTCGTATCTGTATACGCCGTTGCGCCGTCATTCGCGCGTTTGTCCACACGTTGCTCCACGCAGGCACAAACCGACGCACAAAATGGCGAGTGAACGTAGAACCTATCGTCTGGATATTCGCACTAAACATAGATGGGCGTACAGCGGCCGCCCAAACAAACACAGCATGGTCGTGCCTCAGCGCGCATACTGACTGCGTCTCACTATAGAACCGCCATTGCTCGGCACTTGTCATCCTCCAAGAACCACTGAAGCCGTCCGCCCCCGCCAGACTAGAGGAGCTTCGCCTGCTTGCTTACCATAGCAACCACTTCAATCCGAGCCAAGCAGAGCCGTTTATTTCTTCTTGGACTGGTGCACAATGTCGATGATCTTATCAACAACCGACGGATCCGAAAGCTGTCGGGGCAGTCAGCCAACTCCATCCCACAGAGTACGCGTAATCTTCATCGCCAACGGAAAATCTAAACAAATTTCACTTACTGTCGTGATATCCCCCAACTGGTCCTCTTCGCCTGCCAAGATCTTCCGCATGATACGGCGCATGATCTTGCCGGACCGTGTCTTTGGCAGATCTGGAACCACAAAAATCGCCTTTGGTGCCGCAAACGGTCCAATCGACTTGCGCACTTGCATTACCAAGTCCTTCTTTACCTGGTCACTTGACTCTGTGCCGTCTTTCAGCGCTACAAAAGCGTTGACAGCTTGGCCCGTCAGTTCGTCATTGATCCCCACCACTGCAGCCTCAGCCACTTGGTCTACGCAGCAGTCAGCAATTTGCATATCGGACTTTAGGGAGATAACAACGTACGGTGCTCAATAAGCGCGGCTTCAATCTCAGCAGTAGACAGCCTGTGGCCCGACACGTTGACGACATCGTCGACACGGCCCCGGATCCAGTAGTAGCCCTCGTGGTCACGTCCGGCGCCGTCTCCAGTGAACTGCACATGTCAGACCTATACATTTCAATCATCAACTTCCTCAAACTTACGTAGTAGCCCTGGTATACATTCAGGTATGTGTCCATGTATCGCTTGTGTGCTCCCCAGACTGTGCGGGCCATGCTGGGCCACGGCTGCTTAAAGGCCAGTACACCCTCAACATCATTTCCGTGAATCTCGTCGCCAGATACCGGGTCGATGATCGCAGGTTCAATGCCAAAGAATGGCAGGGACGCGGATCCGGGCTTCGTGGGTGTGATACCACCCATAGGCGAGATGACATGCGAGCCAGTCTCGGTTTGCCAGTACGTCTATCTCAGTCAGCAACACATCCACGAGGGTATTCGACCACGACTTACATCTACAACATGTGCCTCCTCCTTTCCGACAGTCTCAAAGTACCATTTCCAGACCTCAGCAGCAATTGGCTCACCGACGGATCCAAGAATCCTGAGGTTCTTCATCTGGTGCTTGACGTGCTCGTTGCCAGCACGCTTGAGCAGCCGCAGCGCAGTGGGAGCGACGTAGAACTGGCTGACGTTGTACTTGTCGACGATGTCCCAGTAGCGCGAGAAGTTGGGGTAGGCAGGCGTGCCTTCGAAGACAACGGTAGCCACACCGAGCAACAGAGGTGCATATACGACGTAGGTGTGACCTGTGATCCAACCTACGTCACCGCCGCAGAAGAAGACATCGTTGTCGTGGATGTCGAAGACGTACTTTCCGGTTGCCGCTGCTCCAAGGAGGTAGCCTCCGGTTGTGTGCATGACACCCTTAGGCTTGCCGGTTGAACCAGAAGTGTAAAGCAAGAACAGAGGGTCTTCCGAGTTCATCGGCTCCGGCGCAATGTAGTTGGGGTATTTCTCCACCTCCTCGTGCCACCACCAGTCGCGGCCCTTGGTCCAGGGCACCTCAGCGCCAGTGCGCTTGTAGACCAGACAGTGACTGATGCCAGGACATTGCTTGAGAGCATCGTCGACAATCTTCTTTGTGCTGATGGTCTTGCCACCACGCTTGCCCTCGTCGGTAGTAATGACGACCTTGCACTCGGCATCGATGATGCGGTCACGTAGCGAATCAGACGAGAAACCTGCAAAGACGACTGAGTGAACGGCGCCGATACGTGTGCAAGCTAAGAAGGAGATGACTGCCTCGGGAATCATGGGCAGGTAAAGAGCGACAGTATCGCCCTTTCTTACGCCCATCTCCTTGAGTGTGTAGGCCAGCTTCGAGACCTGGCGGAGAAGCTCTCCGTATGTGATGATGCGGCCATCGCCAGCGTCGTCGGCCTCGTAGATGATGGCAGGCCTGTTGGGGTCCTTGAAGGCATGGCGGTCGACACAGTTGTAGCTGGCGTTTAGTCTGCCCTCCAAAAACCACGCGACATCGCCATGTTCGAATGAACCTGATTGTACGGTTTGGAAGTCGCGTTCCCACGTGAGCAATTCGCGCGCTAGTCGGCCCCAGAAGGCTTTTGGGTCGGTGATGGACTCCTTATACAGCTTCTGGTACTCTTCAAGGTTCTCAAGATGCGGTTTCGAGTGCGGGTGCTTGCTGTAGTGCACGCGTTAGCTGGGTGCCTCGTCTGGATGCGATCGCGATGGATGCTTCGGCCAAAAGCTCGGCGGCGCGGGGTCACCCCGCCCATTCGCGCGAGCTCTGGAGCTTGGATGACGCCGCAGCTGTCATTGTCTTGGTACATGATGTAATAACCAAATAAACAGTAGAAACTCACTCGTAAAACGCCTTGGGAACGTGGAAAGTGTCCACCTGGTGGGCTTCGGCCACGACGGGCGCACTGGGCGGCTTGACGTCTCCTTCGGACATGTTGCTTCTGTGGATGTGGACTAGCCGTCTGGCGGGGCAAAGGAGCTCGGCTTCGGCGCGCTGGAATTTCGCGACGAGGACAGTCTAGGAGCTTTGCCAACGTAGAAACGTAGTTTGGCAAGACGCGGGACAGAGGCTGACGGACGTCTAGAATAGATATATGTCTCAATTCCGGGTAAAGGGGTCGGCGGTACGCTTGGTTGCCGCAGGGGCCAAATTGAAGCTGCTCGCTGAAGATTCGGGGAACAGCTTGTCAGTCCAAGTGGAGCTTCGTGTTTGTATTAGAGAGCCGGGGTCGAGGCGAGGCGGTTGGCGTGAAGCGGGAAGGGAAGGGTTTGTAATGCAAAATAGCTAGATGGGCGAACGGCACTCTTATGAGCAGCTGCTTTGGCAGGCCGATGGCTATGTTGCCCTACCCCTCGCGTGCCTTCGCTGCGGGGACTGGAATATGACGCTCATCCCAATGCTGGCCTCTGTCTGGGCCCACACTCCTTCCGTGGGCGGCACCATGATCCAATACGGATAGCATCTTGTGATGCTCTCCGTTTCTCCGGATCACTAGCAGAGCACGCCAGTCAGAGGGTACTGTTGTGCCGATCTGGCCGTCAATTTGTTAGACTGTCGATAATTGGCGATGTCCAAAATGCCCTGTATCACTTTTTGTAAATGAGTGCAGCAACGTGTTGGTTGATCAGTGCGGGCACGTCTTCGCCATCACCATATGTGTACGACCCTGAGGAAGGCAACCGGCCCGCAACTTCGCGACCGAACGTTAGCCTTCGGGCAGGCGCAATTGATCAAATTCCAACTAGCGCGTTGGGTCTATAGCGCGACTTGCAACAGTGTCATCAATATCGAAGAGCTCTCAGCAAGCTACCTAGGTACAGCTCGGCCCCAAAGATGCCGAACGCTCCTACGAAGCGCTTGGTATGACACCACACAAGCCGCAAACACCTGGTATGACTGGACTGTGAAGACTACAGTTTGTACACATCTGGAAAATGTTAGAGTTGATCGCACGGTTTTCTCTCCAGCGGATGGCCTGACCACGCGACGCCTGCAAGCATCAGCTTTCGGGCGTGGGGAAGAGGGCCCATCCGAGGCCCCGGCAATTGTTACCGCTGGGCTGGTCGCCATATCTGTTCACGCTTGCTTTACACTGTACTAGCTGTCCTTTATAGTGGAACTCCTTGGACATTGCATGCTGGAAAACCACCCGAGTTAGCTGTGCGGGTGCAGAACGTGTGCGGTTCGCGCTAAGCTTTCATCGTCTTCGTGAGTAATATGCAACACCTCGGTTAGGACATCACGTAGACGCGCTCTGGGATGTGCTCCTGAGCGCATACTTGTACCGTTCTTCGGTTCTTCATGGTAGTTTGCCGTAGCGTGAGATATGCGATCAACACCGCAATCGCAATGAGCCCACCCATACACAACTTGGCATCCATACGTCCGTCGTCATAGCGACCGGCATACCGTATGGGTCTATGCCATGCGCATTGGCAGTTTCTGGGCACACTGTAGTATGAAGTAGCCAATGGTGATTGACGGAGATATGTTAGCTGGGTGGAGCCCCACAGGACAGCGTAAGGCATTTCAATTGCGATCGATGATTCGCGTTTCGCGTCTGATAAGACTACTTAGAGGACTCAATCGCAAAAATGAGAACACATCTCATTCGGTCTACATAGCAACGACGGCGCCTTCCACCAGCTGAAATATTGAATCATCGCCGTCACCCTCTTGACGTTTCCGCTTCAACAAACTCGGGTTGATGACGATACCTCTCTCACCAACTCCCTCCCACTCAAAGTCATAGGTGTCCAACTGCCCGAAGAGCCATATCCTCATCGTCAGTGTGTCTGTGATGATGCGCGCAAGATCTTCATCTTTGTCTTGGTCGCTGGACGTAGGGTTGGCCCACGGGAAGAAAGTAAGAGAGAAGTGTTCCGCTGCTTCACGAACGTTCGATTGAGCCGTCCAAGATCTGCGACGATTTGGCATGCCAGTGATGTTGCTGTAGAGATAGACAGAGATGCGGCGATGCAGCGAGGTAGCTGCTACGAGATCCGGATCTATCTGTGGTGTTAGTTGCAATCCTTCTCAAGTGAAAGACGCATGTAAGGAGCTTACCAGAGACAACATTCATATGATTCTCAGCATGCGCTGTGTAAAGCTCTTTGGGAAACAATGTCCCTTCATCGTCGTCTTTCTGCCTCGGCTCCGTTATACCCAGTACATATGTTACGAGGGCATGCTTCAGCGCCGCTGTTGAGCTTGTACATTCTTGCAGAAGTTCTGCCATGTCCACCTCCTTGGCTCCAAACTCGGCAATCTCAGGTTCCATACTTGGGGTAATAATGGCATTGACGTCTCGGTAATACTTTTCTACATGCTCATGCATCAAGGCGAACAAATGAGAGACTTCGTTCCACACCTCTTCGTTGTCTGCCGCAGGTGGTAAGAAAGCAGTGATATCTCGAGACGCACTTGCTGGTATGAAAACAGGGGCAGGGATTGGAGAAGGTGGGTGAGCAGCCAGCGGCGCTGGCAGAGGTATTTGCGAAACCTGTACGTAGGGACTATGTCGCCCTACTAGACTGCTGGCACTCTTGGATTGCATCATAGCTAGATCGGGCGCAGAGCCGCCATAGCTTGGATAATCCTTCCTGTTGACGTTGGCACTTTTGTGCTTGTTTCTTTGCTTAAACAGGAAGAATGCAGCGATAAACGCCAGGATTGCGCCGAGGATGAAGGTTCCCATAGCGACACCGGTCACTTCTCCGGCGCTGAGTCTGTTGGTGTTGTGGCCATTCTCCGCGGCTTCCACAGTTCCAACAGTTGCTGGACCTGGATCTGGCGCCATCGACGTTGATGTAATGAGTGTGGCACTTGAGCTCGGTGGTACTGTAACATTGATCGTTGTCTTCATAGTCATGGTAGATCCCGTGTTGTCTGTTACCGTAGTCGTGATGCTAGTAAGATCAGGTTGAAAAAGGTTGGGATCGACGGATTGCGTGTTGCTAGGCTCGAGGACGCCATTGACAGGAGTTGACAATGGACCTTGGTTTTCGTCTACTCCTTGGGGATCTAGCTGTGATTCTTGCGGCGTCCATGTCGACGAAATACCATTGACTTCCCCTTGTGAGGTGGGTGTAGGAAACGCGAAACATCCATCGTCTTCCCGACATGTCGGTGTCATCTGCCTTCCAAATCCAGGAACTCTTGGATCCAGGAACGAGTGGAGCACCATCTTCACAGGAATCCAAGCCCGACAACCAAGGCTTGACTGAAACCACGAGAAGGTAGAAAAGAAGGGAAAATAGCAGAAACCTACAAATCTCGTTCAGCCCCGAGGCCACCATACAATAAGGCGATCCCCAGGGCTCACCCATCAGGCTTCCAGCTCAGCCGCACTGTGCATCCTACAAGCTCCGCCTCACGCACTGCAGCAGCAACAACAACAACGAGCGAAACACCGATCCTTTCAACAAGCACACACACCTTTGTTGCTTACTGTCGCATTAGTCCCACGTGTAATTTGCGAACGTTTTGCCGCAAGTGCAACGCTGTTGGGATGGCATAGTATGAAGGCAAGTAAGCACCAGTGTAAAGGCAAAGAAACGGCGATCATGTTACGCTAGGGCGAGATTTGGGGGCCATGTCTGGACGCAATGTGGAGAACGATGCGCAGCCTTGTCTGCACAGCCTCCATAAGGGTTGCTCTTGCAAAGGGTTTTTATATTGCTGGTCTCACATGTTGTCCTTTACGGGAAAGCGACATAGGGAAACGGTTCTGGAAAGGATGCATTCTTGATCTAAACCATATATGTTCTAGCGCTTCTCAGTGCCACTTAACTCATGCCGCTCTGGCGAACTTCCCATAAGCTCCCCCATCGCTACAGGCAACTTGTCAGGCCCAGACCCACCAAGTTCGTGTACAGAATCTGGGCTCGCAAGCTCTGCAGTGCTGTATGAACCCTTATGTGCTAGCAATTCTATCCTTTGGTTCTGAGCTGAGACTTCCGCAGCACTCGCATCAGGGGCATGCCGCACTCTTTGTTTTCGTTTCCGGACAACAACAAAGGCGACGAGCGAGCCTACTAGCATCACCGTAACAGCCACGATACCAGCCACTATACCGCCTTTGGCGCCGGCAGAAAGACCGTTAGATTTGGAAGGAGCCGCGTTCGTGATAGAGGAAGCGGAAGGCGTCGAGGTCACAGAAGTCGTCGAGCTTGCAGCTGGCGATGTAGATGTCGTCTCGTTCTGTATTCCACCATTCTTGAGGAAGCAACCCCACAATCCTAACGTTAAACAGTCATCAGACAGCTCGTTCAAGAGGTCAGGCCCCAACATGGCGGCATCAACCACGTAGCCAGGATACACCGCCGTGTCAGCGTCGAACGTAGCGTTCATGAGCCAGCAGTTTTTGTTGACGTCGCCGAAAGGTCTGAAATCGTATCCGTAACATAGCGGCTCTTTCTTGACGCAGCGAGTCATGCAATCGTACCAAGTCTGTTCGTCCGTCGGATCCAGGAAGTCGACTACGGCGCCTATGTCTTTGCCGCAGAGGTTTTGAAATGGAACCACCAAGCCAGCATCATTGTAGGTGCTGCTGTTGCCTGTGCATCCGACCTCGTCTTGCGCGGAGGTACGTGTGACGACTGTCAAAAGACACGTGAGCCACAAATGTAGGAATACGACAGACAGCATGATGATATATTGTCTTTGGTTGGCAAGGTGATTCAAGATGAGATGAAAGATGCAAAAAGGCTCAAGTAGCACAGGAGCTCAGCAAGCTATAGGTGATCCTAGGCGTTTTGATCATTGCTGCAAAGGTCTATGATACGAGGGGTCGGCCCCCCAACAGACGCACCGAAATGCCACAGATGATCCATCCGAGGTCGGAACTCTGATCCTACCCAATGATACATGCTTTCTGTATCTTCGCTCCAGCCACGCAGACTTGGCAAAGCCCCAGGCGTTCTCAGCCTTGTGTGCTTTTCGAGCTATGTTCAAGATCTATTCCATATACGAAGAGATGAAAAGTAAAATTAGGTTGACGGACGGGAAGAAACAATACTTTGCAGTCCGCAGCATCATCTTAGTCTCAATATCGCGTGAGCTTGGGGCACGTAGATGAGGTTGGGACCAAGTAATTGGCTAGCCTTGTCATAGCACATAAGATGTACGCTAAGATGTTTCCAGAGCTTATGTGCATTGTGCTGTTGTGCTAATTGGTAATCGAAAGACGTTAACGATAACTATGTAACTCATACTATCCTTACTCCTGCTCTTATCAATATGAAAACGGTCTTACATTATAAACGCTCTTCTTCTCCGGCAGTGGCGCAAGAGGCTTGTCCAAAAATTCTGGGTACAGATACCAAGCAAGATCCCTTTCTTCCATTTGAGCGATACTCCATCCATTACCCAGCCAAGCCATCCTGTTCGCTTTCTTACCCACACCATGTAGGTCGTTGCTAACGTCTTGGCCCTCTAGTTCATCTAGGTAGACGTAGTCGAAATCTTCCCAGCGCGGACTCCGCATTGCTTCAACGCAGTGTAGTGTACTACCGGGCCAAAGTCCGACGACCTCCCCGGTACCTTTGTTCTTGTACCAACTTCTGCACTCATCGGCGAAGACTGTGCCTTGGAAGTATGCATCAACATACTCTATGAAGTCCTTTTCGCGCGCCTCTTTGACTGTCATGGCTGCAATGTTGTCCTTTTGGATCTTGCGGATTGCTTTGATGATGTAGTCGCCTACTGTTTCGATCATGGTAGTTAGACTACCAGAGCCGATGGCAGCGTTGGGGCCAAGCATCGTGAACATATTTGGAAAGCCGGCAACAGAGTGCGAGAGATAGTTGACAGCGCGCTTGTCCCACTTCTCCGTAAGAGATAGCCCCTTGCTGCCGGTCAACGGAAACGGAGGTGGGGCAGATGCTTTGAAGCCTGTCGCACACACAAGAGCGTCAATCTCATGCGTCTTACCGTCAGCAGTGTGAATCGCAGATTCGGATATGCGCGTTATAGGTGATGTAACAAAGTCTACATTGGGCTGCGTCAGTGCTTCTAGGTAGCCCGGGCCTGGCGTCAAACGGCGACATCCCGGTGAGAATGACGGTAAGAGGGCTTCGAAGATTTCCGGCTTGCTCTTTAGTCTTTCTTTCATGTGCTTGTGGAACATATCCTTTGCGCCGAGTTGCAGTTCAGTTCCCTTCATCGTGACAGCGTGGATACCATTTCCATCCTCTTCGACTGAAAGCCTGAACTTGTAGTAGTACTCGGGGTCATTCGCAAAACGATCGCGGAGCTCTTGGGGAATTGCTGAGCCATTGAAACCGTATTTGTCGAATAAGTCCTGGCCGAAAGGAGGTGATATCCACGTCTTGCTACGCACAAAGGTGCTGATGTGGGTACCTGGTAGACGCTGTAGCGAAGGGACGATCTGGATTGAAGAAGAGCCGGAGCCAATAACACCAACTCGTTTGTTTTCGAAGTCGTACCTATAAACCAATTCAGTCAATCTGCTACTCAAGACGCACTGTGGGAATGCGCAATACCTCTGGTTCCAGACTGCAGAATGCATGACTTCGCCCTTGAATGTTTTCAGGCCGTCTATCTCAGGCCAGGAAGGTGTATTCAGATTACCTCTCCCTGAGATAACAACGTCCGCCTGATCTTCCAGCACTTCTCCTGTGGCAAGATTCTTTACTGTGATGTTCCACTTCGCAGTTTTGTCATCCCAGTGGCATGCCTCAATCTGGTGACGCAACTTGATAAACCTGTCCGCGGAAAATTTCTGCGCGACATCTTGGAGGTACGACTGGATTTCCGCTGCCGGGGCGTAAAGCGACGACCAGTTTGGGTTCGGCTGGAACGAATACTGGTAAGAGTGTGCTAGGGGTAGTCAGCAGCGTACGCATTGGTAAATGTGGGACCCGATGCTTACAAGGGACGTCGCACGCGCAACCAAGGTATCTGCAATCAGGTCAGTAAGCACTGTGCGAAATGGAGACAACCAAAGACCAAGCGATGTATCTACAACAGGATCACCCGAAACCAATACTGACATCGCTGATATAGTTGTGATACTAGCGCACCAAGAGTTGTGAGATGGGTGTTTCTTACCTGTTTTCGTACCAAGTCCCCCCAACGCCAGCGTTCTTTTCATAGATTACCAGGTCGACATTTCTCAGTCTTTCTGGTATACGGATCCCACAGTAGATACCAGAATAGCCGGCCCCAATGACGACAACTTTCAAACGTCGAAGATTCTCTACCGGCGCATCATTGAGCTTGAAAGACGAGTCTGCAGCAACACCATTCGCACCGCCGTTGGTGTAGATGCCGGGCGTGTCGATAGGAAGATTAGGAATAGCCGACATGGTCAATAGGAAAGAGAGAGTTGCACAGCAAGATCTGTCGCACGACACCTATCCAATGCTTAAGGTTTATTTAGAGGCTACACTCTCCGACGTGGGTAGTATACAGTAGGACAGAGAAAGGATTAGAAGACATCGGTCGCATAAGGGCGACAGCGAACCGTCATAGTTACGGACGCCGCTGGCTATGCCCCTCGCCCATCGTCAAGGTTGGCCGTGAGGTGCAATTGCCGAAGCAATGGGCCCATCGCTAGCGAGACGTCAAGATGTGGACCAGGCTAAAGGCCGGGTTCAACACACGGTAGACGACTTGACTGAAAGATTTAGCCTATCAGGGCGCGAAGGTCTCCGCATCTGACGGAGGCGCCACCCCGGACTCCACATGCGTCCCGCCTCGCGCTCTTTGCGATCTTGCATGCGCGGAATGCCCCCGCAATCGCCTGCGCAATTGACCCGACATGTTTTTCCTTCTTCCTGCACGATGCCGCTGCGACCCTGTGAGGGCCCACAATGTTCTGCGACGCTCTGCACAACGAAGTGATTCCGTTCGAAGGACGACCCCTGGCACTACCTTGGAACCGTGATGATGGCAATCTGTGTCGAAGTAAGTAGATGAGTATTTCTTGAGCTGGGCGGTCATACCTGATTTCCGAGTGCAATGGATAGCCTGGAGCTGTCTGGCTCCCAACCAAGACTGAACTCTCCGTCTATACCAGGATTCCATTTGTCGCTTGGAGTTTCACTGGCTCGCCACGAGGCTATTGGGACATCTCTTTTTTCTATATCCCATATGGTGACAGCATCAGGTCCCGCAGCTGCTAAGAGCGAACCGTCTGGGGAAAATGCAGTTTTGAAGGCTTGTGTGCCATCTGTGGTAGGCAGATATTTGACGCATTTGAATGGTTCGTCGGCATTCCAGATGCGCGTCGCACCAGACATGGAGCTTGTTGCAAGCAAGACGGAGGGCAGAGCGGAGCCATTGGTGAGATGATTGTTCTTTGCTTTGACGCGGAAGCCAAGATCGGTAGGGTATTCGTCGGGATATTCATGGGTCTGCAGTTGCAGCGAATCGTTGGGGTGGAGAATGCCCAAATAATACTTCCTATCCTCAATGCCCAAGACAGCGATGATGCCAGACGCAGCGTCATATTTTACCGTCTCCCATGTTACTGAGGTCTCGAGAGTTTGCTGGGTTGTCAAGGATTCATTGACTTCGTAGATCTTGAAGAGCTTGATACCGCAAACGACAAAAGCTGAGTCGCTTATCCAGTGCGCGTCGAAGATGGCTGTGTCGGTGAACTCTGTCCAGGCTGGGATGGAGTCGCTGTCGTTTTTCCACACCTTGATGGAGCCCTTTTCGCCGTCTGTCGAAATGGATAGCAGCAAATTCCGGACCGGATTCCAGCGAAGCGTGTTGATGAGGCCGGCGGTAGAAGAGACGACCTGGGAGGCCTGACCGCCTTCGGTAAGCTTAATGAGCTTGTCCATCATCATCTTTTCCCCCACTTCATTGGATCTCTGCTCTCGCACAGAGACGGTAAGTTCGTTGTCCGAGTGCCAGCACAGCGCCGTGACGTTGAAGTTGTCGACGGGCAGAGGTATGTCGAAATGTTGGGTAGGGGGTTCATGGCCGAGCTCCTTGCTCACGACGTGAAGCTGGAGGAGGGATTTGCCAGCTGCGAGCAGTACGGGAGACTCTATTGGCCCCCACAGGGTATGCTCGATTACTCGTGCGGGATCCGAGGGCGGAGGGATGGAGACGGTGGTGGAATTCAGATCAGCAATGGCAATGGCTTCGGTCTGGATCTCAGCGTCCTGGCCTATGCTAAGCGTGGATATGGGGATGTCAGCAAGCGAGGGCGACTCTGCTTCCGAGACCATGGGCTCCGACTCGGCCCTCGTGCTGTTTGTGACATGTGCGGCGCCGTTGTGCTCGATGTCCATGGCATCGCCGTTGACCTGGGGCTCGGGGCGCGGCTCGACGCCGTTGGTGGGCTTCGTCTTCTTGCGCTTGAGCGTCTTCTTTGGTGGGGGTTCCTGGACGGCGCCGTTGGCTTCGGCAGCGAGTTGGTGGGCGGGTATGCCCTTGTCGAGGGTCAAGAGGTTGCCATTGCGCGCCGAATATGGTCGTCCGTGGTCGGTGCCGAACCTGTATCGCGGCTCCGTCTGCGGCCGTCAGTACTGCTCTCTGCAGCGCATGTATGCGACGTACATTGCAAGCCTCGGCCTGTAGCTGGTCGAAGCACATGCCATCCTGCACGAGCCTGATGAGTGTGTGCGGTTCGATGTTCTTCGCAAAGGGAAGCGTGTCGGGGTCGCGGATCCAGCATCGCGAGAGTTGCAGGGCTGCGTTACCGAAGCCGGCCTCCTGGAGGTATCGCCATACTGCACACACACACAAGTCAGAGGGGCCAGGCCAATCGAGTCGTCGAATGGGAGGGGGGAAAGGGTACCGAGATAGTTCATCGCGTTGCTGCTCAGAGTCTCCGCCATGGCGCATCCTGTACGCGCTGCATGCGCCCGTGGAGAGAAGAGGGTGTATACGCTGGGATTCGGGGCGTCTTGGTTGCGCGATCCGTGGCCGTCGTGGTCTCGAAGCTTGTCGGAGAATCGAAGGCTACCTGCCCTGCGAACTGCAACTACTCAGCGCTCGAGCACCGTGCACTGTGCACTCGAGCTAGTCCCCACAGATCTCCGTCCGAGCGTTGCTGATCCCTGCCAGCTGCCTTCCTTCACCCTCTCCACTTCCACCACCCGTCTGGAATCCCCCGGGCCGACCCTCCTCTCCTCCTCCTCTCCTCCTCTCCCGGCTGCCCTCTCACCTCCCGCCATGGCCCGGATCAACCTGCCCCCGCTGACTCGGGGCGTCCTCGCTGCCGTCGTATTCTTTACGCTCATAAACTTCGCACTGCGTCCGCACGCCGACTGGGTGGAAAAGGTCGAGAAGCCAATCATCGGCGTGGGCAATGGCGTTCCGTGGCTCACCATAGTTCCTGGCTATTCGGTGCCTTGGTATCCATGGGTGTTTGCATTGGCG
>Ga0265797_10004909_pt1 | contig 19977 bp, 23 predicted proteins | sample P2T30metagenome_FD_192433 | JGI IMG/M metagenome (GOLD analysis project Ga0265797, IMG submission 192433) | Plant litter microbial communities from East Loma Ridge, Irvine, California - P2 T30 | ecosystem: Environmental > Terrestrial > Plant litter > Unclassified | place: USA: California...
TGGGTGCGTTGGGACGTGTACTGAGGGTTGAAAATCCGCCGCGTCCGGCGACGGATAAGCCGTTGGTGGGCGTCACGCCAGATCGGATTCGGCAGATGGTTACGACGTTGCCGCGGCCGAGTGTGCCGTGGCCAGACGAGGAGGTGCAGAAGCTGGTGGTGTTGGGATTTGCGCACAACGAGGCTGTTGCTGCGCTGAATGCTACGGATGGGAACGTCGAGATTGCGGCGGGGTTTTTGTTTGAGCACTATCCGCAATAGCGAGTTGGATCTAGATCTGTGGATCGGCTTAGGCGCTCTTACTTACAATTTGGTCGTTCTGTGTATCCAGTTGCTAGAAACTTCACGGTAGCCATGACACCGCAGCACCAAATGTCCTGCCCAGCACATCACTTGTGTCCGGAGTGAGATGCTGGTCCTATCTATGCGGCTTAGAACAATGATGGAGATGAATGTTCAGGTATTGAATTTGTTCGTGAAATGAGTCTTGGACGTGGACTTTCCCATGGCACGTGTAAGATAGGAGGGCCAGTAAAAGATAAGCATAGGGCTGTTGAGACTTCGAGGCAGGAGAAATGTATGAACCTCTGTAGTCTAGCATGTACATTTCGATGCCTTGCTGGAGCATGTGAGCATAATTGCAAGAATTTCGCCCTCGTCGCATACGACTCGGATCTCGCTCAAAGCAACAACGCGTAGTACTCCAATGATGACATTCGTCCCCTTATCCCCAGGAAATTCTCAGCCGCCATGTCTCGCACGTCTGTACATATCCCAAGCCACCATAACCCTGACCTTACACCGAAAACTAAAAACCATCTACCAATAAACGCCCTTGCCAATGCCACGCCCCATCACCGAAAAAACCTGCACCCCATACAAAGCACAAACACACAACTACCCAACATATCTCAACGCCCTCCGAAACCCACTCAACCCATCAATCGTCTCCCTCAGACTCGTCTCAGAGTTCGCCGACCTCGATCGACGCCGCGCTTTCGTCCTGACGTGCGCCGCGCCGGGTACCTCTAGATAACCATTCGATCGTGAGCTGCTGATGATTGCGACTTCGCGTGCGATGGGTGGCGATGACGTTGACGATTCGGAGGAGGAGTTGGATGTTGTGGGCACGAGTACGTGCGCGAATGTTGGTGCGAGGGGAAGAAGTCTATGTATGCGAAATGGGTATTAAGCTTTTGAGCTGGATAAGAAGGGGAGAAGAAAGAGTGGTACTGGTATGGAATCGAAGAAATGAGCTTTTGGGGAGTGGGGTATAGATAAGTGTGAAGCCGTGTGTTTTCAGCGCACATCTCGCACGTCTCATTTAAGAGCTGCGAATGAATTGCGAGAAAGCTCAGCCTACAGTGAGCGAAATGATGATTATGTAATGTTTTCGCCAGTGGATACGAAATAGGAAGTCGCAAGTTGGGTGTGTTACCTTCCATCATCGCTCGTTCTCGGACTTTGTCTCACGCTGTTCATCGCCGTGTTTCGATTCGTCTCCTCGGTCAACGTGTCTAGAGATCGTGCTGGACTAGGGGTCGTGCCTCTGCTGCCTCTACTTCTGCTAGGAGATCCAGGCCGTGAAGTTGCTATCTCGTAGGTCGGAAGAGCCACATCATTGACGTATGGAGCTCGGCCTGGTGTTCGCACCGCGGTGTTGTAGCTGGGTGTGCGAGCCAGGGCGTCCATGTCGTAGCTGGCAGGTGGTAGATCGAAGTACGCTGGCTCAGCGCCGTTTGCTGGTGTGCTCTCGCCGGACGAGTGCTGTCTTTGCGGCTGAAAGCGTGAAGGCTGTTCGTTCCGCGACATGTCGAGATTTTGCAGCCTGTGTTGCAGTGCTGCTGCAGAGGCGCCACCGCCACTTGCTACGGCGTCTAATGAGGCCAAGTTTTCCGCGGAACCTGTTCGGCTATGCGCATAGAATGGCGTATTTGCTCCGCTGTTCATCAGACTGTGGTTGCCGCCAGGTGTCATGAAGCCAGATGGGTCGATGTCGTTGTAGAGCTCGTCAAGCTGATGTAGACCGTACGTCGGCGGGGCATTTTGATTGACTTCGTCTTGAAATGCCTGTTGGTTGATGATGTTATGATCAACGACCACACTCTGATCTTCGTTCGGCGGTAAGTTCGGCGAGATGAAGAGATGGACGTGGTTCTTCACCAGAAGTTGGCTGGTATGTCCTTCCGGATTCTTGAGGTTGACGTATAACCGAAGTTTATGCGATAGACGGATATTTTCTGTGTCCACAGACTGCCGGCAATTCTTAAGGGATTTGGGAAGATCCAGGGTCATCGAAAAGCGGTGCGATTCGTCGAAAAGCTGATCTGCGTCGTCTACGTCGTTCGGGAGGAGATTGGCAGAGTTCTCGGGCATGTCTCCTTCGGTCGCAGCGACCTGAACATCGGACTGATGGCTTATCCGCCGTCCAGCGTAGTCCGCGAAGAGTTGCCGTGATTCTATCAGCTCCATCTTTATAGTCGAGATCTCCACCCCCTTTCTCAGCGGTATCAGAACAAAGTCTGCAGTAATGTGTGTTCCAACAATGTAGTTCTTTTGCGGTACTGTGATTTTGTACGCCAGCTTGTTCGCCCAAATGTCCTCATTTATCTGCTCCATGGGCATCGTCTCCAGCAAATCGCGACCAAGCGTGCGAATGACGCGAATATGTGAGGACGCCGAAAGGTGCTTGCTCATGTAGCCGCGGTCCACACTCGCCTTCAGGTTGTACACAACCCAATTTGTTGGCAGCCCCTCGACGCTCTGGTCGAGGTTGGCGGGCATCTTGAACGAGAAGTCCCACTCATGGTAGCCTGCATTGATCTTGTGCGCCTTGTTGTTCTTGTTGCCATCCACGGGGAAGAGGTTGACGTTTTCGACGACGAAGTTTGTCTTGTGGGCGATGGGTTGCGGGCTCACGGTGTTGGTCAGATGCCATCTGTGCACGCTGTATTAGCATGCCGACTTTGCGGTCGCCGTGGGAGGTAGTAGCGTACGAAACTCTGCGCGTGCCCGTGAGTGTAATGCGGACACTCCTCACAGATATCGACTCCGGGTTTGTGAGGATAAGTTTGCCCTTGAGCACAGTCTCGTGCGACTCCGACGACTCTCCATAGAAGACAACAAAAGGCGAATCCGGCCTGTTTCAGTCAGCCTCGCGCATCTGATATATCACCGGACGGAGGTTTCCGGTTGTTGCGTTTGAACGTACTTGATCTCTAGCACAGGCGCGGCGTTTCTGCCAAATACTCCGACACTCGGCAGCGAAGGCATGATGTAACGAGGGACAAACCAGAAAAACCACCAAAATTCACAACACCATTCCAACCACGCGAGGACACGGCGCAACTAAGTAGGCGGGGTCCTGAAAGTGTCCGCTCCTTGGTGGCTGAGTCGCAAACGTTCTCGGGTCAGATAGAGTAACAGACGCGAATACTGCAGGGGGCGGATTGGGGACAGAGGTGAGAATCGTGGCTTTGGGGCTGACTGAGCGTGGGTATGAAAGCCAGTGGGATGTCCGCGGTCAGAGTAGGAAGCAATGGGTTATGTACGAGTGAGGGGCTCCTTCTCTCAGCTGCGCGGCCGCGTACCAGCCTTGGGATCAAGTTATACCTTATCCACGCTCTCCCACGCGGCGGGCAGAGGCGCTTGCTAGAGCGTAGCAGGATATGCACCCTGATGAGCTCACAATGATAAGTGGGGACGCCTTCTCGTGTAAGGGTGATGGCTGCGTGCATCATCTGTCCTAGCGTCGCTTCTACAGGCCTTCGAGTTTTCTGGCGGCGGCTCAAAGAAGGTATCCCGCGAACAGCGTTGACACTGACACACACTTACCTAGGTCTTTCATTGATTGTTCGACCGTCTTAGATTCTTCTGATAATCAGTGTTGTTTTCCAGATACCATGGCTACCTACGTTTTGACGATCGCGCGTGTCAAACTTCTCTGTTGTATCAAGTCGGCTTCACACATGTACTCGGTGAGCCTCACCTCACTTGTTTTGGTTGACGTGCACGGTTCCCACTCTATTTATTGCGCCACAGGTGCCATCGCGTTATCGGCCAACATGTAAAGTTACTCCGAAACACTTGCAACCATTCGATAATGCACTTCGCCGGTCCCCACGGACTCTTGTGTTTCACGAGCACGCTGTACCTCGCGGATAATTTTCCGGAAGGATTATCTCGAGACGAGCTCAAATGCATGCTGCAGCGCTCGCTCCTTCCCATGCCATGGTCTTGGAAGACGAGTGATCAGCGCACGTTTATGACCCCAACGTGGCTTATCTACGGCAGTCGTTCTGGCTATGCAAGAACATTTCGATGATGCTTAGCCAGCGATAGCCAGTCCCGGACCGAGCGATGCCAGGAAAACTCGCGGCTACTAATTTAGAGCCTGCATTGCCGCACAGATCCACCATGGCATGCGATCAGTTGAGCCTCATGCAGAAGCGGTCCTAGAGATCCCGTCCGTATCCACTGATATGTACCAGGAACAACTTGATGTGCGCTAGAGATTTATGTACAGGCGGCGACTGCAATAATACAGTGCATGTTGAAAAGGCTCAATCAGCCACACCTTTGAGCCGCGATAAGAACCCTTGCTGTGCGACCTTTGTTTGCAACGTGGGCGCATGCAGGTGTACGTGCATAAGGCTGACGCTGAAAACATCATTGCATGTCTTGCATGTGAAGCAAGCTTCGGATCAATTCGGGTGTAAACGCGCAAACAAAGATTCGACCCAAAAGCCTGGTTCGCAAGCTGCAATGTACTACATCAAACCTGATCTAAGCAGCATGCAACAACAGATTTACGTACAACGCTCGATGATCATGGGTTGCTCGTCGACGTTGTGGATCGACCGTCGTCGTTTGTCGCGCCTTCCTTCGGCCGGTCCCATGTTCTGATGTGGCCTGAAAGAAAATGTTAGCGATCCACTTCCTTATCTGCATCACGACAGCATCGGAGTTCAACAAAGTCGACATGTGGGTCTGCGTCCGGCGCGAAGCCGCTGTTCCTGCGCGTAGTGCAAGGACAAGCCTTATCGCGCAACGTGCGAAGCTTGTTGGACCGGAGGTGATTGCGGTGAAGAAAATGTTGACTCACCACTTTGGCAGGAGGTCAGAATGCAGTCTTCCTCGAAGTTCAGCCAGACCACTGGGTGTTCGTCCACCTTTTTCGCCTGCGGTCTGATTAGTTACGACTCTGGTGCTGCTTGCGATACACGTACAAGGACCGGTGGTAGCATTGCAGTCCGCGCACGAGGTTCGACAGGATGAATAATCTCTTCTTCATCTAACATGCTGCCGGACGTAAGGTTCGAGTTTGATCGCAATCGGTTTGCAGAGCTGTCTGTCCGAGTCCGCTGCATCTTCAGGTTAGACGACGCAACACTATTGCGATGCCGCACGGAAGCCTGTTTCTTAAGATTAGTTATCGATGGCCAATGAGGAAAAGGTCACTCACTGCTCGCGGCCGGTGTAGCATGCCAACGCTGAAGTCCCACAACAAGAGCTGGCAATCCTCGCCCACGCTGCCAATGCGATAGGTGCGGTCGTCACATCGCCAGGGGTCAAATTGAACATCAGTCACCCAAGAGCTGTGGCCCTGGCATCGCGCAACAAGTGCGCGGTCTTCAAGTGACCAGATAGACACCAGATCGTCTTGGCCACCTGTTACAATGTACCGCCCATCTGGCGACCAGCACACGCAGATCATACCGCCATAGTAACTCGAGAAGTAGTGTAGTAGCCTGTCGGGAATCAGTTGTTGTCGTTTAGTCTCGCAATTAAACTTACGTTTCCTTCAGAAAGTCCAAGATCCGGAATGTCCCATCTTCAGAGACAACAGCAAGATGCCTGCGATCGGGCGAGAACGCGAAAGCATTGACCTTGGAGTTTGATACTTGCCAGCTGGACACTGGGTTTGTTTTCTGGTTCTTGGAAGTGACTGACTTCTTGATAGTCAATCGTGTCTTCTTCAACGGATCATCCGCGACATCCTCAGAGCTCGATGGCTGCTCTTCCGCAACAAACACTGCATCCTCCTTCTCCTTGTCGTACACCACTAGGCAACCATCCATGTGCGCTGCAAGAAAGAGGTTCTCACTGTTAGGAATCCATCGGACATCTGATACGGGTGTGGGATTTATCACTCCGTTCTTGTTGATGCGCGTATACTTCTGGGACATGGGCTCGTACCAGATGATGTCTCCCGTGGAAAAGCCCATAACGATGTCCAAGTGGTTCGGACCCTTGGTGATCTGGTTTATGTCGTGGCACAAAGCGTGCGCTTTGGTAAATAGGATCTTCGTCAAGTGTTCCTCCTTGGTGGGTGAGGTGAGATCGAGCCATTGCAACGCTCGGTTGACATTCGCGAACGCGTAGTGACCGTTGGGGTTGTGCTCCTGCAATCGCTTCGTCAAGCCTTCGTGCGGTATCACCCGCGATACGAAGGACGAGTTGCTCTTAACAATGTTGCTTTTCGGTTTCCGTCGCTTAAGGGGATCCTTTGCGTCTTTGCCATTGATCACCGCCAAGGCTGCATTGCTCTCCCCAAAGACAGGTGTTCTCAGCCCATCGAGTGGAGAAGATGCAATGCCATTCGCGCTATGCGACCCAACATCGCTCGCCTGGCTCTGAGACTCGTGAGGCGACTCCTGTATGCTCGGCGGGACTTGCGACCGAGTGCTGTTGCGCGTTCCGAACCGAGAGAGCTGCGAGTTCGAAGGCTGACGGGGCGCAAGAGCTACGAGGGAAAGCTTGGTGCCAGCCGTAGGCGGGTTTATAGTGGTCGCAAGAGGGTTGGGATTGTGCACGGGAGCTTCTGAGGGGTGTGGGGGCGGCGTAGCTAAGTGCAGGTCGTCACGGAGCACGTACGTTCCTAGGACATGTCAGTTCAGAATTCACCGTAAGCCCTGCTAGCAAGTTAATTACCTTCTCCCACTACCAGTTGGCAATCCGGCCCAGTCGGGTGGGTGAGGGAGTTGTTGGTCTCTATTATCTGGCCCGGTGGTAGACCTGGATAGCCGCCTATGAGAGGGTCAATATGCGCCTTGGACAGCCAGTTACAGTATTATTTTACCTTGCGGGTACCGAGGAGGTGGAGGCAGGACGCTTTGCAGAGGTCAGTGGAAGTCGACATGCATACAATCTCAAGATTGGGGATGCGATTGGTGCTCGGCGTTCAGCTCGGTGGAGCACTTACAACATGGCAGATACGGCGCAAACAACTCCAATAGAGAATAATTAATCAAGTGATGCGCATCCAAGCTATGAGATCGGACGACAGTTGGGAGTAATGATAAGAGCTTGCGTGCGACGTGAAGGGTGGGGCGAGAGGATGAACGGGTTGGATGGGCGTTGGCCTGGAAGATGGGGAAGTGCGGAGTGAGTGCGGCGTCGCTTCCAAGTTCCCGTACAAAAACATCCATGCGCTCTCTGCATCCTCCAAGTCTGAAGGATCAGTTCTGTCATCATTCCAGAAGTGGTACCAACACGGCAACTATCGGCGCGTATGCAGGGTCCCTGATGCCATGTTTTTTCACCGTTGGAGTCGTTCCAGCAGCCTGGACAGAACGGGCGGGGAAAGCTCCAACCGGGAGTGCCAAGAGCCGATGATCACTCTGCTTTGCGGTGCGACTACCAACACATCTTTGCACCAAAGCTGCTTCAAACTAGTCACGCAGTACAAGTAGAGTGGCGTAAGCTACTTCGTAACTTTGGGTAGGTCAACTGATATGCGGTAACCATGCTGGCACAAAATGGCGACTGGTGAGGGTACTTGCGTATAATGTTCCTCTCACAGGCTGACATCAACCAACAGTCCGGATATGTGTTTGCGGTGACGATGGAGTGGGCAAGAGCTCCATCATCACATCACTTGTTAAAGATGTTTTCGTCACTGCGAAGATACAGCCTGTCTTACCACAGGTAACACTACCACCCTCCCTCGGTACGCCGGACAACGTCTCCACCACCATCGTCGATACATCCGCACTCCCACATGAGCGCCATGTCCTTCGCAAAGAGCTTCGCAAATCGAACGTTATTCTGCTCGTATACTCGGATCACTACAGCTATGAGAGGGTGGCTCTGTTCTGGATGCCCTACTTCCGCTCGTTGGGCGTGAATGTACCCGTGGTGCTATGCGCAAACAAGTCTGAGCTGGGTTCGAATGGCACGACGTCACAAGTGGTGTCTGAAGAGATGCTACCGGTTATGAACGAGTTCAAAGAGATCGACTCATGCATACGAACGAGTGCGAAGGAGCATCACAACATCAACGAGGTCTTCTTCCTGTGCCAGAAGGCTGTCACGCATCCAATAGCGCCTCTCTACGACTCGAAGGAGAATGCGCTGAAGCCGGCTGCGACAGCTGCGCTGCAACGCGTATTCCACCTATGTGACAAGGACAAGGACGGCTATTGGAGCGATCAAGAGATCCACGCATTCCAGCTAAAGTGCTTTGGGAAGCCTCTAGGAGAAGACGATCTTGTCAACATCAAGAGATCTATGGAACGGTTTGCACCTGGGCTTACCGGAGAAGGTGGAATGGACGAGAAAGGGTTCTTGCTGCTGAACAAGATCTTTGCTGAGAAGGGCCGTCACGAAACGATCTGGATTATTCTACGCCAATTCCACTATACCGATAGCCTCAGTCTCCACGACACCTTCCTGCGTCCCAAATTTGACGTTCCACAATTTGCGTCGGCCGAACTCAGTCCATCTGGATACCGGTTCTTTGTTGACCTCTTCCTGAAGTTCGACAGGGACAATGATGGCGGGTTGAATGACGACGAGCTGGCTAACCTGTTCGCGCCAACGCCTGGCATACCAACTTCTTGGATCGATTCGGCATTCCCTTCCTGCACAGTACGCAACGAGGCTGGTTATATCACCCTGCAGGGCTGGCTGGCACAATGGAGCATGACCACTTTCGAGGAGCCAAAGACGACGCTGGAGTACCTCGCATACCTTGGATTTGAGAGCAACGATCGAGGCGGAACAGTGAGTGCGCTCAAGCTCACCAAAGCTCGGAAGCGACGCAACCGACCCGGAAGAGTCGAGCGCAACGTGATATTGTGCTACGTGTTGGGGTCTAGTGGCAGCGGAAAGAGCGCGTTACTATCAGCCTCCCTCCAGCGACCATTCACTCAGACCTACCACCCAACGATCAAGCCACGGCTGGCAGTCAACAGCGTTGAGCTGAAAGGGGGCAAGCAATGCTACCTCATCTTGGAAGAGCTTGGCGAGCTTGAGCCAGCGATACTAGAGAACCAGGCCAAGCTGGATGCATGCGATCTGCTATGCTACACGTACGACTCCAGCGACCCAGACAGCTTTGCGCACATCGTCGACACACGCAAGAAGTACCCTCACCTCGACCAGATTCCAGCAGTGTACGTAGCCATGAAAGCCGACCAGGACAAGACGATGCAGCGATGCGAGCAGCAGCCGGACGAGTATACGAGCGCGCTGAAGATGGCACCTCCACTGCATGTCAGTGCGACGTGGAACAGCATATCGGAGCTGTTCGTGCATGTAAGGTTCCCCCTCGTGTGGCACGAGCACGTATGCTAACACGCGCAGCTGGCAGAGTGTGCGACGCACCCGTCGACAGCGTTTCCGAAACAGGAAGAGGACCCTTACGACAACCTGAACCTGTACTTGGCGCTCGGTGCGGTGACATGCGCGGTGGCATCGGCCATTTTCATCTGGAGGCGCAACAGCAGCTCTTCGTGAGAGTCTTGGGCTTAACCTTCACATGTACATATTAAACAACTACTACACTTCCTCTTAGCAAGAATGGGTATGCCGACATTAAGCCTCACATTAATTGGCGACTGCAAAGTAAGCGCCTGATGCTCGAAGCTTAGCGATGACATCAGTTGTTCGTACAAGGCGCTCCTGAGCTAAAAAGGCGCACAGGCGAATCAGAGGCTGCAGGGCGCAAAACCCCTGAACTCGGCAGCCAGCAACGCCATGCGCGTAGCCGTTTGCGGGAAGGGCGCTACCCATTGTAATATATGTCGACGTCGCTGCCGGTGGGTATTTCTAGAGACTGTCTACAGTTGGGGGCGGGGACGAATGTGGTGTGGCATATTTAGGCATGAGGTTGATGACATGGACCGGTGTACCTAGGTATGGTGCTAGAAGATGGAGGTTACCTATTCGCCCAAGGCATGTCGGCTTGGCGGTGCACGAGACAAAGGCGTGAAGATCATGGCAGTATTCGTGCGGTAGAGCGGATAGACGTGTCGCCGAAGGGTGTAGGCAGTACAGAGAGCGCTGCGTGTGCAATTATAGTCGTGAACTCAACGAGCTGCTGTCTGTGTGTGGTTGATGTGAGCCCCTGTGGCTGAGAGTGACGCTGCTTCTGGATGCCTGACCGATGCACGCTCTCTCTTGTTCTTTCGCTCTCGCTCTCGCTGAAGCCAGGCCAGCCATTCACAGGCGAGCACATGACATGGACTTCGTAGCCGAGCGTCGAGCAACCTCACGATTCAATGCTCCCTCTCTGAACCGCGTGACAATGCAATGCAATGAATAATCCGCCGTACCTGCGCCCGCCGCTGCAAAACATCCTCGACCGCGCCGCCACGCAGCAAGCAGCAGCTCGTGCTCCTCCCCCAGGCCGGAGCCATCACCATGGTAAGTTGCAGGTCCTCGGCGCTGCTGCACGCTACCATCCCAAGTCCCAATTCTCAACTCTCTGCTCTGACCTGACCCGACCTGACTTGCGCTGCCACAGGCGACGGACCGCGCACGCGAACTGGAGCGAGTGTACCAAATGCGACGCGGTCACGTTCCACAGATCTCGATAAGCGATGACAACCACCACGTTACCGAAGCTATAGGCGACCTCTACGGCGGCGACAGCGACACGGAGCCCTCGCGCCGCAGCTCGCGGCCCCTCAGCTTCATCCCGAGCCCCAACGGCGACTCGATACAGTCGTCCGGCGCCTTTGAGCCCTTCGACCCTTTCCCTTCCGCCCCGCCCGCCCGCTCGCCGCTGCGTCCCCAGATGCCCGACCAGAACAGCGCCTCGCCGCCGCCGGGCAGCCCTGGCAGTGGCAGCCTCAGCATCAACATCCCCCAGAAGCGCCCGTCCCTCTCGCAGCACCGCCGCGGCAGCAGCCCCAAGAGCCCCCTCTCGCCGCCCCTGTCGCGCACAAACTCGGACACGGCCTCGCAGCCGTTCCCCCTCAATGACCTGGACTACGAGTCGAGCCCCGCCGGCCTGGCCCAGGAGCTCAGCAACCTGCAGGCCATCCGCCGCATGTCCATGGGCGTGAACAACGCGGACCCCGACCTGCCGTCCTTCAAGTCGCCCAACGGCCCGCCCTCGCCGCCTGCCACCGCCGAGGAGGACCCAGAGAAGCTGTTCTGGGTGCCCGCCCGCCTGCACCCCGAGCTGGCCCCCGAGTCGTTTGCCACCTTCATCGAGGAGAAGGTCAACACCATCCGCCGCCGCTCGGGCGACTCGGACTCGCTCTCGCCGGACGGCGCCCTGGGCCGCCAAGCCTCGGGCGGTGGCCTGCGCCGCAAGAAGTCGATGCTGTCGCGCCAGATCGACAGCGGCTCGGGCTACAAGGACGGCGCAGAGCGCCTGGAGAGGCAGCGATCGGGGCACCAGCCGAACGGCGGCCTCCCCAACCTGCAGGAGCTCGAGCACATCACCGAAGACCCGGCGGAGCTGGTGCGGCGGATGAGCATATCGGCGCGGGCCGTCAGCTCAGACGGCGAGGCTGGCGAAGGCGAGGTGAGCATGGCGCCCGGCAAGTTTGGCGCCATTGGCACGCTTAAGCGCTCGACACGCACGACATACCGGCGAGGCAGTCTGCGCAAGACCGGCCCAGGGCTCTCGAGACGGCTGGGTGGTCGGCAGGCAGAGACAGATGTCGAGGACTCGCCAAACACATCGCCCACGCACTCCATCGAGCCCGACGTGCCACCACTGCCGGGGCTTGCGAGAGTCCAGTCCGAGCCTGTCAATGGCCAATTTGAGGGCTCCAACTTCTCACGGCCTCGCATGCGGTCGCCTCCCAGCGCCGAGCAAAGAACAGCTTTAACCGACGACCATGCGCGGCCCCTATCGCCCGAGACGCCAGACGACCAGCCCAGACAGCAGCCGAGAGCCTTTCACTCGAGAATTGCGTCCAATGGCCGAACATCTGCGCACTTGCCCGGGTACAACAAGCCGCCGGCATTGGCATCACCCGTGCCCCAGATCATTGAGACGCCTCCACCGCAAGAGCAGGAGCGAAGACAGCACTTTCAGCCGCCCGAGAGGCACTCGTCACGACAGCCACCACCACCCCAGCAGCAATCGCCGCAACAGCAACATCAACCGAACGGACCGCGCAACTACCCCCCGACTCAACAATACCCACCCAATCAACAACGACAGTCACCCCAAACTCGACCGAACCGCCATGTCCAGGCAGCACAGGCCTCGCCCATCCAGCCAGCGCAGACGTTCGACGACTTTGCGCAGCACCCCTCCCCCTTGCCGGGCAACACCACCCGGACAGACAACTTGTCGTTCATCCCCAACCTCCCAGACGAGAAGAAGTCGGATAAAAAGTTGAAGGAGAAGAAGGAGAGCGGTGAAGGTCCGAGAAAGACCAGCTGGGGCTGGCTGGTGGGCAGCGGAGACAAGGAGAAGGAGCGCGAGAAGAAGGAGAAGGAGAAGGAAGAGCGCGAAAAGGAGGTAGCGAAAAAGGTCAAGAACAAGCTCAGCAAAACCCAAGAAAAGGGACACGATGACACCAGACTTGATGTGCTGCAGACTTCAATACAAGGAAGCGGTACTCGCGGACGCGAAAGCGTCGTGCTGGACCGTGACAGTGTCAAGCTGGAAGAAGAGCGGAAGAAGGAGAGCCAACGGAAGACCTCCAGCGAAGGGAAGAAAGAGAAGGAGCCAGGTCTTCTCTCGTCTATCTTTGGCGGCGGAAAGAAGAAGGCCGAAAAAGATCCGTCGCACAAAAAGGCTTCACTGCGCGGTCTCTCGCCAGAACCCCCACCAAAAATCCTGAAACCCGACATTGACTACAACTGGACGCGCTTCTCCATCTTGGAAGAGAGAGCGATATACCGCATGGCACACATCAAACTAGCGAACCCCCGCAGAGAACTCTACTCGCAAGTGCTGCTGAGTAACTTTATGTACTCGTACCTCGCAAAGGTCCAGCAGATGCACCCGCAGATACAAATTGGCAACTCCAAGCAGGCAAGGCAGGCGAAGCAACAAGAGCAGAAGAAGGAGCAACAACAATCGCAGCCGCAGCCACATCAGCAGCAGCAGCAACAACAGCCGCAGTCTGAGGAGTTTGCTCAGTATCAGCGGTACCAACAGGTATGACACAACCTTACTCAATCAATTACATCTAGCTCACAAAGTCAACAGCAACAAGACCAGCAGCCCGAAAAGTCCAACGAGTGGCCAGGCACCCACCAGCAACAAAGTAACGGCGCGCAACGCCAGTCTCAAGAAAACGGACAACACATACAAAGAGACCAGCACTCTAATCCGTACAACCAGAACCCGCGCGACTCGCACCACTCGCAGCACACGACCAACGGCGGCGGCGGGTACAGTGTTGCCAACACGCAGAATTACCTCGGGCAGTCAAGCAAGCAAGGCTATCACAATTACTCTGACTCGGACCAGAGCAGTCGCGCTGATGACGACATGTGGTAGCACCGCTAGTTCGTGCGGAGCAGTGTATGGCGATGGGTGCTCCGGATTTTATCTTTCGTTTAACTTGTGTACAATAAATCATTTTTTCCGGTGGGGCTTTTTGGCGAGCATCAATGTCTAATTTGGGAAAGCACTTGCGTGGCGCAATGGGTATGGGCGCGGTTAGATGGATGGGGGGGATGGGATGGGATGGGGTGGGATGAATAGGATGGATGGATGATGGAGCTATTTAGCGATTCTGGGAGTGGGAGAAGGGGAAGGGAAGGGGAAGGGGGAATGGTGGCAGGACGGATGGGTACGTGCATATATCGCAACAATAGATGGATGTTGTACCTGCATGAACAACGAGCCGAGAAATCGGACTAAGATAAGGTCGTCGGCGTCTTATCAAGTGCTGCCCCACCTATGCTCGTGAACATGATGACTATATTACCTTCCCATTCAATCCGCTGAGAACCCGTAGCTACCAATACACCTTATCGTCCATGAGCTCTTCATTTTCTATCCTCCATACCACCTGCCCCATCACATCACGCCAAAATGCCATCCCCCTTCCAACCAACCTACAAACCAGGCCAATATAAGCACGAATCCCCCTCCACACAAGCAGTCATCGACACGTTGAACCTCCTCATCCACCCTGAGGGCGGCTACTTCTCCGAAATCGACCGCGATGCACGCATGGTGCAGAATCCATTCCCCACCCCCTCGGATCCCAAAACAAGCGACAAACCAATGTCAGGTGATAGCAAAGTGAGGAACGCGAGCACGAGTATATATTACTTGTTGAGTCCTGTGAGACCGCAGGGACATTTCCATCGTAATTTGGCGAGGACGGTACGTACCTTTTTTCCCGCTTTGCACGTGCGTTTCTCATACCAACATATCTAGGTCCACACCCTCATCTCCGGCCGCGGACGATATGTACTCATCCACGCCGACGAAGACAATCGCGTCGAAAGCTTTACCGTAGGCAAAAACGTAGCGACAGGCGAGAAAGCAGTCTGGATCGTAGAGGGGGGCAAGTACAAGGCTAGTTACCTTTTCCCTGCCGCCGGGAACGAAACCAACTTGGACGAGGATCGGTTGTTGATTAGTGAGGTATGTCCAGCGATGATTGGAAGTGGGTTGGGAATAGGGTATGTGTGTGTTTGCTGATTTGAGAATAGACTGTTGTACCGGGTTTCGAGTACGCGGATCATGATTTTTTGACGGAGGAGGGATTTAGGGGATTGGTGAGTGAGGAGGAAGCTGGGGAGTTGGAGTGGTTGGTTAGGAAGGAGTAGGGGATGGTTGGTGCAATGGTTTTGAGGGATGGCTCGACTGTATAAGCTACTAAAGCTTGCGAACGAAATCGAATTCTTCTCATCTAAGACATGGTATCGGGACACTGGGGAATGGTTTCGTTTGTTTGTGATGACGTTGTTGCTTTGTATGCAATTGAAAGAATGAGCGTGGTGTCGATGGAAGAGGGAGAGCGCATTCCTTCATGTAGTGGTGAAGGAGACGGTGGTGAGGAGCGATACGCCCTGCCGCCGAGGACCAAAGACGAAGAAGAAGGTGAGTGATACGATATTAATTTCTTCCGCTAAACTCAATGAGTACACCTATTGTGAAGACAGCGAAAAGCATCCCACTAGTGCAGCATGACACTCGAGTCAAGTGTCAATGCACCATGGTCTCGTACCAGCGCTCCTGACGCGCAGAGATAGCTGGGTACGCCGGATCTGGTGCAGTGTGCTTTTCCGTCCAGGTCAGCTTTGGTTGAGAAAGCAACGGCCATGTTGAAAACGCTTCGTCTGGGTCAAACACAAGCGCGAGCACAGGTCGCCCGAACGATGTGTGTCCCTCCACAGGAGTGAAACATGGTGTCAATTGGATGGTTTGCGTATTCTTTGCCTTCTTGCCCTGGATGTATATTTCGAGGAAGCATGCAGAGAAAATAGTCCGAAATGATACAGGAGGCACTCATGTTCTCCAATAGATTGAGGTGTGAGGAGAGCTGCAAGATCCGAGTCCGCCACCGGCGTGCATAGAAGCTTCGCCGTAGTAGGACCAGTGTACGAGTTCATGAACGCGACATATTGATGGTGTTGTGCACGGCGCATGCCTACAATTTCTTTCCACAAGCCGCCTAGCATTGTGTTATTGGAACACATACCTAGGCGTGACATTTTCTTCAAGGGCGTAGGTGCATTGCTCGCCAATGACCCGAATGCTGTGGACTTCTCTGTTGCCTCCTGACCCGTGCAAAGAGACTTCTTCGAAGCTCGAGCACTACTCGTTGGGGAGAGAAAAGCTGAGAGGGAGTAGGCTTGCGCAGCCTCTCTATGTAAATTCAATGTGTAGAGAGCAAGTATTGGAACGAACACGTAATACGCGGTGAATTGACAAGGCTGAAATGAGATGCAGATGTTGCCATGCGTTTGCATGTGGCTTTGGTGCTGGATAAAGATGAGAATCGGCCCATGGTATAGTAAAATGTGGACAATATGAAAGGGAACGTGTGCTTGGGTTTGCTGAGACTACTTTCCCTGGATTGTACTTGATGTGTCAATGGTGAAGTCTTGCGTCCTCGATCCGCAATGCACGCTAAATCGCGTGAGCACGTGAGAATGTGGGGTAGCCGGGTCCTTTATCGATACCAAAAGTTTGTAGGTTACGAACATTTGTGACGCAAGCCAGCCCATTGCAAAAACACCACCAAACACCTCTCACACCATGTCCGCCCCTACAGCCACATTAGCGATACCAGGTCCGTCGCACACACCCTCCTCTTCCACAAAATCTAACATCCACCAGAACACCTCCAGTCCAAATTCGACCTCGGAATCTGGCACTCGCTCTTCACCTGGGCAGACCTCACCGTCGCCGTGCAAAACCAATGGGGCGGCCCCGACTCCTCAGACAAGCGCGACTGGCTCGCGGGCCAAATCTCTGACCTCTTCACCTCGGCGCCCACCACCGACACCGAAGACGTCGAGATAATGCTGCTGCAAGTGCTCGAAGACGAGTTCGGCGTGCGCTGCGAAGACGAGACGGAGGTTGCGGTTGCGAGTCAGATTATGGCGATACGGAAGGAGATCAGCGAGGGTAGCACGGAGACGGTGGATCGGATGCAGAGGAAGTGGGAGCAGAGGAATGGGAAGGAGGTTGCGACGGGCAGTGTGAATGTGGAGGATGGGGAGGTCGAGGGCGAGTGGGATAGTGTTGATGAGGAGAGTGAGGAGGATGAGGATGTGCACATGGGGGAGGCGCCGCGGTTGGTGGCGCCGAAGGAGACGGTTGAGCCTGAGGTGGATGAAGAGGGGTTTACGAAGGTGGTGGGGAAGAAGAAGAGGTGAGAGGGCTTCGGGTAGAGAGGGAAGGATCTTGATATTGGCCTTGGGAGAAATCTCGATGAAGCATATGTGCTGAGGTTATCTGCAGCGAGGCTGGACAGAAGCCAACGAGCAGCCTCCAACGCGTGTTGTGTAAAATCACTGCGCCGCAGGAAAGGAAGCAAGCTGCAACGTGATCTGGGGCCACATGAAGCTGTGCTATTGCAGCCAGATCTGGTACCAATATACCAACAAGCAAAAGTACTAGTCACCAAAATGTTGTTCTTCTGTAAGAGTGATGGTTGTGAAACATCGGTGATTGACGCTAAATCCGACGCTGAATGCGGCGAGCCCGACCGTTCCCCGCCCAAGCTGTCTCTCGACATTCCCAGCTGCGACCACACCTCTGCCCAGCTACTGCTGCTGCAGTAAACATCACCATGGACTCCGCCTACGACCACATACAGGAGGAGAATTATCGGCAGGACCCCAACAAAGAGCCGTCAGCCGGCAGCAGCACCCAGAACGAGACGGCCAACAACCTCAACGCCGAGATCCAGGATGCATACAAAGCCATATCGAGCAGTCCCTGGGCCGCACGATTAGGCGGCTTCTTCGGGAGCGTCAAGAAGCAGGTACGAACACACCGCAGCCCATACTACTAGGTGTCGTCTGACCACACCCAACAGGGAGAGCAATACTACGACACAGCCAGCAAGCAATACGCAACCACCAGCAAGACCGCCACAGCCGGCGTATCCACCCTCATAGGCCACGCGCGCAACCTCTCCATCAACGCCGCCGACCTGACCCCCAAATCGCCCACCGCCGAAACAGACCCCGCCGCGCACCCCGACCGCCCCGAGTCGCTGCCCGCCGACATCGTCAAAGAAGCTAGCAGCGTGCTCAGTCGCTTCCGCGCGACTGCCGCCTCGCGCCTCAAGGACATTGAGAAAGCGGAAGACGCGGCCGACGAGGCGCTGCTTAAGTTCGGGACGAATATACGGAATTTCCTGGCTGATGCGGTGAGTATTGCGCCGCCGGCGAGTGGTTCTGAGGCGGAGCGGAATGGGGATGTGTTGTTTGAGAGTAAGGATAGTTCTGGAAAGAAGGTTGTTCATGCGACCCGTTTTGATGCGCAGTTGCATGTCATTCATTCGAGTCTGGATTCGTTTTTGAAGGACCCTGTTAGTGGGGAGTGGGATGTTTGGCGGGAGGGATTTGACGTTGAGAAGAAGACGGATGCGATTGCGAAAGACCTCGAGAAACACGAGGAGTTGAGGAGTGCGATGGAGAAGTGTGTGCCTGAAAGAGTCGAATATGCGACGTTCTGGGAGCGGTATTATTTCTTGAGACACGTTATCGAAAGCGAGGAAGTGCGAAGGCGAGAGATGCTGAAAGGTACGTGAGAATCGCGCATCGCAAATCGAACCATAGTGCTAAAACCAACCAGCATCCGCACCAACCGCCGACGAAGAAGTCGCCTGGGACGAAGAATCCTCCTCCTCCTCCGCCTCCTCCGAAGAAGACTCAGAATCAGAATCAGAATCCGCATCGCAGTCCTCCACGCCCGCCAACAAATCCACAACCAACCTCGCAGCATCCAAAGAGACTCTCCGCGCGCCCGCAGGCGCAACGCTGAAGTCGGCAGCCGCACAGCCGCGGCAATCGAATGATGAAAAGAGCGTGGCTGGGAGTGATGCGAGTTACGATCTTGTTAGTGGCGCGACGAGTCGGGCGCCGGGGAGTCCGCAGAATGTGAATGGGGTGGATAAGAAGAAGGTTGTTGTGCCGGCGGATGAGGAGAGTGAAGAGGAGAGTGATGATGAGGAGGAGAGTGAGGAGGAGGATTGGGAGTAGGTTGTCGTTGTGTTATGGCTTTATGTCTTTTACGTGTTGCGATTGGCGTATAGGCGTGGGATGGTGGTCTTTACGATGCGTTTATGATTTTGGGGGATCTGGATATGGGTCTTGGGTCTTGGGTATGGTATGCGAAGGGTAACGTAAATACTGCCAGTGTCGATTCAGTCTATATGAATGGTCGCTACGCTAATTGGTGATGTGATGTGAAGTGGTATCTCGAAACAATTGAACGCCCGCGTGTAAGCCTCGCAATGCATCTCCTTCTTTCACTCGTACTCTAGTATGCCCCTTCACGACTCTCGACTTCGCTCCTCTCATTACCCCCCTCCTCACGTCTTCCCATTACTACTCGGCGGCGTATCCGGCGCCACACTAAAGCTCCTTGCCGCCTGAGCCTGACCCTGACCCTGCCACGGCGAACTCGACGTATACGGCGCAGTCAGCGGCCTCCCAAAGCTCGGCTGCTTCAACCCCTTCAACTGCGCCGGCTGCGTAGTCGCGCGCCGCAACAACGGGCTCGGCGACGACACATTACCCAGCCCCATTCGCCCATTCCTCATCTCCGCAGACGAACTACCCACACTCGGCGTCGGGAAAGACGACAGCGTAGGCGAACCTGATCGCGAGCGCCCACTCGGATAACCCTCGTAATCATATTCCCCCCCGCGCTCCGGCGACGACGCCTCATACCCCCCGTGATACGCACGATGCTCGAGATACTCCTCGCCGCGACGCTTAATAGGGCTCTCATCATACGGATCGAATCCCACGCGCGCCCGAGCCTCGCGCCGCACACGACGACGCAATTCGCCGTCTGAGCCGGCGCCGACGGTGCTGCTGTCTGAGAGGAAGAATGTGAGGATTTCGTCTGGGATGGCGAGGTGTGATGATTGCTGAAATTGCTGGAGGGAGGTGAGGCGGATGAGCATTTCGAGGAGGGAGAGGGAGGTTTTGATGGGGGGGAGGGATGTGGGTGGGTGGTTGGGGGGTTGGGGTTGGGGGATTGGGGGTTTTTGGGGGGAGGGGATGAGTTGGGTGTTGGGGGGTGGGGGTGGGGATGTTGAGGGTGTGGGGTGGTAGATGTGTAGGTTGG
>Ga0265797_10004910_pt1 | contig 19973 bp, 17 predicted proteins | sample P2T30metagenome_FD_192433 | JGI IMG/M metagenome (GOLD analysis project Ga0265797, IMG submission 192433) | Plant litter microbial communities from East Loma Ridge, Irvine, California - P2 T30 | ecosystem: Environmental > Terrestrial > Plant litter > Unclassified | place: USA: California...
CACCTATGTATATGTGAGGCCGATCTTAGCTAGAGCTTGCCCGACAGTCACGACGCAGGTTGTGACAGCGGTGAATGGCACGGTACAAATGCCGCTCTGAGAAGCCAATATATCATGTACGGACTGAAATTGGATCGGTACATAGCAAAACGTTACTAAGAACGCAGGTTGCATACTGCTGGGCAGTTGGGAATATATTTTGTTAATCATACGAACGCAGGGAGCGAAAACAACCTACTGTATGTAGTGCTACTCGGCCCGAATATAGCAATTGTAAGCGAATAGGTTCACTTTAATGGGAAAACCTGTGTAAAGACATCTTCGGAGAGTTTGAGCCAGAGCGATGGTAACGCAAAAAGAGAAGCCACATCATCCATATCTTCAAGGGAGTGAAAATTATCGGTGATGGGAGGTATAGCTACGGATATGATGACCTGATATCCGCTTAATCTGACTTATGAGAAGTGTTGTTTGGTTGTATAGTTTTTGTTACCATATTGTGTTATCACAAATCCAGCAAAAATCCAAACGTTGTTTAGTAGTATGCATATATCGTGTAGAGAGTGCCGTAAGAGATATTGTCGGTGAGGAAAATAAACAGATTCAGGGTCGTCAGGATACTATGTAAGGGTTTACAGTGAGATATTGCGGATCCCGCGGACTCCGTAAGCCTATGCCCATGTCTATACACTCAAAACATGAACCATGAACCAGGACCTACGAGGTTTTGGCGTTCCATGCGGTTCATGGTTCGAAGGTGTTGTGGTCAATTGCTGGAATTTAATATGCGATGTTTCAGGTCTCTAGTACTCTGCCGATCGACGGTACAGCAATGTGGTTCATAGCGCGTCCAAGGGGCGGAAGTACAGTACAGTAGATGGTATCCTGGGTACGCTACTGACCATAATGATTTTTTTATTACGTTACGACTACGACTTACGCGTGAAGCCATTACATTATATACGGCTTATGTATGCCGTAATATAGGTCGTAGTAAAGCAGTACTACTTCCCCTGGACGCGCTAGCGGTTCAGAGGTATATTATTGATACTGCTTTGGTTTCTGCGGACTCCATTTCCAGAAATCCTGTCTGCTTTTCTTTTGGGATTTTTGGCATGAAATAAGACCCGGTATATAAGGGGACTAGCCAGGGTGTATTGGAATATATGATTGAGTCATTATGAATAACCTAAGTGCAAATCACACGCACCTAATGTCTGGTGTGATAGAATACGCAAATCGTAGGAAAAACTAAAGAAGAAGAAAGAGTAGATATTTCACGACCCGATTCTAACACAGTCCCTGAGCAATGTGATCTGGGCCACATAAAGTCGCTTCCGCCACTAAGAATGGAGGCAAACAGCTACGAAGGACATCCCAGTAGACTAAGAGGTTGTTAGTGAGATAGTAACCGCGATAGTGCCTACGGTAAGCGGGCATTCCTCATCTTTCTTGACGCTATTTATCATTAGCAGAGGGGCTTCATTTAAGTATAGGGCTCTCTTATTTCGCGAGTAAATTTTTACCCATCTTCTCGCTTTCAACAAGAATATAGATCATATTGGAGAAACTAAACTGATGATTGGTTCAAACTTCTCATACCATTTTATAGCCTTCTTTCACACAATCTTTGAAGGTAGGAAGCGGAGAAGGCTGATCCATAGCATATCTCTGAAGTCAATTTAGCACTCATTGCGATATTCTTCCTGATATACAACATCGCTGCTATTGCTAGAACCAAAGATTATCAAATATGATCATTGCTAACTTTCTCTTGTATCCCTTTGCTTATTACTTTACTATAATGCAAAAGCACCACCCATATATTTTCATACTGGGAAGCAAGTAATGTAAATTCAATTAACTCAACTCTTACCTAGTTGATTGCTTTGCTATATTGGATAAAGCTTTCAAATAATAATCATGACCCTCGATATTTTGTGCAAAGACAAACAAAATTGAAAAAGTTTCTATCTACTCATGCTAGCAGCCTTGCCACTCCACATATTCTTCCACCAACAAGTCCTAGCAATGGAAACTCAATTTACAGACATCTTCCAATCAGAATGCGCTCTAGATACGCAATAAAAAAGAAATTAATGCCAGGATTGCGACAAGAAAGCGCACACAGACACTAATCACATACAGTGTAGTCAGTAACCAGCCGTTTCAGTACTCCCAGCATTCAGAGTTAGCATCACGCATGATTACATGCATAAAGCCGCCCAATTTTCCGAGTTGCACTAAGGCGCTGCAGGTAGTCTTTGCATTAGGGTGAAGTTACTTGCACGGGTCTAGGAGAGTGTGGGTAAGGATGTAACCCTACGATGTTAGATATATTAAAAAGCCAGGTAAGCAACCCACCCACCAGCCAGTTAGCCAGCCAACCAAAAAACTGGATGGAAAGATAATGCAATTGCATAAATATTTTTATGCAAACAGCTAGGAAACCTACCAAAATAGGTAAAAAACTCGGCTGTCTTTTACACCGCCCCCTTTTCGATTCAACCAAAGAGAAGATGGAAAGCATCGTAAGAGACACGTCCACTATTGACCGGAAAATCTCTGTCAATAATTTTCTAGTGGAAAAATAAAGATAAAGAAAGGCGACGCGTACAATGGAACTAGGCTGCTGCGTCATACAGATGGACGGAGGGGTTCAGACTTGTCCGAAAATGGTAATGGTTTCAAAACATCATGCCTATCGAAATTTTGTCAACCTATCGATTCCGAGCTTCTCTCCGTTCATCTTTCCTGACTTGACGTCACGTGTCGTATGTGCTATGTTTTTGGTAGTAAAACGTATTCTGCACATCGCTATTCGAACCGAGTGGCCACTCGGGGGATTACCCAATACGTCACCTATGGGCATGTTGCGATACCAGCCGGACCAGCCCGGATACCAAGTACACAACACCGGAACATAGCGGAAGTCGTAATACAGCTGCCATTTGTCCGCCCGCCAAGTAGTTCGAAGAGAGAAAAACCAGGGTCCTATCTAGATTCCAGGATAATTCCCCGGTGCGATCTAAAAGGATGTGGCCCTGATTTTCGCTACGCTTCCAGTGGCTGGGACGAGCGCGGAACCAAGCCCGGGACGGCGAGCAATGTTCGTATTACAGCGGGACAGTTGAGACACGCGTCTGATAGCCGTAGAATTTCCACTATGGAGGCAATCGACCGAGACCCTTACCCATCACCCGGGTACACAAGCTCCTCCAAGTACGCTTGGCATGTCATCCAAGCCGTGTAAATCGCCTACGTGGGCCTTGTGCGTCTGCATGAATGTATCCGCCATCCGTTGCTGGCTCGCATTTACTTCACTGTCTCCTCGCTTATATATACTGCTTTTGTCATCGCGGCTGCCAATTGCGCAAGCGATGGAGCAGCGGGACGTGACGAGATAATAGAATAAAGTCGCCGACCAATCCTGGCTAGGCAACAACCGCTGAAGATTTCCTGGATGAGCAAATACGTGTGGGTCATAGGAGCGCCGTACCCAAGGCGTGATCAGACTTTTAGCTGTCCGTTCAGGGCTTTGATCGCCCAGGACTGTATCCCCATGTCAGATTACCTACTCCTCGCTTGCTGGCGAAGCGTGGGTGCTTTGAATGGTGTGGGTGCAATACCCGGAGACCAAACTTACTTGCCAAAGATAAGGTAATCAAGGGATAAAAATGGGGTACGAACCTGTCTCGTATTGGTGGTGGGTTATTGACCTGCCACATCAAGGACAGCGACAATCAGAGAGGGCTACAATGCTTTGCGCGATTTCGCCGTAGTTTCCTTAACTGTAACGTGTTAGATACCTCCTCACACAGCTCCAAAGACATGGATATTGGCTTGTTGACATAAACGGCCGGTTCTGCTGCGGCAGTGGCCTGCATTCGAGAGCGACAGTACACACATACCATAGCACGTCCCCAGGTGGCAGAAACGGGCCGCTTTCATGTACGCCCTCTGCGCTCTCTACGACCTTGGCGGAGAAGGCCGTCCGTGGCCCATGATTTACTTATAGTGGGGCGGTAGAACGTCTTTAGTGACAAATCATCCACGTGCTTCGCGCACGTGCCTCATGATGAATGGGGAAAGGTGGCCATGTGGAGACGTCGGACCGACTTTCAAATTGCAAGCGAACTGGTCGAAGCCATGTGCTGGACTCCCTGTACAATGCTTGTTTTGGAAAACGGGGTATCATGCAAGGTCTATGGTAGGGGCGGTTACGAATGCCGATATTCCAGGTACCGGCATGGAGGAAACGGGCGGATACACGCGTTAGTGCAAGCGAGCGGTTGAGCTGACCCGTTTTGTTTTGTGATGAGCTGTTGAGCTGATGATCGCGACATTGAATTGTACGGTATACGTGTTAGTGGACGATGATGGGGTTGTCTTATGTGCATGGACAAGACCTGCTAGAACGCTATCGAGGGTGTCATGCGAGCATGGTTAAACAGTGAGATGTGCCTGAATGGATAGATCCGGCATGAAAAGGCAGGATTCTGGAATAAAAGTCGACTGACCAAAAATGCGTGCATTAGTCAAAAACGACAATCCACTTTGTTTTCCCTGGTTGTAGAACCTGCCAAGCTACTGCGCTGGCTAGTGGAAGCAACAGCAGCCATCCTGGTTTCCTAAAAGTTGCACTATACTACAACAGTTTTTCCAATCGTTGGATAGGCTAACAAGTTTTGAACCTTAGAAGAATTTGGTGTTACATTCATGCCGTGTTTCGATTCGCACTCGGGTTCGTATGCACGCTGCAACAGCACGACCTTGGTAACCTTGAAGGCATGTTTTGGCTCGGGATGATTGAAGACGACATTGGTCTAGTCTCTGGTCTGTTGTAATTTGACTATCGACGTTCTTCGCCGTAATCTCATCCGGCTTTTTTTCTGGTGTCTAGAAGCAGTGTGCATGACGTAGGCTATCAAACAATGCCGTCTATGATCTGCAAAAGACTAGGCCACACTGACTTATGGCAGACAGACCGGTAAGAGAGTAACAGTTTCATGCATAACACAAACATGGGTCTTTCCGAATATCGTTCCGGCAAAGTCTCTGTAAAGTCCACTAGGGAGAAAGGCCGATAGAGTCTCGACCTGGCGACGAGATATGCTTCGATGAGGGGCCAAGTATCTCTGCACTAGATCAGCGCATGAACATGTCCTTTACATCATGGCTAAGGCTGTTAATCATATCGCCGGCGTCGAATTACATCGGAGGACGGAGATGTCTGATGCTGGTTAAAGGTAACAGATGATGAGAATTGGAGTTTGGTGCAGTAACCTGGAAGCTACCAGAAGAGACTGACCGTACTGACTCGATGTTTGTGTCGAAGAGAACCGACTTTTAGTATCTTACATGCATACCAAGGGCACGGATTTCCCAAGGTCCACCATCACCACCCCGCTTGATCCATTCAATGCTGATGCCTTTCGAGAACCTCGGCAATCTTCTCCCTGACCCCCTGTTTTCCCTGGTATTTTTCTAACAACCTGGCTACGACCTCTTCGCTCTTGTTACCCCCAGCCTCTCTGAGGATCTCCTCTTCTCTTGGCAGTTCAATCCACGCGTGCGGATATTCTTGGTAATCATCTGGACTGATTAATGGCAGTGGCCCGCCACGAGAAGTAGCGAAGAACGCGTCGACATCCTCCTGCTCGACCTGCTCTATGGTGTTTGGTTTCCAGTTCGGGCGCTCCTTCTTTCGCTCGATGAGTCGCGCTGTTACGCCCTCGACGAAATCGGGATGTGCCATGAACTTCGAGGCAATTTCGTATTCTTTTTGGAAAGCCTGAGCGATGGACCATTGGCGGCCGACACGCATCTGCAAAAGGGTTACTGCGACAGAGATAGGAGAGCGGCTATTGATTGTTTGAATGGTCTTGTCTGCCCACTTTTGTATCTCTGGATTAATGGCCTTGTTCTTGACTTGCTCAAGAGATTCCATGATGTCCTTTATTCCTGGCTGGTCAGCATGAAAGACGGTGTCAATCGTCCTACGCAGCTCGCCAGAAATGTGGGGTCGTTCTGCGGGAAGGCCAGTGCTGAACTCCTCGATTGTGGCGTTGATGATTTGGAAGCGCTTCTTGAGCGCCATGTGGTCGGGAAATTGGAGTTCAGCGAGACGGGCTTCTAGCTGCTGAAGAGTGGAAGAGTGGATGTAATGCGTAGCGACGCCATGATAAAAAGCATCTACACCCTTGAGTTGCTCCGATGTAAGGGCAAGGTATGTGCCGAGGGAGCCTTCCATGCGCGGTAGAAAAAAGGATGCACCGACATCTGGGAAGAAGCCAATAGTGGTCTCGGGCATAGCGAAGAGGGTGTTTTCGGTAGCGATTCTGAAGGGAGCGTGGATTGAAAGCCCGACGCCTCCACCCATGGTGATGCCGTCCATGAAGGCAACGTATGGCTTCTTGTATGTTGCAATCAGATGATCCAGCTTGTATTCCAAGCCAAAGTAGTCTGAGCTCCTTTGCTGGCCCTTTGGCCCTTCTCGATTCCATTTGGCCAGCGCCGCAACATCACCACCAGCGCAGAAAGCGCGGCCATTGCCTTTGATTACCACGACGCCTGCCAGTTCCGATTTGGCCCACTCTTGCAAACGCGGGATGATCTTGCGGACCATGGAGCCATTGAGCGAGTTTAGTTTCTTGGGTCGATTGAGCTCGATGCTGCGCACGCCGTAGTTGTTTGTGAATATGACGTCGTCAGGGTCGTCGTCCTCTTGGACTTTTAAGAGGTCGGCAGTCGGTGTGGCATACTGGGTATACGATTAGCCTCTGGAGGATGGACGTGTTTGCTATGGAGGGGTCATGGTCGTGGTACTTTTCTTGACCCGCTCATCCAGGCGGGGTTTGTGATGTTTGCGCGCAATGGCATAGTTCTGGCTGCTGGTATACGGGGGGCGCAATTGAGCGGTATCCTTGTCAGTGTACGGAGCGACATGGTGTGGTGAGTGTGCGCAACACGCGTGACGATGATGCAACTTGTAGAGCTCGGTTGAGGAGGGGACCTCGGGTATTCGCGACTCGAAAAGAAGAAAAAAAGATAGTTGGCACCGGTACCGCACGTAGAGGTCTGCCTAGGCTGATAGCAGAGGCAGAATCAAATTGCAAGCGTCGACGCTCAATGGGTTTCGATCAACGCCAAATACTGATGGGTGAATGTTCCTGCCCGCGCGCTTTCCCATGCCCGACCGCGCCTTCTCTGCGTGATGGAGCTCGGATCTCCCCCTCACCTGATTGGGCGGCACCCAACGTAAGCATGGCGCGCTAAGAAAATGATTTGAGCCTCCACCTTCTCAAGACGACAGCGTCATCTCGGCCAATTGCCTCTGCCTCTGCTGCATTCGGGTTTTGTAATCGGGTTTAATCATGTCGAGCTTTTCAAGAGTATTCCTGCGCACTTCGCGCTCTGCGTTGCAGTACCAGCGTGGCGTCTCGCCAGTGCAAAATGCGCTGGGTGCGCAGGGCACAAGCAGATGGATGAACGGAGTACGGAACTATGCCGCCTTCACACGAGACAAGCCACACGTAAACATCGGTATGTCTGCTGTCACAACTGCCATGTATCGATGTCTTTGCTGATTAACTGTAGGCACCATTGGCCATGTCGACCACGGAAAGGTACAGCGCTCGTGACTTGGTCTCAATTCTTGCAAGCCAGAAATACTGACCCCACCTAGACAACCCTCACAGCAGCCATCACCAAGCGACAAGCAGAGAAGGGCTACGCAAAGTACCTCGAGTATGGCTCCATTGACAAGGCTCCCGAAGAGCGCAAGCGCGGTATCACCATTTCGACGGCCCACATCGAGTACCAGACTGATAACCGCCACTACGCCCACGTCGACTGCCCTGGTCACGCCGATTACATCAAGAACATGATTACAGGAGCAGCCAACATGGATGGCGCCATCATCGTTGTCGCAGCCTCAGACGGACAAATGCCCCAGACCCGTGAGCACCTGCTGCTTGCCCGTCAGGTCGGTGTCCAGAAGATTGTTGTCTTTGTGAACAAGGTCGACGCTGTCGATGACAAGGAGATGTTGGAGCTGGTTGAGATGGAGATGCGTGAGTTGCTTAGCAGCTACGGATTCGAGGGCGACGAGACACCCATCATCATGGGCTCCGCTCTGTGCGCCATCGAAGGCCGCCAACCAGAGATTGGTGTAACCAAGATTGACGAGCTGCTCGAAGCCGTCGACACATGGATTCCTACGCCCCAACGTGAGACCGAGAAGCCCTTCCTCATGGCTGTCGAGGATGTCTTCTCCATCGCTGGTCGTGGTACCGTCGTCTCTGGCCGTGTCGAGCGTGGTATACTAAAGCGTGACTCGGAAGTAGAACTTGTCGGCAAAGGCACGGCGCCCATCAAGACAAAGGTCACCGACATTGAGACGTTTAAAAAGTCATGCGAGGAGTCGCGTGCAGGTGACAACTCTGGCCTTCTCCTCCGCGGTGTCAAGCGCGAGGATGTTCGCCGTGGTATGGTCGTCTCAGTCCCTGGACAAGTCAAGGCGCACAAGAAATTCCTCGTCTCCATGTACGTATTGAGCAAGGAAGAAGGTGGTCGTCATACCGGCTTCGGCGAAAACTACAGGCCCCAAATGTTCATTCGAACTGCCGATGAGTCGTGTGCGCTACACTTCCCCGAGGGTACCGAGGATGCTCACGACAAGCTTGTAATGCCTGGTGACAACGTTGAGATGGTCTGCGAACTCCACCAACCACATGTTATGGAGAATGGACAGCGGTTCAACATGCGTGAGGGTGGCCGGACAGTCGCCACTGGCCTGGTGACGCGTATTTTGGAGTAAAACACATGTACAGTCATTTAACAAACACGGATTGGGAAGGAGACAGTGGCGTAACCCGGCGTGCGAACTAGGGAAGGCTTCTTGTACGATATCGTGTTTGACATTATCCCCCACTCCCCGCTTTTCATTTGATCTTCCTCGTGTACTATGATAGCACAACAAAACGGAACTACACGTGGGGCGTTGAGTTTTATGATGAACCTGGAACAATGTAATAGCAACTACAGAGAGATGCGTTAACTTGCTATATATCTGGAACAATGTAAGATGCTATGGCAATCTTAGCCCTTCGCCGCCTATTCCACGGTGGAAACAAGTATATTTTCCTACACAACCGTGCCAGGCAGACTTGGTTGAAGTTTGTTCGCACACACTGAGAAATTGTTTCGTGTTTACTTCGTGTTGGCGTTTACCTCGTATTCGCGTCTGTCTCGTGTTGTAATAGCGCTGGAAATTCTTTTCGCAAGAACACGTCGAGAGAATTACAAGTAATGATCAGAAGAGTGCAAAGCTGACACACAGGCGGCTTACCGTGTCTTCTTTGTACATTATAATCTCCTGCTTGGTCGGTTACGATTCTTACTCATTGTACATGCCGTGTGTGCAATAGCGACGCCATTACTAAGGCAGACGGCGCAGCAAATCTCCTTCTCGCCCCCGCTATTACCACAACTGCAACGACACGAATACAAAGTCGATCCATCGCGCTACGCATGCCTGCTGCCGTCCCGGACCGTCCACACAGAATCACGCACTTTCTAGAAAACTTATCCAACGTCGCCCCTCCCCCCATTCCTTCCCGCCACCTGGGGTCCCGCTTGCGAACGCACCTTGGCCCCGGCTCCATCTCGTATCGTGAGAGCCACAATCAGGTCCCACTGCAGCTGCAGCTATCAACAAATTATCATTGGAGACAGTGACGGAAGGTGGTAACGTGGAACGTGCAGCTCCTCCACACGGTCCTGAGCCTGAGGCCTTTGCTTCTGCAGTCATACAGACGGGTGCGGCTCTAGCGGCTTTGTTATCCATGTCCGCCTTCCGCCACCCCGTTTAGGCTTGTTTGATCAGCTAGGGACTTGAAACTTGACCTTTGTCGGCTGGTTCTCGGCACAAAAGTGATTCGAGACGAGGAAAGCTGTGCCATCATCTGGCCCACACGTTCCAACGCACCGCTGCAGGAGCGTTGCCGAAACTTTGCTCTGTTATATCTTCAACAGTGCCGAAGTTGCGGACATCAGCCTGCGCGCAGAGGGAAGAGATCAACGATTCTAGGTCTCCTTACGTGGCCTCGAATGTTTATTAGTCCTGATCCTCCGGTCCGGAGTTTGCCGAGACATTGGATTGGAGCTCGGTCATCAATCTGCTAATGTCCATTTATGGTTCCCCTCAAAAGCGATGATACCAAGGTACACTCCAACGAATGTTAACCGGCGCCGAAATGATAGACAGGCACTGAGGGGTTGTCGACAACTCGTACGGGCCGAGTTGCTGTACATGTTACGCGATTACACTCAAATCTGCAACAACCGAGTACTTGGTGCTTACGTACGCGTGGTGCGGCTGACTCAAACCGAACGCGAGTCTAGAGTCTGGAGCCGTTCTCTATATACATATAATCTGCATCTATTGTACCCTACCTCCCCCTAAACCATAGCGGTCAGGATGTCGGAGTAAAGTAAAACCCCGCTAGAACACGCTCATGGGAATTGATTTGCTCCACCAATCACTTATCGGGGCGGGGGAGTTAGGGCTAAGAGAGGCACAAAGAAAAACGTTTCAGAGCAGAGCCAAGTCTGCGCGTTAAGACCAGACTGTATATGCCTGCAGCCACTCGGGTACGACAATAACCTATCGGCATCTTTCGAACAGCCAAGAAAATAAAAGATGACTTGGAGAGTTGTTTGGATGTTTGAGAGACGCACTAGGTTGTCGGCACCAGGATAAAATCAAGAAATCCAACACGATGATGTTCACTTCGCCGGTAAGAGTGTTGCTGCTGGACTTCACTAACGCCCTACAGTCATAACAGTACAAGACAGGTGCAGTTACGATAGCTACAATCATGACAGCTGCAGTTGTGATGAACACGTTCGTGTACCGAGATGCGACCGTGATGCTGCAACATGATAAGGTTTGGCGCACGCTGTGGGAGCAATGACGGTGGCGTTGTATTTATTGACTCTTCAAAAAAACGACTCATGTCATTCGCTGAGAGGTCATGTTTAGGTTCGTCATTCGAGTTGTCTACCCCACCCGGGATTTCTCAACAAGTTGAGGCACATGGGACATAGCCGACGTTTCAGGACGAGAGAGTGAGTATGAGGATGTTATTTCACGACTATCTTCCACATGGCCTGGGGTGACCAATGGCTCGGCCACATGCACGACTCGGACCTTGAGCGTCGAAAGGTATAGATGGAGGCCCGAGGCGCCAATGGTCCAAGGACAGCATTACTATTTACCGTCAGGTGGGCCTATCCAGACCTTTGATGCTCAGGTCGTGGGTGTTCATGCCGTGTTCATGCCGTCGATTAGGCCGACGCAGGTGGAGCCGAACAGTGGTTTAGGGCCGCTAACCCCAATGGTGCTATGGTTGGCATCATGGTGCAGTTGTTTGCGGTCTAAAAAAGGGCGGATTTCGGGGGACCGTGACCACGTAACTAGCAGGCTTGATTGCGCAGCAGTGTTCAAGGGAGCGACGCTATCACACACGCCTTCACCTAATTTCTCAGGGTGCACTAGGCGGGTAAGAACTGACAGTGCTCAGCGTCCGCATAGGAACGCCCAGGTAGTGCTTACGGCGCGAGGCTCGCTGACATAAGCTAACATGTTTTTGGAGAAGCGCCGGGCCCGATGGGTCCGCCAATCCTCCCATGCTGACATCCATGAGCCCTTCGTCAGCGGCTCCCCGTCGACGATGAGCGACAGGCATGGGCTCACAGCCCTGCTTCAGTGTGACATGTGCCAGCGCCCCGCTTAGTCCTATCGCCTAGCCTTGTAATGCAGCAGCTGGTTAGCGGTTTAACCTACCCGAGGGTAGCGGTAGCTATGGCTACAGTACATGTAGCCTTTAAGCACTTGGTCTGCAACCTCTGGTTTCGGCATTGGCACGGTACTCAGGCACCCACAACAACTACACTCAATTCGACATGAGCAACGCCGCACTCATTGCTTGCACTCGCTGTGCCATTTCAAAGGCACGATGTGACCGCAAGGTTAGTTGGACTTAGTGCCACCCAGCGCTGTGGACACTGCATGTGGACACCCCTTCTAACACGGAATCTAGGTACCTTGCTCGCAGTGCGTCGCCAGAAACTATGTTTGTCAGCCGCGATGCACCTCACGCCGTCCACGCGCCCAACGGAGGTCTTCTGTTCGGAAACAAGGCTCCACAGGACCAACCAGCGTCAGCAGCCCGCCCGGCAGCCATATTGCAACTCTGGAACATCAGTTCCCCGCCTACATGATGTCACAAGCAACTCAGCCTCCGGCCAACGATATGTTCGTTTTTGCCACCGCGAGCCTGCCTCAAGCGCCACTGCATCTCACCGGATATGATGACTTCATAAACTTCTCCTATCCCCCACAGCCGCCTAATTCCGATGCCGTGGATGTTGGTTCAGCTAGTGCCATGTTCTCCCCTATTTCACGGATGAATATGCATGGAAACGACACCCAGCTTTTGTCACAAGGAATCGGCAATACGGATATGTATAAGCAACAACAACAGCAACAACAGCAACAACAGCAACAACAACACCCACATGCACACCAATATCAACAGCAAGATCGGCAGCGAGACTTATCACTTGGACCCCACCAGCCACCAACACCGCCTCTCACAACACCCCCGAGCGCCCAAAGTCTTCCATCCAGCTCTCCAGCGATAGCAAGCTGCACAAGTCCGGACCGGTTCGCCCGAGAAGGACTCATAGAAAAGCCGGGTAATTCAACTGATGTACTTGCCGACATGGTTCATCTGCTTGCTCAGCCTGATGCTTGGAACGCGATCCCGAATGTCATTGGTGACGCTACCCTGACGCTCCCACACGATGCACGGGACCGCATCGTCGCAACTGTGCAGCTGTTACTTCATCGCGCTTTACAGTCGCGTAATCCACCCTCACAATGTAGTCAGGGCCTATTTGGACGCATTGTAGCACTGCCACCATCCCATGTGTTGGTACACTTCATCCATATGTACGCAGCGCGCATAGACTCGGTGCAACCCTACCTTGGCCTCGCTGGCTGTCCGACTGCCAATATTCACGATATACTATCAGCTGACCTGGCTGATATCGGCATGCTTTTGATCATCCTTCTCATCACTCAAGGCGCCATGCTCACGGATAAGCACGAATCTCATATACTTGCACACGGCTTGATAGAAGTGTGCAGAATTGCGTTGGATGATCTCCTCGAAACCCAAAGCATAGCCCAGCCAATAGTTGGGGGATGCGCTCTGCAGTTGCTCACACTGTGCACACGCAGTGGTAAAGACTGTTTGACCTCAGTATGTCACACTTTGTACACTAGCCTGCGGATTCAGCTAACACGATTATCCAGTATGCCATATCAAAAAGAGGCCAGTATTTGAGTGTAAATACTCCCTCCGCTCATTTGAGGGAAATATAGCGCTAACTTATGAAGATGCTCAAAAACACCGGCCTCCTGCACCCGGAGCAGCCTTCACTTCATTATAGCCCCGATAACCTGAATATCTGGGAGCGATGGAAGGAGCAAGAGCAACGTCATCGGTGAGTCTTCTTTCACGCCTATCCTCGGCATCTTGACTAATCATTCTAGACATGCGTATGCGTGGGTGTACGTAGATCTTGAGTTGAGCTTACTTTACGACCTGCCACCAATACTCTCAATCAACGACTTGCAACTGCCACTGCCACACGAAAACCATCTTTGGAATGCCTCGTCATATAGCAACTGGCTTGAAGCTAGCGGCACCCAAGGCATCCACGAAACACCTTCGCTCAACAGTTTCTTCCGCAGCTTTCTCCAGGGCCGACTTTCAGGCAGCGAAGACCTACCCGTGCACCATCTACGCCTCCTTCTCCATCCACTACAAGCTATGGTTTTAGAGCAACAACAGCTCCTCCGCATCTTTGATACCGATGAGCCCTCCAACAGATACCGCGTTCTTTCCAAGATTAAGATTCTAGGCCGTTTGCAAGAAACCCAAGATATGTTGCAAGACTTGGCCAGGCTACTAAACCGCCATTCCATGGCGGCATCCACGGCCGAAGAAGCAAGCGCAGACTGGCTACAATCAGCCAAGTGGGTAAGCATGGTTACGCTCCATTTGGTTAGCTTGAACGTTTTTACCAGCATTCCCGAAATTGAAAAGTGCGCTAGGGAGGAGCCTCCCGCATCTGACACGGCACGCGCGGAGATGTGGCGCCGGGCACGCTATCCTGAAGGGGAGAGTTATGTTCTCTTTCATGCAGGTCAGGTTTTCAGACTCATCGATAAACTGCCATTGGATGCGCGGCCCACTTGGTGGCCAGTCGCACTCTATCGCGCGTCTATGGCGTGCTGGGCTCTTAGGTCGTTAGATATGCCGTCGCCGGGGCTCCAACAGCCAGAGGTCCACATCGACACCATGTCACCGAGCGAAGAGGAACGCTTTCATAACACTACCGTCGGCATTCCGGTCGTTACACTTCCCGATGGAAGACGGCTGGCCGTCCTAGAGGGCAGTAATAGCTTGAGGTATTGCATCAGCAAGCTTGAGGGATATCCTTCTCATCTTGTCCGAGGCATCGTCGACAGGCTTGCGTTTTTCTCAGATAGATGGAGTTATTAAATATACCCTATTGTGAGGTTGCGCTTTTAGGCGCGGATTTACTTGCCTCAACGTTAGTGTTTTTTTTCTTCATCTTACTAGTTGCACTCTACATGTCACCATTATCATTTTTTTGGTCTTGTTCTCGTTCTTCCTCTTTACGATGTTTCCTCCTTCGAGCTAGCAAAGCTGACTTGATTGGTACCCTTGCCTTAGGTACACTCAATGCCGAACAAGGATCGGGCATTTGGAGCTGGGTTATTCCCAAGTACCGAGCCAGGATCTGAGCATTTTTAATATTTCTGGAACTAAAGTTTCGCGTGTATGCAAAACCGTTGAAAGCCCATGTAGGACCTAGTCTTCTTGACGTCATCTCACAGGTCACACCCGCGTTCAAAAGCGGAGGATGAAAAAGAAAGGGACCCAAAAAAGGGGGGAACCATGTGGAATTACCCCAGAGCGGTAGCAGAAAGAAAAAAAGCGCTATCCTTTCCCAATACCATGGTTCACTTGCCCGTTCCCCATTCAAAAACTTACACACCGCCAACCCTCTCCCCACTAAGCACATTACCACACTATGTCACATTTTAATCATTCCAATCATCCTCGATCCCAGAAAACGTGTGAGCTAGCCTTGCCTGATACATCCAGATCCACAACCATCCGGTAGTCCAACCACGACTCTCACCCAAACACATTTGCCAAGTGCACTACCATGCGTATCCCAGTACATTTTTTTTACCGGTTCTTCCTATCTGTAATGTAAGTCAAATGGCCATGTATTCCACCGCGGCACTACCTGGCGCACGTAACGTCCATGGGTAAGCTGAGGCCTTTCCATTGCACCCTTCTGCGGAGCTTTCTCCGCAAACAACATATCCCAACAAGGCTCTGGAGCTAGCCAAGCCCCCCCACGTCCCGGAGTTTAGGCACCTGTTCCGAATGGGTAGAGAAACCAAGCCGCGCGTCGTGTGCTTTCTGGATTGATAGACCTGGAGTGTGCTTTTTTGTATATCATCATACGAGAATGTTCCGTCTGTAGGCGCCGCGGGAATAAGGATGATGATAGGGTATATCGGATAAGAAATGCCCATCGTGCTTGAGTTGGAAGTGCAGGTTGCGCGGGCCAGGGACGAGGGCCGAGGGGGTCATATGACCTGAATATTATTGTTTCGGGATGGGGGTCCTTTGCCCTATCGAGGCGTCACGATCCGAACCGACTGATTCATGGATGATCCGGGTTTGTCTTTTTGCGAGTGAGATATGAACACTGGTCATGATGTCGGAAATTTGATGATACATTGCACGGAAAGTAGCATGATGGACTTGGCAGTGTTGGGCCAATAGGCGACAATGGCGTAGTGAATGTAGTCGAGGATCCCTAGTGCTGCGGTAAGTTTTAGCGGCTTTCCGTGGAAGTTGATGACATTCCGAGTTCGAGTACAGATTTTTTCTTTTCCGACCCAATCACAGCAGAGATCATTATGGTCCGGGCTGCTGCGATAACTATGCAAGCACAAAGCGTTATCCGAGTCGTGAAATAATAGATGCCCAAACCGCTAGTAGGGCACATGCTGTATGGCCATTATCCATTGATTGCGCGTCACAAAAAGGTTTCGCGGCGGGAGCATGAAGGTGCTTACAAAAATGGATTTGTCGCTATGGAGCGTGGTATACCCCGGGACTATGTACCGTGTTTCGGCCCTGGAAAAACACCGATTGTCCACGACTGACACCGACTCGTCGGAACATGTCGCGTTTGGAAGTATCATGCCGCTAGCGTTTACCGGATGCCCAAGGCACGTTGAGCTACAAGACACAGGATACGCCAATACGTCTAAAACGTGGTCGTGTATTTGTTGTTTTTTTTCGGTTTCGCGTTCGGGTGTTGTCTGAATCGTACGATCCAGTGGAAGGCTTGCCATACTGCCGTCGTAGTGAAAGTGGCCTGATCCTCTAAATACATTGAGGCGCGGTTCCGCAGACTCTCTTCTCAATGGCGAGAGTCTTGCCGTCATAGACGAGGCAGTTTGGTAAGTATTTGGGGTCTTCGGCGAGGTTGTCGGCCATTGCGATGGCTAGTTAGCGCAGCGGATATGTCGTTTTTTGTGCCGTGGCGTTCCGGAAGATGCTGTGTGTCGTTCAAAGAGGGGAAAATAAGGGAAGAAATAGAGTTCTCTGAAAAAGAAATAGCTTGATCTAACAAAGTCTGCTAATCGCAAAAGGTACGAACACGGACAATTTGTCACTGATTGATAAACAGCACGCGGACAAGCACCGGCGGAGATGTCATCAATGTCACTGGGTGTTGTTGTGCGCGCTGTTACCGCATTGGATGAGATGGGGATTCCGGCAGTTGGCGGATGTCCGTAGCGTGGGGTGTCACATATTGTCATGATTACCTCATGTCTTGCCAAGAACCTCGGGATCTAGCTTCAATGTAGACTCTTGACGGTATGAAGATATTATGGTACCTTGTGATGCCGAATTAATGCGTGTCTCCAAGCTCAACGTCTCCTAAGAATGGAGAGTCTGATTCCATGCGGTGGGTGATCGTTAAGAGTGAATCTATTAGGATTCAAAACTGCAACAAAATGGGGTTGGTTCTTGAATGGAGTGTTGGAGAAAGTAAAGTCCTACGGCAGAAGTCTTGGAGTAGGTTGAAACATCACCAAGTGCATGAAGTAAAATCGAAAATACACGAGTTCCATCATTTGGTAGAGTGCGAATTTCCATCACCTGATGAACTGGCTACTGTATTGATTACCGACGCCCACTTTATCAATCCCGACCCATACCCATGATTACGTGCAACTTTCCGTCATAAAATATTGTTCCATTAAGCATCAACTGTAAAAGGCAGTGTATGATTTGTGTGCTTTACATAATTAAAACAGGCCCAAGCCTAACCCTGCAGCTCCAATCAAGAAGCCAGTAATATGCCCAGTCGGTAAAGCGGCACCTCCAGTGAAATCAGATATCGAGCTCGAGCTTGCGCTTGGTATGAGAGCAGAAGATGTTCCATCAGAGGTAGCGGTTCTTCGCGTCGAGGTGGCACTAGACACGATGGCTGAAGAGAAGGGGGTAGGCGCGGATGATGGGACCTCGTTCGAAGATGAGGATTCGACAACGATCGATGAAGGAGGAACTGAGGATTGACGGGAAGGTTCGGGTACGGACGAGGAGGGAATGGGAGGTGGGGTCGAGGTTGATGACGGCACTTCAGACACGGTGTCAGCAGAGCTGCTCGACGGAGGCGCAATACTTGTCGGAGATAATGCAACGCTGGAAGAAGGAAGGGAGGCGCTAGTCGGTGTAGGATGAACTTCGCTGCTAGGCTCTGTAACTGCACTTACGACCGGCACGGACGTGGGCGGAAGGGCAGAGCTGCTTAGCGGTGGAGGTAACTGAGGTGACGAACTTGACGGAGCTGGCGCACTGAAAGGAGAAAGGGAAGAAAAAATAGCCGTACTTGATATTGCTGGGGAAGGTGGAGGATGCGGGCCCGAAGGAGCTGCGCTTGGTGGGGGAACATCAGACGTGCGTTGAAGTACGGGCTGCGCTGTAGGTTGACGGCGAATCACTGTCCCTGCGGCAGGTGCGGTCGTAATAGAGGTTGTCGTTCCAAGGGGATATTGAATACCCTCAACTGTACTACCGCTATTGGGATCACATGCTCCTGGGCCAATCGACTGACCAAGTTGGGCAATGACTGTCGGTTGGGCATTAAGGTAATTAACCACTGTTGGAGCAACAAATGCGGTATCGGGAACCTCGCTCAAAGGAATGATAAGCGATGGATAATTTGTAGGAGATGGCAGAGTCAATGTGGCGGTACCCGTGACGCAAGCTGTTCCCACAGGTTCGACCTCCAGGTGACTGAAGGTTTCATAAGCGAGATAGGTTGTGGGATAAGTCAATTCTACGCCTGAATAGCTCCATGTAATAGTGGAAGGTGCTTGAGAAGGGAGTTCATTGATTAGTAAAGAGGAACTGACATCATTCCCAGCACTATCAGTATATATATCGAGAGTTACCAATGGCTGTGAGACAACGGATGTCACCACTACTCCGGGATATTCCAACCGGCTCGCAGTAACATCAATCTGGCATTCACTCGCGCAGGATATGGATGCAGGAGGAGTGGAAGATGAGATAGGAGCGGAATTTTGTACCAGAGTGGTCGGCAGCACCAGAGTGGTGATGATAGATCGTGTCACAAAGACGGTAGATACCGTGGTCAATGCAGGCAATGTTGTAGTCAAAAGCGATGTAGGACCGGGCAGGTAGATTGTGCTCGAAAGCCTAGAAGCGGGTAATGTGACGAGAGATAGAAGTGTACTAGTTGAGGTACTTCCGGGCAATTGGATTACGATTGTCGAGGTTACCGCAGGCAGGGTTCTCGTGGAAAAAACAGTGGTTGCTGATAGAGAAGTCGTCACGGTTGAAAGAGTTCCGGAGAGAGTAGCAGTGCTGGTGACAATTTCACCCGGCTGCGTAAGGATTTCTGTAATCGTCTGTAGTGGCGAGATACTGATGGACGTAATTGTAGCTGCAGGCAGTGTGACATACGAGAGCACTGAAGAAACCACAGTAGTGGGTGGTAGCTGCGTGAACACTGTTGATACCTGCCCGGGGAGTGTCACAGTGCTGATAATCACCTGAGGCGGCAGAGTCAAGGTCTGAAATCGGGTTTCAGTCGTTTCAATCGTCTGGGTGGGGCCGGGAACAGTAACTTCCTGGGTTGAACCGGGGATAGTAATCTCTTGAGTGGGTCCAGGGACGGTTATCTCTTGAATAGGGCCAGGGACAGTTATTTCCTGAGTAGGACCAGGAATAGTGACATTTTGAGTTGGGCCTGGGATACTGAGCTCGACAGTTCCATCAGAGTTCACTATCTGAGTGGTAGTCTCTGTAAGGCCAGGAATCGAGACTGTGGGACCTGGGATGGTCTGTATGACCGAGATGTAATCGGTGATGGTAATCGTCTCTGAGATTCGCGAGACCACTGTCTGAGTGGATACTGAGGTCGTTCCGGGCACTGCCAATTGTCAGCTTTTCGTGCAATACGAAACGCGAAACCCCTACGCCTTAAGGCATCTTGATTCGATGTGAATTCGACCTCTTGTAGCCGCGGTGCGTGCATGGTTCGTTCCGTCCAAGCCAATGAAAATTGTAAATGTTGCTTACATGTTATGGTAGTTTCCTTATAAAGGGTCGTAGGAACGATAGTTATCTATAAAGGGTGATGAAGGTTAGTTCGGTATTGATATGTCATGCAGTGCGGAACTCGGCGTACCGAAGTATATGTTGATGTCCAAATGCTGTAAGTGGTAAAAATATCTGTCTTCG
>Ga0265797_10004911_pt1 | contig 19971 bp, 14 predicted proteins | sample P2T30metagenome_FD_192433 | JGI IMG/M metagenome (GOLD analysis project Ga0265797, IMG submission 192433) | Plant litter microbial communities from East Loma Ridge, Irvine, California - P2 T30 | ecosystem: Environmental > Terrestrial > Plant litter > Unclassified | place: USA: California...
TTTCCCGTGCGCCGTGTGCGGGTTGGCAAGACGATAATAAGTTATCTGTCTACAACCCTGAGAGGTCTCCCATGAACAAGAACAACACCATCCTCGCCATGCTGCTGGCACTTGCCGCTGCCAGTGCAGGCGCCCAGACGACAGGTGCTACCCAGGGTCAGCCCGCCACGGGCGAGACATACCGTCCATCCCTCGATGGCCAGCAAACCTCGACCCCTGCTGCGCCGATCGACATGCAGCCGAAAACCCAGGAAGAAAAAGCCACGGGCCGCCAGGAGCCATCGCGCCTGAAGGACATCGATCCGGCCACGCATCCGGCGCCGCAGAACGTGCGTCCACAGCCGACGCCAGCACCGAAGACGCAGCAGGAGCAGGGCGTGCAACCGGTCGCACGCCGCTCGGTCCAGCAGCAGATCGATAGTGCGGGGCGCCTGGCGTCGCCGAATGCCCCAACGGTCGTTACTCCAGCCACGGGCGCGCCGACGCCGGTCGTGCCAACGACCAGCCAGGTTGCCCCGTGCATCGGCGCAACCTGCACCGACACCACCGGCGCCACCACGGCCGGCGCTGTCGGCAGCTCGAGCGTCAACAGCGCAGGTCGCCTGTGCAACCGCAGCGGCACCACGGTGCAGTGCTTCTGAACTGATCGCGCGCGTCGTCCCGAACTTTTTTGATGCGCCGACTTTACGTTTACGTAAACGTTAAAGCCGGGCAAAATAGCGGTACAAGAATTTTCACAAGGGACAACCATGCACATCCAGGATAACGTTTTCATTGTCACCGGCGGCGCGTCCGGTCTTGGCGCGGCCACCGCGCGCATGCTCGCCGCGAATGGCGCGACCGTCGTCATCGCTGACGTCCAGGCCGAAGCAGGCCAGGCTCTGGCCGAAGAGTTGAAGGGTCAATTTGTTCGCTGTGACGTCACCCAGGAAGCCGACGCACAAGCCGTCGTCGATGCGGCAGTTGGGCTGGGCACGCTGCGCGGCCTGGTCAACTGCGCCGGCGTCGCGCCGGCCGTCAAGACCGTCGGCAAGGATGGCGCGCACCCGCTGGACGTGTTCCAGCGCGCCGTGAACATCAACCTGGTCGGCACCTTCAATATGGCGCGCCTGGCTGCCGAGGCCATGGGCAAGACCGAGCCGGCCGAGCACGGCGAGCGCGGCATCATCATCAACACGGCATCGGTTGCCGCGTTCGACGGTCAGATGGGGCAGGCAGCCTATGCGTCGTCCAAGGCGGCCGTGGCCGGCCTGACGTTGCCGATGGCGCGCGACCTGTCGCGTAACGGCATCCGCGTCATGACCATTGCGCCGGGCATTTTCGAGACGCCGATGCTGATGAACATGCCGCAAGAGGTGCGTGATTCGCTGGGCAAGATGGTGCCGTTCCCACCGCGCCTGGGCCTGCCGACGGAGTTCGCCCACCTGGCCCGCGCCATCATCGAAAACGTGATGCTCAACGGCGAGACGATCCGTCTGGACGGCGCAATCCGCATGCAGCCAAAGTAGTTCTTCGGGGACGTGTCCTGAAAGCATTTCGAAGATGCTGTAGCATGTCTTCGATGTCGGGCGCCTGGCCTAAGGTCACGCGCCCGTTTGCTATTTTGGAGAACCGTTTGAACACACTCAGCAAGCTTGCGCTCGCCCTGGCATTGGCCGGTGCGACGACCACGCCCCTGTGGGCCCAGGATTCACTGCAGGCCGCGCCCGAAGCGGCGACTGGCTACACCGAGAAAAATGGCTGGCAGGCCAGGAAGTACATGGTCACCGCCGCCAATCCGCTGGCGGTCGAGGCCGGCTACCAGATGCTGCGCCAGGGCGGGGCCGCCATCGATGCGGCCATTGCCACGCAACTGGTGCTAACGCTGGTCGAGCCGCAATCGTCGGGCATCGGCGGTGGCGCGTTCATGGTCTATTACGACGGCAAGCAGACGCAGGCGTTCGATGGCCGCGAAACCGCGCCCAGCAAGGCCGACGAGCACCTGTTCGAACGGCCTGACGGGACGCCGCTGTCGCGCACCGAAGGCGTGGTCGGCGGCCGTTCGGTCGGCGCGCCGGGCGTGCTGCGCATGCTCGAACTGGCGCACCGCCAGCACGGCAAGCTGCCGTGGAAGGCTCTGTTCGCACCAGCGATCCGCCTGTCCGAAGAAGGCTTCAAGGTCAGCCCGCGCATGCACAAGATGCTCGCTGGCGAAACGTTCCTGATCAAGGACCCGGTTGCCGCCGCCTATTTTTATGACGCGGCCGGCAAACCATGGCCGGTTGGGCACGTGCTGAAGAACCCGGCGCTGGCCGCGACGCTGCGCGAGATCGCCGCCGGCGGCGCCGACGTGTTCTACACGGGCCGCTTCGCGCGCGACATCGCAGCCAAAGTGGCTGCGCACCCGACCAATCCGGGGCTGCTGACGGCCAAGGACATCGCCGATTACCGCCCCAAGGTCCGCACGCCCGTCTGCAGCGACTACCGCGCTTACACCGTGTGCGGCATGCCGCCGCCATCGTCGGGCGGGATCGCCGTGGCGCAGATGCTGGGCATGTTCGAAACCTTCGACATGAAGGCACTCGCGCCGAAGGACGGCGTGCCGGGCGCAGACGCCGTGCACGTGTTCTCGGAAGTAGGGCGCCTGGCCTACGCCGACCGCAACCGCTACGCCGCCGACGCCGACTTCGTGCCGCTGCCGGGCCGTGGCATCCCAAGCCTGATCGACAAGGGCTACCTGACGGCGCGCGCCAAGTTGGTCGGTGCGCGCTCGATGGGCGAGGCCAAGGCCGGTACGCCGCCCGGGATGGAGGTGGCCTGGGGCACCGATAACGCGATCGAGACGCCGTCGACCTCGCATATGTCGGTCGTGGACGGCAATGGCGCCGGCCTGGCCATGACGACGACGATTGAAGACGCGTTCGGTTCGCGCCAGATGGTCGATGGCTTCATGCTGAATAACCAGTTGACCGACTTCTCGTTCAGCGCGCGCGACGCCGATGGTCCGGTGGCCAACCGCGTCGAAGCGAACAAGCGCCCACGCAGCGCGATGTCGCCCACGATCGTGTTCGACCGCGCCAGTGGCAAGCTGGTACTCGCCATCGGCTCGCCGGGCGGTCCGGCCATCATCAATTATGTGGCCAAGGTGCTGGTGGGTACGCTCGACTGGGACCTGAACGTGCAGCAGGCGATCGCGCTGCCGAACTTCGGCAGCCGCAACGGTCCGACCGAACTGGAACGGGGCCGCTTCCCCGACGCCACGCTCGACGTGCTGCGCGCGCGGGGCCACGCGATCCGGGTCAGCGAGCAGACGTCGGGCCTGCACGGCATCGAACGTGTAATGGTAAAAGGCGTGCCGATGTGGTTTGGCGGCGCCGATCCGCGCCGCGAAGGTGTTGCCAGGGGCGATTAACGTAGCGCTCGAGAAAAAGCCGGCTTGAATGTGCCGGCTTTTTATTTTGTGAGACGCAGAGTTCTGAATGCGTAGCGAAGTGCTTCCGGCAGCGTGTCCATGTCGACGTATTGATTCAGGAGTTCGATCCGGAGCTTGTCCTTGCCGCCATACGCAGCGACAAGCCGGTTCGCATAGTCGATCATGAGACGCTGCTGAATGTCGCGCGAGTATTCCTCGGTGAAGTCGTCATCGGCCAGTCGGTAGGGGCCTTCGTGATCGATGATGACGCACGCTTGATGTTGCAGCATGATGATCGGCGCATATTCATCGGTGATGTTGCGTGGGAAGCGCATATCGTCGACGCGATTCCGAACCTCAGAGCTGTTGAGCAGGTAGTAGACCCGGCCGGAGGCGTCGCTTGCGCTGGCAAAAATGAAGAAGGTGCGATGTGGATTTCCGCCTTCGTCCAGCGCCGGGCACTCCTTGCGTAAGGTTGACGGGAAGGGCGCGAAATGGATTGTGGCGGGTTCATACCGCAGGCGAAGGACGGGATCTTGCAGAATGCGTGGCAAGGGTTGGGCGAACAGCAATCCGCTCAAAGTACTGAACAGGATGGCGCAAACAAGTGGCTTGATCGTGTTGGACGTCATGGCAGCAGCCTCGCTATTGTTGATTCCGGATCTGATCTACCATCTGACGGGCTTGGAAAGGGGCGCCAACGCCAGCGAGTTGGCGATCTCTATTTCGGCAGGCGCAAGTCCCTGAATGTCTGGCGAAGCTCGTCGGGCAGCGTGTCGAGATCCACGCGCTGCTTCAGGATTTGCGCCCGAAGCTTCTCTTTGCCGCCGAAGGCCGAGGAAAGCCGCGCGGCGAAGTCGATTGCCAGCCTCTGGTGTATATCCTGCGGATATTCGTCATTGAAAACCGGACTCCTGAACGTTTCTCTGGCATCGTTATCGATGATCAGGCATTCCGGACCCCGGACCATCACGATCAATCCATGGCCACCAGTCGAATACTTGGGGGAATGAGGAGGCTCCGGGTTGTTCCGGATTTCGTACCCATGTAGCAGATAAAAGATTCGGCCCGCATTGTCGCTTGCTTTGGCGAAGACGAAATGTACACCGACACTGTATTCATTGTCAGATAACGTGTCGCACCCGGCGATGGCCTGCAATGGTAGCGGCTCGAAACGTATCTTTGCCTGTTCATAACCCAGTTCAAGGAGCGGGTCGTGAAGGATTCGTGGCGGCGACTGTGCAAATAGAATACCGCTCGTGCTGCTGAGCAATGCGACGGCGATGAGTTGCTTAAGGACGGTAGAACGCATGAGGTGGCCTCTTGATGCGGAAGTTGGATCTGACCAAACGTCGCGCTGCTTGAAATTCTGGATTCTTATTCGTCCATCGCATTGCAAGGTTGGATAGAAGACGGGATTCTCGACCGGCACGGGCGTCACGATGTTGGCGTTTCGCAAGACCAGGCGTCGGGTGGCAGCGATCCAGCGCTACTGGGGCACACAAGCGACAATCTGCGATAAATTCTTGCCATTTCCATCCCATATTTGCCTCAAGACAAGCAGAATTTGCTAACCTGCTGGCGTGACGAACAAACAGAAAACCAGACCGGGCGTGACAGAAGATGGTGCGCGCGACGCCTGCCGGGGCGGGATTCTGCACGCCGCACTATGGGGCGACGTGCTGGCCTTGCGCGCGGCGTGACGATGCTGCGCACGTTCCTGCTCCTGGTGCTGCTGGCGCTGACCGCGCTGTGCGCACCCCTCGCGCGCGCGGCCGCGCCCGAGCCGACCTTGCGCTTCGAGCACCTGTCGGTGCAGCACGGTCTGGCGCAGGAGTCGGTGCTGTCGATCCTGCAGGATGCGGATGGCTTCATGTGGTTCGGCACCCAATCCGGCCTGTCGCGCTACGATGGTTACCGGTTCGTCAATTACCGCACCGAGATTGGCAACCCGCGCAGCCTGGCCAGCAACTGGGTGCGCGCGATGCTGCTCGATCGCCACGGGCGCATGTGGGTCGGCACCGACGGCGGCCTGAATCGCTACGACCCGGCCACCCGCAGCTTCACGCTGTACGCGCCCAACGAGCCGGCGCGGCGTGGTGCCGGCAACCGCCAGATCAAGACGATGATCAGCGATGGCCAGGACGGCCTGTGGATCGGCACCGCCGATGGCTTGCAGTATTTCGACATCGACACCGGCAAGTTTACCGTCTGGCACCACGTCCCGAACGATCCGCGCACCCTGCGCGACGACGGGATCCAGGCGCTGGCGCTGGGCGGTGACGGGCGTCTCTGGATTGGCAGCGCGGCAGGCCTGGACAGTTTGAGCGCGGACCGCCAGCGCATCGAGCACCATGCGTCGGACCTGGCCGGGCGTGCACTCCCGGTGCACGCGCTGCTGGTCGATAGCCAGCAGCGACTGTGGGTGGGCCGTTACGGAGGGCTCGAGCGCCACGGCCAGGGTGGGCCGGGCAAGGGCGTGCTGCGCCGCTTCGGCGCGGGCGACGGCGTCGGCAACGAATGGATCACGACCCTGCGCCAGGATGCCGACGGCACCGTGTGGGCGGGCACGCACGACGATGGCCTGTATCGCTGGCGTGCGCAGGGCGACCGCTTCGACACGTTCCGCCACGAGGTCGCCGATCGCCACAGCCTGGGCGACAATTATGTCTCGGCGCTGTACCGCGACGACGTCGGCACGTTCTGGGCCGGCACCTGGTATGGCGGCGTCTCGCGCGTCGACCTGGGCGGCGGCGGTTTCGCCCGCATCGTCGGGCGTCCCGGCGAGCCCCATTCGCTGGCCGACAACAAGATCCGCGCGCTGCTGCAGGACGGCGACCATCTGTGGCTCGGTTCGTCCACCGCGCTGCACCGGTTCGATCCGGCCACCGGCAAGGCCGACGTGTACCGGCACCAGAAGGACAATCCCAACAGCCTGATCGACGTGCCGGCAGCGGCCATCGTGCGCGATCGCTCTGGCCTCTTGTGGATCGGCAGCCGCTCCGGCGTGACGAGCTTCGAGCCGGCCACGCGGCGCTTCCGGCGCTACCTGCTGCCGGGCGACGCCGACGCCAACCAGGTGCGCTCGATGCTGGTCGATCGCGATGATGTGATCTGGATCGGCACGCGCGGCGGCATGCACCGGATGGCGGCCGGCACCCGCGCACTCACCAGTCTGCGGCATGACCCGGGCAAGGCGGCCAGCCTGACCGACGACACCGTGCGGCCGCTGCTGGAAGACCGCCGCGGGCGCTTCTGGGTCGGCACGGTCTCGGGCCTGGAACTGCTCGATCGCACCAGCGGGCGGTTCCGCCACTTCCGCCACGATCCGTTCGACCCGAATAGTCTCAGCCACAACGAAGTGCAGTCGCTGTTCGAAGACAGCCGCGGCGACATCTGGATCGGCACCGGCGTGGGCCTGAACCGCATGGTCACGGGACCGGATGGCGCCCTGAGCTTCACGCGCTACACGACGCGCGACGGCCTGGTCGACGATTCGGTGTCGGCCATCCTGGAAGATGCGGACGGGCGCATCTGGACCAGCACGTCGAGCGGCATCTCGAGCTTCGACCCGGCCAGCGGGCGCTGGCGCAGCTACACGGCCGCCGACGGCATCAGCGAAGGCGCGTTCTTCGACACGGCGGCGCTCAAGACAACCGACGGCACGCTGTATTTCGGCGGCTTCAATGGCCTGACCGCGTTCGATCCGCGCGCGATCCACGACAACCGTATTCCGCCGCGTCCGACGATCACCGGGCTGCAGGTGTTCAACCAGCCGGTCGAAAAGGTCTTCCCGGGCCTGTTGCCGGGACCGATCGAGCATGCGAGCGCCATCACGCTGCCGTCCGACGCCGCCGTGATCACGGTCGAATTCGCGGCGCTGCATTACGCCGCGCCCGAGCGCAACCGCTTCGCCTACCGCCTCGACGGATTCGATGCGGGCTGGGTCAATGCCGGCGCCGACAAGCGCTTTGCCACCTATACCAATCTCGATCCGGGCACCTATGTGTTCCGGGTGCGCGCGGCCAACAAGGACGATGTCTGGAGCGAAGACGTGGCCGCGCTGGCGATCACGATCGAGCCGCCGCCGTGGGGCACTGCGTGGTTCCGGATCGGCATGATCATCCTGACCTGCGGTGCGATCTATCTGGGCATGCGCATCCGCTTTGCGAGCCTGCGCCACCAGAAAGAGCGCCTCGAGCACCAGGTGAGCGCGCGCACCGAACAGGTCGAGCAGCAGAACCGCATGCTCGAACTCCAGACGGAGGAATTGCGCGAGCAGGAGCGGCGCGGCCGCCACCAGAGCAATGAGCTGGCGCGCGCCTACCGCGCCTTGCAGGACAACGAGGAAGTGCTGCGCCAGGCCAAGGAGCGCGCCGAGGATGCGACGCGCCAGAAGTCCGAATTTCTGGCCAATATGAGCCACGAGATGCGTACGCCGCTGGCCGGCGTTATTGGCATGCTGGGCTTTGCGCTGCGCGATCTGGCGCTGCGCGACAACACGCGCGAGCAGATCCTGCGCGGCCAGGCCAATGCCCAGGCCCTGCTGGGGATCATCAACGATCTGCTCGACTTTTCCAAGATCGAGGCCGGCAAGCTGACCCTGGAACGGATTGATTTCGACCTGCACGCCAAGGTACGCAATGTGGCCAGCCTGTTCGACGAGCAGGCGGCCATGCTGGACCTGGCGTTTTCGGTGCTGGTCGACGACAACGTGCCGCGCTACGTGGCGGGCGACCCGACCCGCGTGCGCCAGGTGCTGGTCAACCTGGTCGGCAACGCCTTCAAATTCACCAACGCGGGCGGCGTGACGATCCATGTCGAATGCCGGCCCGACGAGCAGCGCGAGGCGGGCAACCCCCACATGATCCGCTTCACGGTGCGCGATACCGGCATCGGCATCCCGGCCGCGGCCTTGCCGCGCCTGTTCCAGAAATTCGAGCAGGCCGACACCACCACGACGCGCCGCTACGGCGGCACGGGCCTGGGCCTGGCGATCTGCCGCCAGCTGGTCGAACTGATGGGCGGGACGATCGGCGTGAGCAGCGTCGAAGGCGAGGGCAGCGTGTTTTCCGTGCTGCTGCCGCTGCGCGACGGCGTCGCGCCACCCCACATCCCGCACGTGACGCGCGCGCCGCACAGCCACCGGCTGGCGATCCTGTGCGCCGAGGATTTCCCGACCAACCAGATCATCGCACGCCTGATGGTCGAGGAGATGGGGCATGCAATCGACATCGTCGACAACGGCGTCGAAGCGGTGGCGGCGTGCGCCCGCACGCGTTATGACCTGATCCTGATGGATGGCCGCATGCCCGAGATGGACGGCGCCAGCGCCACGCGCCTGATCCGCGCCGGCGGCCCGCACGACGCGCCGGTGCTCGACCAGCACGTGATGATCGTGGCGCTCACCGCCAACGCCAGCGGCGAAGACCGCGCACGCTATCTGGCCTGCGGCATGGACGCGTTCCTGACCAAGCCGATCGACGAAGCGGCGCTGCACCTCCAACTGGCGCGCGCGATCGAACGCCAGTTGCAGCGCGGGTTTGTTCTGCCGCTGATCGAGGAGGGTGCTGTGGCGGCACCTGTACCGGCACCGGCCGTACCGACGCCGGCGGCACCTTCGCCGGCTGCCCTCGACGCATTGTTCGGCGTGGCGGTGCCGGCGCCGCCTGCGGCCCGCGTCGACAATTTGGGGCTGCGCCTGCGCGCGGCATTCTCTAACGACCTGCCGCGCCGGCGCGCCGAGCTGGATGCCGCGCTGGAAGGCGACGATTTCGAGGCTGCCGGCCGGATCCTGCACGGGCTGCGCGGCAGCGCCACCTATCTGGCCGAGCCGGCGCTGGAAACACTGTGCGCCGAACTGGAAGCGGCCGCGGACGGGCGCGACGCGCAGCGCCTGCGCGCGGGCTTGCCGGTCCTGGCCAGCTTCCTCGATGCCTTCGAAACGGGCGCCCCGTCCTGACACCTGCTTATAATGCAGGTTCTGACGAATCTGGTGGAGACGTGATGAACGTGCTGGTGGTCGACGATGACGTGGTGGCGCGCATGATGCTGATGCATCTGGTAGACAGCTGCGGCAGCCATGCGATCGTCGAAGCGGACGACGGCGCCGATGCCTGGCGCCAGCTCGAAGCGGGCCTGCGGCCTGACATCGTGTTCTGCGACCTGCGCATGCCGCACCTGTCCGGCCTCGAACTGCTGCAGCGCGTGCGTCACGACCCGCTGCTGGCGGCGCTGCCGTTCGTGCTGGTGTCGGCGGCGTCCGACAGCGCCACGATGGACGAGGCGGCGCAGGCCGGCGCCAGCGGCTACATCGTCAAGCCGTTCCGCCACGACGACGTGCGCGTCCAGTTCGAGCGCCTGTTCCCGCCGGCCGACGCACACAACGCGACGGACGCGGACGATGCGAACGATGAGGCTCCCGACGCCGTGGTGCGCCGGCTTGGCATCGACGTCGAGCGCCTGCGCCTGTATCTCGATGGCCTGGCGCGCCAGTTGCAGGCGGCGCAGGCCGGCGTGGCCGAAGGCGCCGAGGGCGCAGAACAGCTTGCGCGCCTGCGCGCCGGCTGCAGCATGCTCGGCCTGCATGGCGCCGCTGAAGCGCTCGAGCGCGCGCCGTTGGCGGCCGGCCTGGCGCAGGCGCAGGCAGCGGTGATGCGCCAGATCGAGCGCGCGGCGCGTGCCTGATGCCGATGGCCTGCCTGCCCGCCAAAGTTCCTTGCTGCCGGTGTACTTTGGACTTACAGTATCCCGCGGGTGTTGCCTGACCGGCGCTGCCGGTTGACTGCTTCGTTGTTAGCCGGGGATCACGCCATGAACGACGTCACCAGTGCAGCGCTGTGCCCCTCCGGCCACACCGATGGCTTCGCGCGTGCGCACTTGCCACCGCCCGATACCTGGCCCGACTTCCTGTTCGATCTGCCCGAGCTGCAGTACCCCGAGCGCCTGAACTGCGCGAGCGTGCTGCTCGATGGCGCCATCGCGCGCGGCTGGGGCACGCGCATGGCGCTGATCGGCGCGCGTGAGCGCTTGAACTATGCCGAACTACTGGCGCAGGTCGACCGCATCGCTCACGTGCTGCGCCACGACCTCGGGCTGGCCACCGGCAGCCGCGTGCTGCTGCGCGGTGCGAACTGTCCGATGATGGCGGCCTGCATCCTGGGCGTGATCAAGGCCGGTTGCATTGTGCTGCCCACCATGCCGCTGCTGCGCGCGCGCGAACTGCGCGCCATCGCCGACAAGGCGCGCATCAATGCGGTGCTGTGCGCCGATGGCCTGGTGGACGAAGTCGATGCGCTCGGCCTGAAGGTGCCTGTCCTGGTGTTCGGTGCGCCGGCGCCCGATGCACCCGATGCGCTGGAAGCACGCATGGCCCGCCACGACGCCCCGTTCAGCGCCGCCGACACCGCGCGCGACGACGTCTGCCTGATCAGTTTCACGTCCGGTACCACCGGCATCCCGAAAGGGACCATGCACTTCCACCGCGACGTGCTGGCCATCTGCGACTGCTTCCCGCGCCACATGCTGGAGGCGTGCGCCGACGATATCTTCATCGGCACGCCACCGCTGGCGTTCACGTTCGGGCTGGGTGGCCTGCTGCTGTTTCCGCTGCGCGTTGGTGGCGCGGGGGTGTTGCTTGAGCGCCTGAGCCCCGAGGCGCTGCTGGCGGCCATCGCCGACTACCGCGCCACCGTGTGCTTCACGGCGCCGACCTTTTATCGCCTGATGGCGGCGCAGGCGGACCGATTCGACCTGACCAGCCTGCGCGCCAGCGTGTCGGCTGGCGAGCCGCTGCCGCTGGCCACGCGCGAAGTCTGGCAGGCGGCCACCGGGCTGGCGATGATCGACGGGATCGGCGCGACCGAACTGCTGCACATTTTCATCGCCAGCGCGGGCGCAGCCATCCGTCCCGGCGCGACCGGCAAGCCGGTGCCGGGCTACCAGGCCTGCATCCTCGATGTCGACGGCGTACCTGTCGGCCCGGGCGTGATCGGGCGCCTGGCCGTGAAAGGCCCGACCGGTTGCCGTTACCTGGATGACGAGCGCCAGGGTGATTACGTGCAGGGTGGCTGGAACATCACGGGCGATGCCTACGAAATGGACGCCGACGGCTATTTCTACTACCGCTCGCGCACCGACGACATGATCATCTCGGCGGGCTACAACATCGCCGGCGCCGAAGTCGAAGAAGCGCTGCTGCACCATCCGGCGGTGGCCGAATGCGCCGTCGTGGGGCGGCTCGACCCGGAACGCGGCCAGGTGGTCGAGGCCCACGTCGTGCTGCGCGCAGGGCGGGCGGGGTCGGACGAGCTGGCATGCGAATTGCAGGAATTCGTGAAGGCGCAGATCGCGCCGTATAAGTACCCCAGGGCCATTTTGTTCAAGGAAAAACTACCTCGCACCGAAACCGGTAAACTACAACGCTTTAAATTACGCACGAACGCAGATTGAGGACAGCATGCAGGAAGTGGATGGACGTGAAGAAGACCCAGCGATGGGCGGGGCAGGCGAGCTGGACATGGAAAGCCGCCTGACGGACGAACATCACCAATCGCTGCGCCTGTGGCTGCGCATGCTGTCGTGCACGACGCGCATCGAGAACGAAATCCGCAGCCGCCTGCGCACGACGTTCGACATCACGCTGCCGCGCTTTGACCTGATGGCGCAGCTCCAGCGGCATCCGGACGGCCTGCGCATGGGGGAACTGTCCAAGCGCATGATGGTCACCGGGGGCAATATCACGGGGATCACCGATCAGCTCGAACGCGAGCAGCTCGTGGTGCGGGTGCAGGATGTGAACGACCGGCGCGCGTCGGCCGTCAAGCTGACGTCAGCGGGGCGTGCGGCGTTCGACGAGATGGCGGGCGTGCATGAGCGCTGGATCGAGGAAATGCTGGCCGACGTGGCGGCGGAAGACAAGGCGACGATGATCGCGTTGTTGTCGACCATGAAGCGCAGTTTGCGGGTGGATGACGGGGTGTAACTGGTCCCCCCGACTGGAATCGAACCAGTATCCCACGCTTAGGAGGCATGTGCACTATCCATTGTGCTACGGGGAGGACGCCCGCGCCGCCAGGTGCTGATGGCGCGAAGCAGGGCAAGCCTGCAGTCCGGCGGGCAGGCCCCGCAGGGCGGGCTGGTACCGTGAACCGGTTGCAATTATAGCCGGGATCGAAATAGAAATGCAGGTTCATGCCCGGCAGTCGGTACAATGTGCCCCTTATTCAATCAACGCACCTTTTCCCCCCGCGCTTTATTTTTCTTCGCGCGACGAAACGCATACCGATCATGGCTGTCATCTCCATTAGTTCCGCTCAACTTGCTTTCGGCCACGTGCCGCTGCTCGACCACGCTGATTTTTCCCTCGAGACCGGCGAACGCGTCGGCCTCATCGGCCGCAACGGCACCGGCAAATCCTCGCTCCTGAAAGTCATCTCGGGCCGTTCGCGTCTGGACGATGGCTTGCTGGTCATGCAGCAGGGCGTCACCATCGCCTATGTCGAGCAGGAACCAGTGTTTGACCTGAGCATGACGGTGTTTGCCGTCGTTGCCGGCGGCATGGGCGACCAGCAGGCGATGCTGACCGAATACGAAGAGCTGACCGGCAAGTTCGGCCAGGGCGACGACGACGCGCTGATGGAGCGCATGCATGTGATCCAGACCAAGCTCGATGCGAACGACGGCTGGAACCTGGCGCACAAGGTCGAGACCACGCTCGACCGCCTGAACCTGTCGGGCGACGCGCTGATGGGCACGCTGTCGGGCGGTATGCAGAAGCGCGTGGCGCTGGCCGTGGCGCTGGTGTCGGCACCGGACGTGCTGCTGCTCGATGAGCCGACCAACCACCTGGACTTCACGTCGATCAAGTGGCTCGAGAGCCTGCTGCGCGAATTCCGGGGCTCGGTCCTGTTCATTACCCACGATCGTAGTTTCCTGGACAACGTTGCCACCCGCATCATCGAACTCGACCGCGGCCGTCTGCTGTCGTTCCCGGGCAATTTCACGACCTATCAGGCGCGCAAGCAAGAATTGCTGGCCAATGAAGAAGTCGAAAACGCCAAGTTCGACAAGTTCCTGGCGCAAGAAGAAGTGTGGATCCGCAAGGGCGTGCAGGCACGCCGTACCCGCGACGAAGGCCGCGTGCGCCGTCTGGAAGCACTGCGTTCGCAGCGCGCGGTGCGCCGCGACCAGCAGGGCCAGATCAAGCTGGACGTGGCCACGGGCGAGCGTTCAGGCAAGATCGTTGCCGATCTCGAGAACATCTCGAAGATGTACGGCGACAAGGTCATCGTCGACAACTTCACCGGCACCCTGATGCGCGGCGACAAGGTCGGCCTGATCGGACCGAACGGCGCCGGCAAGACGACGCTGCTCAAGATCATCCTGGGCGAAGAAACGGCCGACAGCGGCAAGGTCCGTCTGGGCACCAAGCTGAATGTCGCGTACTTCGACCAGATGCGCACCCAGCTCAATGAAGAAGCCAGCCTGGCCGACACCATTGCACCGGGCAGCGACTGGGTCGAGATCAATGGCCAGCGCCGCCACGTGATGACCTACCTGAACGACTTCCTGTTCTCGCCGGAACGCGCGCGTTCGCCGGTCAAGTCGCTCTCCGGTGGCGAGCGCAACCGCCTGCTGCTGGCGCGCCTGTTCGCCAAGCCGGCCAATTGCCTCGTGCTCGATGAGCCGACCAACGATCTGGACATCGATACGCTCGAGCTGCTCGAAGAACTGCTCGAGGAATACACGGGCACCGTGTTCCTGGTCAGCCACGACCGGACCTTCCTCGACAACGTCGTCACGCAGGTGATCGTGGCCGAAGGCGCCGGTAAGTGGCGCGAATTCGTCGGTGGTTATACCGACTGGGAACGCGTCAAGGCGGCAACGCCGGTGGTCCAGGCGCCGGTCAAGACCAGCGCCCCGAAAGCGGACGACACCGCGGCCCCGGCCGCCAAGAAGGTCAAGCTGAGTTACAAGGAGCAGCGCGAGCTGGAAGAATTGCCAAAGCTGATCGCGACGCTGGAAGACGAACAGTCGGCCATCACGGCCCAGCTCAATGGCCCGGATTTCTATAAGCAGAACCCGGCCGACGCCAAGCGCATCAATGCGCGCTTTGCCGAAATCGAAGATTTGTTGCTCGATGCGCTGGAGCGCTGGGAAACGATCGAAGCGCGCTCGCGCGGCATGTAATCCAACAGGGGCGGGCGATGGCCGGGCGGAGCGACTTTTCATGATCGACAACAACGAATCGCGCGCCGCCCGGTCAGCCGGCTCCGGGCCTGCGGCCCCGGCGGCCGACGAACCCTTCCTCACCCGCGCCGCCTGGGCGCGGATCCTGCCATTCGGCACCTATATCCTGTTCATGGTGATTGGCGACCTGCTCGAGCGCATGGGCATGAGCCGCGCTGACCTGCGCTGGCTGTATCCGGTGCAGGCCGGCGCCGTGCTGGCGCTGCTGGCCGTGTTCTGGCGCCAGTACGACGAGCTGCACCGGTTCGGCTTGCGCCTCTCGCACACGCTCGTTGCCATGGTCGTTGGCATCATCGTGCTGGTGTTGTGGGTCAATCTGACGCTGCCCTGGATGACGCTCGGCAGCTCGCCCGGCTACGATCCCCGCACGCATGGCGAGATCGACTGGCTGATGGTGACGTTGCGTATTGCCGGCGCGGCGCTGGTCGTGCCCGTCATGGAAGAATTGTTCTGGCGCTCATTCCTGATGCGCTGGGTCGAACACGCCAACTTCAGACTCGTTGATCCGGCGCGTATCGGCTTCAAGGCGTTTGTGATCCCATGCGTGCTGTTCGGCTTTGAACACACGCTGTGGCTGGCCGGTATTGTGGCCGGCGTGGCCTATGGCGTGTTGTATATGAGGCACCGCAACCTGTGGTCGCCCATCCTGGCCCACGCTGTCACGAATGGGTTGCTGGGCGTCTGGGTCGTCTACACAGGGGGCTGGCAATTCTGGTGATTCCTCCGGTAGTACGATCCGTGGAAGACGACGACCATGCCTGCCCCTTCAGCGTTGCATCGCCTTTCCCCGGTCGCGCTGTGCGCCGGTGCCCTCTGGTGCTTTCCTGCAGGCGCGGCGCCCACGCCGTCAACTGAAGGGATAAAACTGCTTGCCGGCATCGGCTGGGCCCACGACGACAACCTCCTGCGCCAGGCCGATGGGGCGCCCGCGTTCGGCGGCGGGCGCAGCGACAGCTACCGCACGTTCGAAGCGGGTGTGGCGCTCGACAAACACATTAGCCGCCAGCGCCTTGCCGTTACGGCCAACGTGTCGAAGACCGCGTTCGATCGTTTCAGGCAGCTCGACTACACCGGCCACGACCTGCAAGCGACATGGTTCTGGCACCTCGGCACGCAGTTCGACGGCCGTGTCGAGGCGCTGGATATCCGGACACTCGCGCCGTACACCGACTTCAACAGCGACCAGCGCAATCTGCGCCAGCAGCGGCGCCAGGCATTCGATGCCGGCTGGCAGCTTCACCCGAGCTGGAAACTGCGCGCAGGCGCCGAGCGCGACAAGGCAAGCTACGACCTGGCGATCCAGCGCTTCAACAACCGCACCGAACAGGCATTTGAAACCGAGCTGCTGTACCAGCCCAGGGGCGGCAGTGCGCTGGGTCTGGTCGCACGCCGCGTCAAGGGCAGTTATCCGTACCGGCGCCCAGCCATCGGTACGATGCTGACAGACGATTTCACGCAGGATGAACTCAAGCTGCGCGTGAACTGGCTCGCCACCGGCTCAACCACGGTGCAGGGTCTGGCCGGCTACGTGCGGCGCGAGCAGCCGTCGTACGGCGAAGGCGTCACGAGCGGCGTCAACGGCCGTATCAATGCGTTCTACACGCCGCGCGGCCAGGTCAGCTATCAGGCGAGCGTGTGGCGCGAGTTCGCACCCATTGAAAGCCCGTTCGTCAGTTACACGCTCAACAAGGGCGTCAGCATTGGCGTCAATTGGGCGGCCAGCGCCAGGCTGGCGGTCGAGGCCAGCGCGACCTACGAGCGGCGCAGCTACACCGGACGGGGCAACTTTGCCGGCGCCGATGCGCTGCGTGACGCGATCCGTTCGGCCAGCGTGCGCGCCGTGTGGCAGGCCCGGCCCGGGGTGAAGGTGGTTGCCGCCGTTGTCCATCAGGCGCGTACCGCTTCCGGACTCGGCATTGGCAAGTTCGATGCAAACGTGGTGCAGGTCAGCGCCAATGTGTTGTTCTGATGCCGAATCTGTGGACGTGATGTTGATGGTTTTTTTGCGAGAAAACGCGCATTGGTTGCGCTGGCGCTAGCGCAGTCAGGCCGGCGGCTTTTCGGTGGAACCGATGGGTTGCTGACGCATCGAATGGGATGTTGGGCGTGTATTGCCGCCCCGTTGCAACGATCACCGATGCAGGAGGAATCATGAAGCGTGTCGTCATATGGATCGCGGGCCTGGCCTTGATGCTGGGCGTGGGCATGGGTATGAGCATGGGCATGAGCACAGCCGGCGCGGCCGAAGTACTGCTGGGGCCGGGGGATGTGGTCAAGCTGTCGGTGTATGGCAGTCCCGACCTGTCGATCGAGACGCGGGTCAGTGAAAGCGGCCATCTCACGTTTCCGTGGCTGGGGCAGGTGGCTGTCGGCGGCATGCCGGTGGCGGTGGCCGAAAAAACCATCGCAAGCCTGCTCGAAAAGGGCGGCTACCTCAAGCAGGCCCAGGTCAATATGCTGGTGACGACCCTGGCGAGCCAGCAGATTTCGGTGCTGGGGCATGTGAACCGGCCCGGGCGTTATCCGGTGGACGGGCGCCGCCGTGTGCTCGACATGCTGGCGCTGGCCGGTGGCATCAACAGCGATGGCGGCGACATGATCAGCCTGGTGCGCACGCGCGATGGCAAGACCCTGCGCGAGACCATCGATGTGGTCGACATGGTGCGCACGGGTGAACTCGACAGGGATGTGGAAGTGGCCGGCGGCGACATCATCTTTGTCGAACGGGCGCCGCGGGCGTATATCACCGGCGAAGTCAGTCGCCCGGGACCGTTCCGGCTCGAGCGCGGCATGACGGTCCAGCAAGCCTTGTCGGCTGGTGGCGGCTTGAGTCCGCGCGGCAGCAGCAATGGCATCCGCATCACGCGCAAGGCAGCCGGCGGGCAGCCAATCTCCCTGGACGCCCGTGCCAGCGATATCGTCCAGGTCGATGACGTGATTGTCGTGCGCGAAAGCTGGTTCTAAACGTCCATTGCCTTCGCCTCTACTGTAACGTTGCCACCAGCCCAACAGGGCCAGCGTGGCGACACACTTCTTGCATGGATGGCATCATTTCCTTGAAAAACATTGATCAAGGATAGAGGCATGCAAGGGTGGTGGACACAAAGCTGGGAGACGATTCAACACGAATTTTCCGATCTGGGCGATGCCGAAGATGTGACGATCATCGTCGTGCGTCTGCTGGTGGCGGCGGTGCTGGGTGGTTTGCTTGGCTATGAGCGTGAAACCAAGGGGGCGTCGGCCGGCCTGCGCACGCACATGCTGGTCTCGGTTGGCTCGGCGTTGTTTGTCCTGATTCCATTGCAGGCCGGGATGACAATCCAGGACTTGTCACGCGTGTTGCAGGGTGTTACCGCCGGTATTGGTTTTCTTGGTGCCGGCGCGATTCTCAAGCAGCGCGATCAGAACGACATCAAGGGGCTGACGACTGCTGCCAGTGTCTGGATGACGGCGGCCATCGGCGTTTCCGCCGGCATGGGGCGCGAAGGCACGGCAGTACTGAGTGCGCTGTTCGGACTGGTCATCCTCGCGTTCGTTCGCTCGCCCAGCAAGCGCAACGCCGATTGACGGAAGGGCGGCGTACGCCAGTCGCCCAGGTGTACGCGTCAGCGCTGAGGCTCCACGACACTTCCAGTGCGTCAGCGCCCATGACAACAGCCGGATCACGCTGTGCGCTGACCCGCTGTTGCACCGGCTATCTTGTTGTTGTTTGCCAACTTCTTACTGCGGCAATGGCAAGTGCGACCCTGTTTTCATTCTTCCAGATGACATCGGCGGGACCAGCGCGGCATTCTCAAGCCCGGTCAACACCGCCCGACATTGCACCATCCTGGCAAGCTGGTCTTCCTTGAATACGCACCCCGAATCGTGCGTAGCTCCCGACCCGGATGAATGTATTATCGGAAAAATTGTGCCTTTACCAAGTGCTTGAGCGCGAGGGTGCGGCGTTCATCGCCCCTACACCGGAGGTACGTTGCGATCCACGGACGCTTGGCGGCGGATGGCAATCGGTTGACGAGGCAGAATTCTGCATGAAGGAAGCGCAATGAACGGAACAAACATGGTGTGGCTGGTCAACCGCTTGCGCTGCATGTCGGTGGCCGAGATGGGATACCGGGTCCAGCAGGCCACTGCGATCCGCCTGGGGCGGAGCATGGCGGGCCGCACGCAGCTGGCGCTGGCACGGTCGGCGCCGCCAGCCGTGCCGACCCTGAACCTGGGTGTACGCGGTGCGCCCGAGCTCGATCGGGGCGAAGTCGAGGCGCTGCTGCTGGACGCCGAGCGCATCTGTGCCGGGCACGTCGTGCTGTTTGCCGACGGCCGCTTCGACGTGGGCGTCCCAACCGCATGGAACCGCGATCCCGACACCGGCGTGACCGCGCCGGCCGTGTACCGGGGCGACCTCGCCATCAACGACCGCGAGCTGGTCGGCGACATCAAGCATGTCTGGGAACTGAATCGCCACCTGCACCTCGTGCGGCTGGCACAGGCCTGGACACTCACGCGCGATACGCGCTGGATGGATGCGCTCGAGCAAAACCTGCGCAGCTGGCTCGAGCAGTGTCCGCCACTGACCGGCCCCAACTGGACCAGTTCGCGCGAGCTGGGCATCCGGCTGATCAACTGGAGTTTGATCTGGCAATTGATCGGTGGTGACCGCAGCGCGCTGTTCGAGGGCGACGCCGGGCAGCGCCTGCGTGCCGACTGGCTCGGCAGCATCCACGCCCATTGCCGTACGATCGCGCGCCATCTGTCGCGCCATTCGTCGGCCAACAACCACCTGATCGGCGAACTGGCGGGCCTGTACATGGGCGCCGTCACCTGGCCGTGCTGGAAAGAGTCGCGCGATTGGCAGGCGCTGGCGCAGAACGAGCTGGAAGTGGAGGCCCAGGCGCAATTCTCGCGCGATGGTGTCAACCGCGAGCAGGCCTTTGGCTACCACTTGTTCGTCTGTGAATTTTTGTTCGTGGCCGGCTTGCTGGCCCAGACCGGCGGTCACACCCTGCGACCGTTTTCGCGCGCATACTGGGGCAGCCTGCAGCGCGCGCTGCGCTTTTTACGCTCGGTACGCGATGTGGGTGGCAATGTGCCTGCCGTGGGCGACGCCGACGATGGTTGCGTGTTCCGTCTGGACGCCTCGGGCATGGACCGCGCCGCGCAGTTGCTGGCGCTGGGCGACACCGTCTTCGGCGGCCATGCCGACAGCCACCCGGGCGTGCGCTGGTTGCTGCACACGCTGCCGGGCGGGCGGCCCGATTGCGATCCGCACGAGGTCGATACGGGCTGGGCCTTTCCCGATGGCGGCTACCTGCTGTTCGGCAATCGCTTTG
>Ga0265797_10004912_pt1 | contig 19971 bp, 20 predicted proteins | sample P2T30metagenome_FD_192433 | JGI IMG/M metagenome (GOLD analysis project Ga0265797, IMG submission 192433) | Plant litter microbial communities from East Loma Ridge, Irvine, California - P2 T30 | ecosystem: Environmental > Terrestrial > Plant litter > Unclassified | place: USA: California...
AACACTACACGGACATCCGCCCACACGTCCAAACCTCCACGCATCCCGGGCGTGTCGCACCCAAAAAGCCCGGAAACAAGCCGATCGGCCCCCACACAGCCACACACGGCCGCGGAGGGGCACGTGGACACGACGACGCGCACCTTCGAAAGGGGCTGTTCGGGCGTCCCCCTCCCCCGCAGACGACGAGGCCCGCGCCCCCGGAAGGGACACGGGCCTCGATCGACTCGGGTTCGGTGCTCAGTCGCGCAGGGTCACACCGGCGAGGGTCTTCTTCCCCCGGCGGAGGATGGCGACGCCGCCGGCGAGCAGCGACCCCGAGATCGGGGCATCGCCCTCGGTCACCCGCTCGTTGTTCAGGTACACCCCGCCCTCGCTCGCCGCACGTCGCGCGGCACCGAGCGATGAGACCAGACCGGTCTCCACCAGGGCCTGCGCGACGGTCGCCCCATGGTCGATCTCTGCACTCGGCAGTTCGGCCAACGCGCTGCGGAGGGTGACGCCGTCGAGTGCGGCGAGGTCGCCGTTCCCGAAGAGCGCGGCCGCGGCGTCGATCGCCGAGCGGGCGGCGGCCTCGCCGTGGACCAGCCGGGTGACCTCCCACGCCAGGGTCCGCTGCGCCTCCCGGGCGAACGGACGCTCCGCCACGACCGCCTCGAGTCGTTCGATCTCGGCTCGATCGAGGAACGTGAAGACCTTCAGGCGCGGGATCACATCGGCGTCGTCGGTGTTGAGCCAGAACTGGTACATCGCGTAGGGGCTCGTCAGGTCGGCGTCGAGCCAGACCGCGTTGCCCTCGCTCTTCCCGAACTTGGTGCCGTCGCTGTTCGTGATGAGGGGCGTGCCGATCGCGTGGACGGCGACCCCCTCGGTGCGACGGATGAGCTCGGTGCCGCTGGTCAGGTTGCCCCACTGATCGCTGCCGCCGGTCTGCAGCACGCAGTCGTACTCGCGGTACAGCTGACGGAAGTCGAGACCCTGGAGGATCTGGTAGCTGAACTCGGTGTAGCTGATGCCGGCGTCGCTGCTGAGTCGGGCGCTCACGGCGTCCTTCTTCAACATGGTGTTGACACGGAAGTTCTTCCCGATGTCGCGGAGGAACTCGATCGCGCTGAGCGGAGCGGTCCAGTCCAGGTTGTTGACGACCCGCAGACCGTTCTCGCCCTCGGGGGCCAGGAACTTCTCGACGTGCGCGCGGATGCTCTCGACCCACTCGGCGGTCTGCTCGGGTGTCTTGAGCACGCGTTCGGCGGTCGGACGCGGATCGCCGATGAGACCCGTCGACCCCCCGACGAGACCGAGCGGACGGTGACCGGCCAGCTGCAGACGACGCATGGTCAGCAGCTGCACGAGGTTGCCGAGGTGCAGACTCGGCGCGGTCGGGTCGAAGCCGCAGTAGTACGTGATCGGCGGACCGGCGAGGAGGGTCTTCAGGGCATCGGCGTCGGTCGAGACGTGGACGAGACCACGCCAGACGAGCTCGCTCCACACGTCGTCGAACGACGGATCGTTGCGCTGGCCGGCCAGGACGTCGGCGGTCGATTCACTGGTCACCCGAGAACGCTACCAGCGTCGGAGGCTGGCCTCGCCCGACGGACGGCCGCACGATAGGCCGAGACCGTGGCGTCGCCCGCGATCCAGAACCTCCAGGGGTAGCGGTCGCCGCCCGCCTCCCCCGAGACGCCGACTCTGGGACCGGTCTCGATCGCCGGTGCCGGTCCGGGACGCACGTCGAGCGACAGCCGTCCGATTCCGAGACGGGTGCCGTCGTCGGCGAGGTCGATGCCGAGGGCCGACCCGAGCCTCCCGGGCCCCCTCGCCAGGTCGACGTCCCCGCGCGAGGTCGGTCGTCGCGCGCGCGCCGTCTCGACGCCCTCGACCACCTCCCCCGCGCGGAGCAGCAGACCCGAGGCCTCGCCCTCCGGGCCGCAGACCAGGTTGACGCAGCGATGGATCCCGTACGAGAGGTACACGTAGACCGTGCCGCCGGGTCCGAACATGCTGGCGTTCCGTGCGGTCCTGCCTCGATGCGCATGCGACCCCGGGTCACCCGCCGTGCCGAGATACGCCTCGACCTCGGTCACCCGGACGGCGACCCCGCCCACCCGGACGACGGATCCGAGGAGGCGCGGTGCCACCTCGAGGGCCGCTCCCGACATCAGTCGGGTCGCCTCGTCGGGCGGGGTCGACGTCATGGGCCTAGAAGAAGTCCTGGCCCGTGGTCACCACGATGACCACGACGGCCACCAGGACGACGACGCTCACCGCGACGACGACGGGCAGGAGCCAGGCCCGTCGCCGCGGCGGCTCGGGAGGGCGGCGATCGCTCACGACGCCCTCGGGTCGAGTTCGCGGGCGAGCCCGGCGACCCTCGCGGTGAGTGCCTCGAGCTGCTCGGCCACCCGCTCGGGAGCCGTGCCGCCGGCACCGCGTCGGCTCGCGATGGAGCCCTCGACGGTCAGGACCGGTCGGATCTCGGCCGTCAGATGCGGTGACACCGAGGTGTACTGCTCGTCGGTCGGCTCGTGGAGCTCGAGCCCGTGCTCCTCGCAGAACCGGACGAGCTCGCCGCTGATCTCGTGAGCGTCGCGGAAGCTCACCCCCTGACGGACGAGCCACTCCGCGACATCGGTGGCCAACGAGAACCCCTGGGGCGCCAGCTCGGCCATCCGCTGCTCGTCGAACTGGAGCGTGGCCACGAGTCCCGTGAAGGCGGGCAGCAGCACCTCGAGCTGGGTGACCGAGTCGAAGACGGGCTCCTTGTCCTCCTGCAGATCGCGGTTGTACGCCAGAGGGAGACCCTTCAGCGTCGCCAGGAGCCCCGTCAGATTGCCGATGAGGCGACCCGACTTACCCCGCGCGAGCTCAGCGATGTCCGGGTTCTTCTTCTGCGGCATGATCGACGACCCGGTCGAGAACGCGTCGTGCAGCCGGACGAAGCCGAACTCCCGCGTCGACCAGAGGATGATCTCCTCCGAGAGCCTCGAGAGGTCGATGCCGATCGACGCCGCCACGAAGGCGAACTCGGCCACGACATCGCGACTGGCCGTCGCGTCGATCGAGTTCTCGGTCGTGCGGTCGAACCCGAGGTCGCGGGCCACCTGCACGGGGTCGAGGCCGAGGGAGCTCCCGGCCAGGGCGCCGGCCCCGTAGGGCGAGGCCGATGCCCGGTGCGACCAGTCGCGGAGACGCTCGAGGTCGCGGACGAGCGGCCACGCGTGCGCCAGCAGATGGTGGGCGAGGAGGACGGGTTGGGCGTGCTGGAGGTGCGTGCGTCCGGGCATGACGGCCGTCGGATGCGCGCTCGCCTGCGCGGCTATCGCATCGACCAGGTCGACGACGAGACGCGCGATCGACACGGCGTGGTCGCGGAGGTACAGCCGCACGAGGGTGGCGATCTGGTCGTTGCGGCTGCGCCCGGCGCGGAGCTTGCCGCCGAGCTCGACGCCCGCGATGCCGATGAGGCCCCGTTCGAGCGCCGAGTGGACGTCCTCATCGCCGTCCGCCGCGACGAAGGTCCCCTCGGCCACGTCGGACTCGAGTCGATCGAGCCCCCCGAGCATCGACGTGAGCTCGTCGTCGGTGAGGTAGCCGGCAGAGGCCAGAGCCCGCGCGTGCGCCCGTGACCCGGCGATGTCGTACGGCGCCAGCTGCCAGTCGAACTGGGTCGACCTGCTCAACGCCGTGAGCTCGGCCGACGGCCCGGAGGCGAAGCGGCCGCCCCAGAGGGCGCCCGCCTCGCCCGCGCGCTGGTTCGACGTCGTGTCGTCCGCCACTACTGCTGCGCCAGGTCGCGGCGCGCCGAGATCTTGCTCGGCAGCGACCAGATCTCGATGAACCCCTTCGACAGGGACTGGTCGAAGGTGTCGCCGGTGTCGTAGGTGGCGAGATCGAAGTCGTAGAGGCTCGAGTCGCTCTTCTGCCCGGTCACCACGGCACGACCGCCCTGCAGCTTCAGGCGGATGTCGCCCGAGACGTAGCGCTGGGTGTCGTCGATGAAGACGTCGAGCGAGCGCTTGAGACCCGAGAACCACAGACCGTCGTAGACGAGGTTCGACCATTCGGCCTCGACGCCGCGCTTGTAGCGACCGAGGTCGCGCTCGATGGTGAGGGCCTCGAGCGCCTCGTGCGCCTGGATGAGGGCGATCGCGCCGGGCGCCTCGTAGACCTCGCGGCTCTTGATCCCGACGAGGCGATCCTCGACGACGTCGATGCGACCGACGCCGTGGGCGCCGGCGAGCTCGTTCATCTTCTCGACGATGCCGAGCGGCGTGTACGCCACGCCGTCGATCGCGACGGGGACGCCCGCCTCGAAGGTGACGACGACCTCGTCCGCCGGCTTGATGACCGAAGGGTCCTGGGTGTACTCGTACAGATCTTCGATCGGCGGGTTCCAGGGGTCCTCGAGGAATCCGGTCTCGACGGCGCGACCCCAGACGTTCTTGTCGATCGAGTACGGATTGGCCGCGCTCTGGCGGATCGGCAGGTTGTGCTGCTCGGCGTAGACGATCGCCTTGTCGCGCGTCAGGGCGAGGTCGCGCACCGGGGCGATGCTCGTGAGGTCGGGAGCGAGCGCCGCGACGGCCGCCTCGAAGCGGACCTGGTCGTTGCCCTTGCCGGTGCAGCCGTGGGCGACGCTGTCGGCGCCGAGCTCCTTCGCCACGCGGGCGAGGTGGCGGGCGATCAACGGACGGCTCAGCGCGCTGACCAGAGGGTAGGTCTTCTGGTACATGGCGTTCGCCTTGAGCGCGGGCATCAGGTAGTCGCGCCCGAACTCCTCCTTGGCGTCGACGACGACCGACTCGACGGCGCCGCAGTCGAGGGCACGCTGACGGATGTCGTCCATGTCCTCCCCGCCCTGTCCGACGTCGACGGCCAGAGCCACGACCTCCTTGCCCGTGGCGTCGGCGAGCCAGCCGATGCCGACAGAGGTGTCCAGGCCTCCCGAGTATGCGAGGACGACGCGTTCCGTCATGGTTCTCCTTGGTTCGTTGTGGGGTGTGCGGGGCCGGTGGCCCGGCCGAGACCGGGCCACCGGGTCGTTCTGGAGCGGTCGCCGAGCGACCGCGGCCCGTCGAGGGCTAGTGCTCGAGCAGCCAGGTGAGCAGAGCCTTCTGGGCGTGGACGCGGTTCTCCGCTTCGTCCCAGATGACGCTGGTCGGGCCGTCGATGACCTCGGTCTCGACCTCGTAGCCGCGGTCGGCGGGGAGGCAGTGCAGGAAGATCGCATCGTCGTCGGCCTCGGCCATGAGGGCCCGGTCGACCTTGAAGTCGCCGAAGACGGCGACCCGCGCCTCCTTCTCGTCCTCCTTGCCCATCGAGACCCAGGTGTCGGTGACGACGACGTCGGCACCGGCGACCGCCTCGTGCACGTCGGCGGTGACCTGCACGGAGCCGCCCGTGCCGATCGCGATGCGCTCGGCGTCGCGGACGACGGCCTCGTCGGGCTGGAACCCCTCGGGTGCTCCGATCCGGACGTGCATGCCGGCCGTGGCGCCGGCGAGGAGGTACGACTGGCCCATGTTGCAGCGACCGTCGCCGACGAAGGCGACCGTCAGCCCGGCGAGCGCACCCTTCTTCTCGCGGATCGTCTGCAGATCGGCGAGGAGCTGGCAGGGGTGGAAGTCGTCGCTGAGCGCGTTGACGACCGGGACGGTCGTGCCGGCGGCCATCTCTTCGAGACCGGACTGGGCGTAGGTGCGCCACACGATGGCCGACACCATGCGCTCGAGGACCCGCGCCGTGTCGGACGGAGTCTCCTTGCCGCCCAGCTGGCTGTTGGCCGTCGCGATGATCAGCGGGCTGCCCCCGAGATCGGCGATGCCCACCGCGAACGAGACCCGGGTCCGGGTGGACGACTTGTCGAAGATCACGGCGACCGTCTGCGGGCCCTCGAGGGGGCGACGGGACCACCGATCGGCCTTGAGCTCGTCGGCGAGGTCGAGGACCTCGATGAGCTCGGCGGGGCTGAGGTCGTCGTCGCGGAGGAAGTGGCGGGTCATGCGAGACCTTTCAGGACGGAGGCGAAGAGGGCGACGAACTCGTCGACCTCGGCGTCGCCCACGATGAGGGGCGGTGCCAGACGGATGCTCGAATCGTTCGGCGCGTTGATGATGAGACCGGCGTCGAGCGCCGCCGCCGCGAGCTGCGCGGCGACGGGCTGGGTCAGACCCAGCCCGATCAGCAGCCCGCGCCCACGGATCTCGCCGATCAGCGGCGAGTCGAGTGCGGTCAGAGCGGCGCGGAGTCGGTCGCCCTGCACCACCGCGTTGACGATGAGCCCCGAGTCCTCGATCTCGCGGAGCACCGCATCGGCTGCCGCCGTCGCCAGCGGGTTGCCGCCGAAGGTCGTCCCGTGCTGCCCCGCCTCGAACAGCGCCGACGCGGCGCCGAACGTGACCAGCGCCCCGATGGGCACACCGCCCGCGATGCCCTTCGCGATCGTGATCGCGTCGGGGACGACGTCGAACTGCTGGAACGCGAACCACGAGCCCGTGCGACCGACGCCGGTCTGGATCTCGTCGAGGATGAGAAGGGCGCCATGCCGGGTGGAGAGCTCGCGAGCCCTCTCGAGGAAGCCCTCGGGCAGGTCGAGGACTCCGGCCTCGCCCTTGATGGGCTCGATGAAGATCGCGGCGACGTGGTCGTCGAAGGCCGCCTCGAGCGCCTCGACGGTGGTGTCGATGTGCTCGACCCCGGGGACCATGGGCTCGAAGGGCTCGCGCAGGGCGGGCTTGCCGGTCAGGGCCAGCGACCCCATCGTCCGGCCGTGGAACGAGCTCTGCAACGCGAGGATGCGGGTCTTCGACCCGTCGCCGCGATTCAGACGAGCGAGCTTGAAGGCGGCCTCGTTCGCCTCGGCGCCGCTGTTGCCGAAGAACACGCGACCGGCGTCGCCGGCCCCCGTGATCCGCTTGAGCCGTTCGGCCAGCTCGAGCTGCGGCTCGGTGGCGAAGTAGTTCGACACGTGGATGATCGACGCGGCCTGCCTCGACAGCGCCTCGACGAGGACCGGATGCGCGTGGCCGAGCGCGTTGACGGCGATCCCGGCCAGGAAGTCGAGATAGCGCTTGCCGTCCACGTCGAACACCTGGCAGCCCTCGCCGTGCGAGAGCATCACCTTCGGAGTGGACAGCGAGCCCATCAACGAGTCGCCGAATCGGCGCTGCCAGGTACCGCCTTGGGTCTGGATCATGGTCACGACTGTCCTTCCTTCTCGGCACCGTCGTCGACGGTGGTGGTGTTCATGGAGGTGACGACGGGGGCGCCGTACGACGCCGCCCGGTCGTCGGGGATGACCTCGGTGCCCGACCCGCGCTGGGTGAAGACCTCGAGGAGGATCGAATGCGGGATGCGCCCGTCGATGATGGTCGCTCCCCCGACGCCGCCGACGACCGACTCGAGGCACGCGGTCATCTTCGGGATCATGCCCGATTCGAGCGACGGCAGGAGGTCGGTGAGGGCGGACACGGTGATGGCCGCGACGAGGGACTCGCGGTTCGGCCAGTCGCTGTACAGCCCGGGCACGTCGGTCAGCATGACGAGCTTCGCGGCGCCGAGGGCGATCGCCAGGGCGCCGGCCGCGGCGTCGGCGTTGACGTTCAGCGCCGACTCGGGGTTCGCCTCGTTCGTGGCGATGGACGACACGACGGGGATCCGCCCCGCCGCGATCTCGTCGAGCACGGCGGTCGGATCGACCTCGGTGATGTCGCCGACGTGACCGAGATCGAAGGTCTCGCCGTCGATGACGACTCCGCGGCGGCGGCCCTCGAAGAGCGTGCTGTCGTCGCCGGAGACCCCACGCGCCAGATCGCCGTGCTCGTTGATCAGCTCGACGATCTCGCGGTTGACCTCACCGGCCAGCACGTCGCGGACGACCGAGATCGCCTCGGTGCTGGTGTAGCGGTAGCCCCCGCGGAACTCGCTCGGGATGCCGGCGGCGGCCAGAGCGGCGGAGATCTGCGGCCCACCGCCGTGCACGACGACCGGGAACAGCCCCGCGTAGCGGAGATAGACCATGTCTTCCGCGAAGGCGCGCTTCAGCGCATCGTCCACCATGGCGTTGCCGCCGAACTTGACGACGACGACCGTGCCCGAGAATCGCTTCACCCACGGGAGGGACTCGATGAGGGTGGCGGCCTTGACGGCGGCGAGCTCCTGCTCGTCGCTGTGCACCACGTCAGGGGTCGCCATCAGCTGGAGTACGCGCTGTTCTCGTGCACGTAGTCGTGCGTGAGGTCGTTCGTGAGGATCGTCGCCTCGGCGTCGCCCGACTTGAGGTCGACGAGCACGTGCACGGCCCTCGGCGTCAGATCGACGCCCTCGCTCGGCTCGTCGGGCGCACCCGCGTGGCAGACGCGGACGCCGTTCATGGAGACGTCGACGTCGTACGGGTCGAAGGCGGCGGACGTCGTGCCGATAGCCGCCAGGACTCGACCCCAGTTGGGATCGTTGCCGAACACGGCGGCCTTGAACAGGTTGTTGCGCGCGATCGACCGGCCGACCTCGACGGCGTCGTCGTCGCTCGCGGCTCCGACGATCTCGATGCGGATGTCGTGCGACGCGCCCTCGGCGTCGGCCTGGAGCTGCTCGGCCAGGTCGGCGCAGAGCTCGGTGACGGCCGCGCGGAAGGCCTCGGGCTCGGGTTCGACGCCGGACTCGCCGCTCGCGAGGAGCACCACCGTGTCGTTCGTCGACATGCAGCCGTCGGAGTCGAGACGGTCGAAGGTCACCCTCGTGGCGGCGCGCAGCGCGTCGTCGAGACCAGCGGAGGTCACATCGGCGTCGGTCGTCAGGACGACGAGCATGGTCGCCAACCCCGGCGCCAGCATGCCGGCTCCCTTGGCCATGCCGCCGACGACCCAGCCGTCGCCGGTGACGACCGACTGCTTGGGCGTGGTGTCGGTGGTCATGATCGCGGTCGCCGCGGCGAGTCCCCCGTCGTCGGACAACGCGCCCGCCGCAGCGATCGAGCCGGAGAGCACCTTGTCGCGGAAGATCTGGTCGCCGACCCCGATGAGGCCGGTGGAGCACACCACGACGTCGCCCGCCGACACCCCGAGCGCCCCGGCCACGGTCTCGGCCGTGGCATGGGTCGTCTGGAAGCCGAACGCCCCGGTGAAGCAGTTCGCGCCTCCGGAATTGAGGACGACGGCCTCGGCGATCCCATCGCCCATCACCTGCTGAGACCAGAGGACGGGGTGGGCCTTCGCCCGATTGCTCGTGAAGACCGCGGCCGCGTTCTTGCGCCGCCCGCGGTTCACGACGAGGGCCACATCGGGACGTCCGCTCGTCTTGAGGCCGGCGGTCACCCCGGCTGCGACGAACCCCTGGGCTGCGGTGACGCTCACGGCGCGACTCCGTTCACGGTCAGGCCCGCGGTCTCGGGGAGACCGAGGGCGATGTTGGCGGACTGCACGGCCGCTCCGGCCGTGCCCTTCGCCAGGTTGTCGATCGCGCTGACGACGACGAGCCGATCGGCGTCGACGTCGACCGCCAGACCGATCAGGGCCGTGTTGGCGCCGACCGTGTCGGCCGTCCGCGGGAACTGGCCCGCGGGCAGGAGGTGCACGAAGGGTTCGTCGGCGTAGGCGATCTCGTACGCCGCGCGCACGTCGCTCTCGCTCACGCCGGGAGACAACGTGGCCGTCGAGGTCGCCAGGATGCCGCGCGACATCGGTACGAGGACCGGGGTGAACGAGATGCTCACCTCGGTCGCGCCGGCGAGCCGGAGGTTCTGGCGGATCTCGGGGACGTGACGGTGCGTGCCGCCGACGCCGTACGCGGACGCCGAGCCCATGATCTCGCTCGCGAGCAGATGCGGCTTGAGCGCCTTGCCCGCGCCGGACGGCGCGACCGCGAGCACGGACACGATGTCGGTGGTCTCGATCAGCCCGGCCCTCACGGCCGGGGCGAGCGCGAGGGTGATGGCGGTGACGTTGCAGCCGGGTGCGGCGATGCGTCGTCCGCCCACGAGAGCCTCCCGCTGCCGCGTGCCGTCGGCGTGCACGAGCTCGGGCAGACCGTAGGCCCACGCCCCGAAGAACTCGGTGCCGTAGAAGCGGGCCCAGTCGGCCTCGTCGGTCAGTCGGTGGTCGGCGCCGCAGTCGACGACCAGCGTGTCGCTCGGCAGGTCGGCCGTGATCGCACCCGACTTGCCGTGCGGCAGGGCCAGGAAGACGACGTCGTGACCGGCGAGATTCTCGGCCGTCGTCTCGACGAGCGTCAGATGCGCCAGAGAGCGCAGCTGCGGTTGCAGCGCGATGAGGGGCTGGCCGGCGTTCTGGAACGCGGTGACGGTGCGCACCTCGAAGTCTGGATGCGCGGCGAGGAGCCGCAGCAGCTCGCCGCCGGCGTAGCCGCTGGCGCCGGCGACGGCAACGGAATGAGGCATGGGTCCACCCTAATGTTCGATTCGGTCGAGGATCGGGGGCGGCGACGCCTGGCGAGTGTCAGTCGCGGAGCGCCGCCCCGAATCGCTCGCCGGCCAGACGGACGGCGCCCTGCTTGGCCTCGGTCGCCTCGGCGGCGGTGAGGGTCCGGTCGTCGGCCCGGAACCGCAGCGCGAAGGTCAGGGACTTCGAGGCGTCGGGAAGACCTGAGCCGCGGTAGTCGTCGACGAGTCGGACGGTCTCGAGCAGCACGCCGGCGCCCTCGCGGACGACGGCGAGGACCTCGCCCGCGGGCACATCGACGCCCACGACCAGCGAGAGGTCCTGTGTGGCGGCGGGGAACGACGAGATGGGAGACGGCTGAAGCTCGACGTCGCCGAGCGCGATGACCCGGTCGAGGTCGATCTCGCCGACCGCGACCACCCGGGGCAGATCGAGGTCGGAGGCGCGACGCGGCAGCAGCTCGCCGGCGTACCCCACGACCTCGCCCGCCACGACGACCTCGGCGGTGCGACCCGGGTGCAGCGACGGGTGGGAGCCCTGGCGGAAGACGGCCTCGGCACCGGCCGCGCGGACGGCCGCGCGGAGGTCGTCGAGCACGTCGGCCAGCGAGGCCGCGACGGCCGCCTGCCCGGGCTGACGATCGATGGCCTGGCCGATTCCGACGACGGCGAGGTGCCGCGGCTGACGCGGGATGCTCGCCTCGAGCGATGCGAGGACCTCGTCGGACGGTCGCTCGGCGCCGGCGGGGACGCCCGCCGTGCCGTAGGAGCGACCGGCCTCGGGCAGGAACACCGTGCCCGCCTCGAAGACCGAGAGGTCCACGAGGCCGCGTGAGCTGTTGCGGCGGACGATCTCGAGCAGCCCGGGGACGAGCGATCGCCGCAGCTCGGGCGCCGCGACGTCGAGGGGGTTCGCCAGTCGGACGCCGGGTCCGTTCTCGCCGGAGAGGCCGCCGAAGGCCCGGTTCTGCTCGGACGAGACGAACGGGTAGGACGCGACCTCCGTCGAGCCGGCGGCCGCGAGCGACGACGAGACCTGGCGCCGGAGCTTCTGCTCACGCGTCAGACCCCGGCCCGGAGGCGCGACCGGCAGGACGGACGGGATGCGGTCGTAACCGGTGATGCGAGCGACCTCTTCGACGAGGGTCGCCGCGTCGGTCAGATCGGGACGCCAGGACGGCGGCGTGACGGACCAGCCCTCGGTCGTCTGCTCGACCATGGCGCCGATCGAGGTCAGCGCGTCGACGATCTCGGTCGGCGTGTAGTCGACCCCGATCAGGCGGGAGGCGCGCTCGGCGGCCAGAGCGATGACCGGAGACGGGGCGGACGAGTCGAGCGCGGACCCGAGGGCGTCCGCCGTTCCGCCGCCCCACTCGACGAGGAGGTCGACCACGCGCTGCGCGGCCGGTGCGGAGACACGAGGATCGACGCCGCGCTCGAAGCGACGCGACGCCTCGCTCGGGAGCTTGTGACGACGCGCGGATCGGGCGATCGACACGGGGTCGAACGTGGCGGCCTCGACGAGCACGTCGGTCGTCTCGGTCGTGATCTCGGTGCGGGCGCCGCCCATGACGCCGGCGAGACCGACGGCACCCGACGTGTCGGCGATGACCAGGTCTTCGGGGTGGAGCCGCCGGGTCTTGCCGTCGAGCGTCTGGAGCTGCTCGCCCGCAGCCGCACGACGGACAGTCAGGCCGCCGTCGAGCGTGCCGAGGTCGTAGCCGTGGATCGGCTGACCGAGCTCGAGCATGACGTAGTTCGTGACGTCCACCGGCAGGGAGACGCTGCGGAGTCCGGCGAGCCGGAGTCGCGCCGACATCCACGGCGGCGTGGCACGAGAGGCGTCGACGCCGCGGACGACCCGCGTGACGAACGTCGAGACGGCCGCCGCGCCGCGCACCGGGGCCTCGTCGCGCACGTCGACGGAGAACCCGTCGGCGGACGCGACCGTCACGGCCTCGGCCGGATCGCGGAACGTCGCGCCCGTCGCATGGGAGTACTCGCGGGCGACGCCCCGGATGCTGAAGGCGTAGCCGCGGTCGGGGGTGACGTTGATCTCGACGGCGGCCTCGTCGAGGCCGAGCAGCGCGATGGCGTCGGCGCCGACCTCGGGGTCGAGTCCGAGCGACGAGAGCAGGAGGATGCCGTCGTGCTCGTCACCGAGACCCAGCTCGCGCGTCGAGGCGATCATGCCGTCGGACACGTGGCCGTAGGTCTTGCGAGCGGCGATCGGGAAGGGCCCGGGCAGGACGGCGCCCGGGAGCGACACCACGACCTTGTCGCCGACGACGAAGTTGTGCGCGCCGCAGACGATGCCGCGGACGTCGTCGGGACCGACCGCCACCTGGCACCAGTTGATGGTCTTGCCGTTCTTCTGGGGCTCGGGGACGAGCTCGAGCACCTGACCGACGACGAGCGGACCCGTCACGTCGCCGACGTGGACGTCCTCTTCTTCGAACCCCACGGAGACGAGCGCCGCGTGGACGTGCTCGAGGCTGACGTCGCCCGGCAGGTCGACCCACTCGCCGAGCCAACTGATCGGAACCCGCATCAGACCACCATCCCGAACTGCTCGCTGAATCGGACGTCGCCCTCGACCATGTCGCGCATGTCGTTGAGGTCGTTGCGGAACTGCAGCGTGCGCTCGATGCCCATGCCGAAGGCGAAGCCCTGGTACTCGTCGGGGTCGATGCCCGCGGCTCGCAGGACGTTCGGGTTGACCATGCCGCAGCCGCCCCACTCGACCCACCGGGCGCCGCCCTTGGCGTTCGGCTGCCAGACGTCCATCTCGGCGCTCGGCTCGGTGAACGGGAAGTAGTTGGGGCGGAGACGGATCTGTGCCTCGGCGCCGAACATCGACCGGGCGAGGTGCTCGAGCGTGCCGCGCAGGTTCGCCATGGTCAGCCCCCTGTCGATGGCGATGCCCTCGATCTGGGTGAAGACGGGCGTGTGCGTCGCGTCGAGCTCGTCGGTGCGGAACACGCGGCCCGTGGCGACGTTGTACACCGGGAGCTGCTTCGAGAGCAGCGTCCGGATCTGCACCGGCGAGGTGTGCGTGCGGAGCACGAGATGCTCGTCGACCGGATCGACGAAGAAGGTGTCCTGCATGGCGCGCGCCGGGTGATCGGCGTCGAAGTTCAGGGCGTCGAAGTTGAACCACTCGTGCTCGAGCTCGGGCCCCTCGGAGACCTCCCAGCCCATGCCGACGAACAGGTCGACCATGGTCTCTTGCAGGAGCGCCAGCGGGTGACGTGAGCCGGCCCGACGACGCGACGGCAGCGCGGAGACGTCGACGGCCTCGTCGGCGAGACGGGCGGCCTCTTCGAGCTCGACCAGCTCGGCTTCGCGTGCGGCGACGGCCTGGTTGACCCGGCCCCGGGCCTGACCGACGAGCTTGCCCGCAGCGGCCTTCTGATCGCCCGGCAGATCGCGCAGCCCGGCGTTCATCCGGGCGAGGACGGACGCCTCGCCGGTGTGCTGCGAACGGGCGGTCTTCAGTTCGGCGACGGACGCCGCGGTCGCCAGGGCGACCAGAGCGGAGTCGACCGCCGACGCGACGGCGTCTTCGGAGATGGGGACGGAGTCTGACACGAGAACCAAGCTTAGCGATCGTCGGGAGCCGACCCGCGCCTCCTCGGGGGTCCGGGGAGGCGCGACGGGGCGGAAGGGGGACGGACTCAGGTCGATGTCGCCTGCGAGCCGCCGGTCGTCGCGTCGACGGACGGACGCCCGGTGCGCGCCAGCAGCCCGGGGCCGCCGAGCCCGCCGCCGCGGGGCTTCTTCATCACGCCGCGGCGACCCGTCCGCCGGTCGACGACGCGCACGACGTACGAGAACGCGAGGTTCGTCAGCAGATAGACGACGAGCACCACGGCGAAGAGGGTGAAGGTGTAGTTGCTGCCGTACGAGGTGCCGAGACGGTTCAGACCCCGACGTGTCAGCTCGACGTAGCCCACGATGTAGCCGAGCGAGGTGTCTTTCAGGAGCACCACCAGCTGCGCCAGGATGATCGGCAGCATCTGCCGGAACGCCTGCGGGAACTCGATCGCGAAGCGGGTGCGCACGGGCGAGAGGCCGATGGCGAGGCCGGCCTCGCGCTGCCCCTTCGGCAGAGAGGCGATGCCCGAGCGGAGCGCCTCGCCGATGAGGGCGCCGTTGTAGACGGCGAGGGCGGCCACGACCGCCCAGAAGGCTCCCGTCGAGAAGACGAGGAGGATGAACAGCATCATCAGCAGCACGGGCATGCCGCGGAAGAACTCGAGGACGATCGTCGTCGGGATCCGCACCCAGGCGGTGCGTGCCGTGCGGAGGAACGAGAACAGCACGCCGATGGCGACGGCCAGGACGGACGCCACCGCCGCGGCCCGCACGGTCGCGAGCCAGCCGCCGGCGATGTTCCGCCACAGGTTGCGGTCGAGGATGATGTCCCAGCGCGACGGGTCGAGCACGCTCGCCGTGACGGCGCCGTTGGCGCTGATGCGCGGTCGCCCGAGCAGGTAGACGAGGTAGGCGACGAGGGCCAGCACCAGGACGACGCCGACCACCGAGATGATGCGCGACGTGCGGCGGGCCTTGGGACCGGGGGCGTCGTAGAGGACGTTCGTGCTCATCGCAGGACCGCGACCTTCTTCTCGACGAGAGCCGCGACGCGACCCAGCGTGATGGTGACCACCAGATAGAACACGGCGACGGACACGAGCGTCGTGATGACCGCGTCGCCCCGGTCGTTGGCGATGAACCGTCCGGCCGCGAACAGCTCGGCGACGAAGAAGCCGCCGGCGACCGAGGTGTTCTTCGTGAGGGCGATGATGACGTTGATCAGCGGCGGGATCACCATGCGGATGGCCTGCGGCATGATCACGAGGCTGAGCGTCTGTGCGAAGCCGAGGCCGATGCTGCGGGCCGCCTCGGCCTGACCGACCGGCACGCCGTTGACGCCGGAGCGGACCGCTTCGGCGACGAACGGCGACGTGTAGAGCGTGAGACCCACCACCGCCAGCGGGAAGTAGCCGATGCCGACGCCGAGGTAGGGCAGGACGAACGCGCAGAAGAACAGCACGAGAGTCAGGGGGATGTTGCGGATCGCCTCGGTGTAGACCGTCGCGAACACCCGGAACGAGGCGACCGGCGAGATGCGCAGGGCCGCGACGACGAAGCCGATCACGATCGCGCCGACGGCGGACAGTGCCAGCAGCTGCAGCGTCGTGACGAACCCGCCCCAGAAGCGGGGCCAGTTCTCGGTCACGGCGTCGAAGCCGGGGATGACGTCCAAGGGGTTCACCGGGACTCCAGGTCAGAGGGCTGCCGAGAGGGCAGGAGGCGGTGGTGGGCACCGCGGGCGGGTCGCGCCGCGGTGCCCACCGGGGTGGTGACTAGTAGCGGTCGATCGCCGGGGGCTCGGGCGTCTCGAGCACGGCGCCCGCCGTGGACTCCCAGAGCTCGTCCCAGGTGCCGTCGTCTTCGGCCTCTTCGAGGGTGTCGTTGATGAACATGCGGAAGTCGGTGTCGTCGAGCGCCAGACCGATGCCGTAGGGCTCCTCGGTGAAGGGCTCGCCGACGACCTCGAACTCGCCCTCGTTCTGGTCGGCGAGACCGGCCAGGATCACGTTGTCGGTCGTCACGGCCGCGACCGCGCCGGTGCGGAGGGGCTCGAGGCAGTTCGAGTACGTGTCGGTCGCGATGATGTCGTCCGTGTACTCGGCGATGTTGGCCTCGCTGGTCGAGCCGCTGACCGTGCAGACGGCCTTGCCCTCGAGGTCCTCGGCGCCCTCGATGCCGTCGGGGTTGCCCTCGAGCACCAGAAGGTCCTGACCGGCCTGGTAGTAGGGGCCCGCGAACGAGACGACCTTCTTGCGCTCGTCGTTGATGGTGTAGGTCGCGATGACGAGATCGACGTCGCCGTTCTGGATGAAGGGCTCGCGGTTGGCGGACACCGTCTCGACCCAGGTGATGCCGTCGGCGGGGATGCCCAGCTTGGCCGCGACGAGCTTGCCGATCTCGGCGTCGAAGCCCTGCGGGTTGCCGGAGCCGTCGTCGAGGCCGAACAGGGGCTGGTCGAACTTGGTGCCGATGGTGATCTCGCCGGCCTCGGCGAGGCGGGCCATCGTCGTGCCGTCTTCGAAGTCGGAGACCTCCTCGACCTCGACGGAGCTTTCGGGGGCGGCCGAGTCGGTGCAGGCCGACAGTCCGAGCACCGTGACGGCTGCTGCGGCCACGGCGACGAAACCTCTACTGAGTCGCATTCTGTTCTCCTTGCTGTGTGACCCGGACGCCGATCGGCGGACGGGGGGATCCGGGGTCGCGCCGCAGGACGGACGCGCGGCGACGACGGGGTCTGCCGATCAGTGCGTGAGGATCTTCGACAGGAAGTCGCGGGCCCGATCGGACGTCGGCGCCGTGAAGAACCGCTCGGGCGTGCTCTCTTCGACGATCTCGCCGTCGGCCATGAAGACGACGCGGTCGGCGGCCTTGCGGGCGAAGCCCATCTCGTGGGTGACGACGATCATCGTCATTCCGTCTTTGGCGAGCTGGACCATGACGTCGAGGACCTCGGTGATCATCTCGGGGTCGAGCGCGCTGGTCGGCTCGTCGAGGAGCATCACCTTCGGATCCATCGCCAGGGCACGGGCGATCGCCACGCGCTGCTGCTGGCCGCCCGAGAGCTGCGACGGCATCTTCTGAGCCTGATTCGCGACGCCGACCCGCTCGAGGAGCTCCATGGCTCGCTTCTCGGCCTCGGCCTTGCTGCGCTTGCGGACCTTGATCTGCCCCAGCGTGACGTTCTCGAGCACCGTCTTGTGCGCGAAGAGGTTGAAGCTCTGGAAGACCATGCCGACGTCGGCCCGGAGTCGTGCCAGTTCGGAGCCCTCGTCGGGGAGGCGCGTCCCGTCGATGGTGATCGTGCCGTCGTCGATGGTCTCGAGGCGGTTGATGGCCCGGCACAGCGTGGACTTGCCCGAGCCGCTCGGCCCGATGACGACCACGACCTCGCCTCGGGAGACCGTCGTCGTGATGTCCTTCAGGACGTGCAGTTCACCGAAGTGCTTGTTGACGTGGTCGACGACGACGAGGGGTTCCATGCGTCCACACAAACAGGTGGGTCTGGCGGGCGCAAATTCACAGCGGATTCGTAACGCAACCGAAACGACGCGGCCGGCGCCGCCTGGCCGGCCCGCGCCTCCTGGCCGTCAGCTCCGCTGCGCGAATGCGCTCTCGTAGAGGCAGACCGAGGCGGCGGTCGAGAGGTTCATCGACTCGGCGTGCCCGTAGATCGGCACGACGACGGCACGGTCGGCCAGGGCGAGATCGTCGTCGGTGAGCCCGCGGGCCTCGTTGCCGAACAACCAGGCGGTGGGAGCGGAGAGGATCCCCTCGGTGCGGGCCATGAGGAGGTCGTCGCCCTTGACGTCGGCCGCCAGGACCTGGATGCCCGCCTCGGCGCACCGCGCGACGACGCTCGCGAGGTCGGCGCCGACGGCGACCGGCACGTGGAAGAGCGACCCGGTCGTGGCACGGACCACCTTGGGGTTGTAGAGGTCGACGCTGCGGCCGGTCATGATGACGGCGTCGGCACCGGCCGAGTCGGCGGCGCGGATGATGGTGCCGGCGTTGCCCGGGTCGCGGACCTCCTCGAGGATCGCGATCAGACGCGGACCACCCCGGCCCGTGTCGGCGAAGACGTCTTTGACGGCGGTCGGGAACTGCCGGCAGACGGCCACGATGCCCTGGGGGGTGACCGTGTCGGCCATCACGGCGATGACGGCCTCGCTGACGAACTCGATGTCGAGCTGAGCCTCGCGGGCTGCGTCGGAGACCTGCGGGTGCCGCTCGAGGGCCGTGGGCGTCGCGAAGAGCTCGACGAGCAGCTCGGGTCGGAAGGCCAGCGCCTCGGACACCGCCTGGGGCCCCTCGAGCAGGAACGACCCGGTGTCGGTGCGCGCGTCGCGCTTGGCCAGCTTCGCCACGGCGCGGACGCGGGGCGATCGGGGGTTGTCGAGGAGGGAGGTGCTCACACCTCCACTATGCCCCACCCGGCCTCGGGAGCCGGGACGCACGACGGCCCGGACGGCGATGCCGTCCGGGCCGGGGTGATGCGGTGACGCTGGTGACTACGCGGCGACCTTGGGAGCCGAGGTGTCGGCGGGCAGCGCGGCCTTCGCCGTGGCGACGAGGCCGGCGAAGGTGGCGGGCTCGTTGACGGCCAGCTCGGCCAGGATGCGACGGTCGACCTCGACGCCGGCCAGGGAGAGACCCTGGATGAGGCGGTTGTAGGTCAGGCCGTTCTGACGCGACGCGGCGTTGATGCGCTGGATCCACAGGCGACGGAACTCACCCTTGCGGGCACGACGGTCGCGGTACGAGTAGACGAGCGAGTGAGTGACCTGCTCTTTGGCCTTGCGGTACAGACGCGAACGCTGACCGCGGTAACCCTCGGCACGCTCGAGGATGACGCGACGCTTCTTGGCGGCGTTGACCGCTCTCTTTACTCTTGCCATTTTCTTGTTCCTCTACGTTCGTGTCAGCGGTCAGTGACCGAGAAGCTTCTTGGCGACCTTGGCGTCGGCGGGGGCGAGCACCTGGTCCTGGTTCAGGCGAGCCTTGCGCTTGGCGCTCTTCACCTCGAGGTTGTGGCGCATGCCGGCCTGCTGCTTCATGATCTTGCCGGAACCGGTGACCTTGAAGCGCTTCTTGGCGCCGGAGTGGGTCTTCTGCTTGGGCATGTCTTACTTACTTTCTTCTGTCGGTTCGGCCGGTGCGTCGGCCGGAACCTGGTCGGACGTCGGGTGCTTCGGCGGCTTGTTGGCCACCTTGCGAGCTTCTGCCTCGGCCTTGGCCTCGGACTTGTTCTTGTGCGGCCCGATCACCATGACCATGTTGCGGCCGTCGATGGTGGGGGTCGACTCGACGCTGCCCCACTCGGAGACGTCTTCGGCGAAGCGCTGGAGGAGACGGACGCCCTGGTCGGGACGGGACTGCTCGCGACCGCGGAACAGGATCATGGCCTTGACCTTGTCGCCGCCCTGCAGGAAGCCCTCGGCGCGCTTGCGCTTGGTCTCGTAGTCGTGCTTGTCGATCTTCAGGCGGAAACGGACCTCTTTGAGGATCGTGTTCGCCTGGTTGCGACGAGCCTCCTTCGCCTTCTGCGCAGCCTCGTACTTGAACTTTCCGTGATCCATGATCTTGGCCACGGGAGGCTTCGAGTTGGGGGCCACCTCGACCAGGTCGAGCTCGGCCTCTGCCGCGAGACGCAGGGCCATGGCGATGGGGACGACACCGACCTGTTCTCCGCCAGGTCCGACGAGGCGGACCTCGGGGACGCGAATACGGTCGTTCGTACGGGGATCGCTGATGCGGAGCTCCTCTGTCGTTGCTTCGTCACCCGCCGGACCGGTGGTCACGGCAGGGAAAGAGGAGTTTCGCGACACGGAGCACCGGCCGGAGGGAAAATCCGGTCAATGCGACGGAACGTCGCTGCACCCTGGCTGCCTGCCCTCGAGGAGGACCGGCGGGGTGCCAACAACCCGGTAACCTAGTCGAACGGTCAAGCGCGGGTGGGAGAATCTCCACTTTCGCACCGA
>Ga0265797_10004913_pt1 | contig 19970 bp, 20 predicted proteins | sample P2T30metagenome_FD_192433 | JGI IMG/M metagenome (GOLD analysis project Ga0265797, IMG submission 192433) | Plant litter microbial communities from East Loma Ridge, Irvine, California - P2 T30 | ecosystem: Environmental > Terrestrial > Plant litter > Unclassified | place: USA: California...
GTAGCAATAATAGGTGGCGGCTCTTCTGGCACCCACGCCGCTATAAGCCTCAAAGATGCCGGCAAAAGCCTGGTAGTCATCGAGGTCAAGGGCCGTCTGGGAGGGCACACGGAGACCTACACCGACCCTGTAACTGGTCGAGCACAAGACTACGGTGTTCTAGTCTTTCACAACGAGAGTACCGTTCTGGACTACTTCGCCCGCTTTGATATACCCCTAGCCATTCCGGAATTTGCTACGAATCGCGCAAACTATGACCTCAGCACCGGCCTCGAGGTCAACATCAGTGCTCCCTCTCCTGAGGCTTTAGGCGCCGGACTGCAAACATATGGTGCTTTTTTGGCTAAATACCCAGAGCTGAACAGTGGAATGTTCCTACCGGACCCTGTTCCAGAAGATTTGACCATGCCGTTTGGTGACTTCGTTGTGAAATACGGTATCGAAGCTATCGTGCAAACACTGTACAGCACGAACCAAGGCACTGGGGACATCCTCAGCATGCCAGTATTGGAGCAGGCGCGTGTCAATGGATTGGGTCTAGTAGCGCAACTCGCTGCCAACGGTCTCATCTCTACAGCGCAACGCAACAACAGCGAGTTATACGGCAAAGCGCAGGTTGAGCTCCTCGACGCCGATAGCTTGTTGTTGTCCTCTGAAGTGGTAAACTCAGTACGCCACGACGATGGCGTGGAACTCGTTGTCGAGACACCTGACGGCGTAAAATTGATCTGTGCGAAAAAAACTCCTCATTACCATCCCACCGAAACTAGATCTCCTTGCGTCGTTCGATCTGCAAGAGCAAGAACGTGACGTCTTTGCAAGGTTTATCAATGCTGGTTACTACTCCGCTCTAATCAAGAACACGGGCGTACCGGAAGGCTTATTCATATACAACTACGCACCAGACACGCCATACAATCTACCTGCAATCCCAGGCATCTACCTCATGCAACCAACTGCCATCCCCGGTGTCAAGGCAATCTACTACGGTGCTGATGTCTCAAATGCGACTTATCCTCTCTCTGACGATTTCATCAAAGGGGAACTCGTTGCGAGTATCAAGAGGCTACAGGCTGCAAACCCTGACAAGTTCAATGCAACAGAGCCAGAATTTGTCGTTTACACGTCGCATGCGCCATTCTACGTCCAGGCTACATCTGAGGATATCAAGGCTAGGATTTATGACGAGATGAATGCGCTACAGGGTTTGAAAAGCACGTATTGGAGTGGAGCTGCGTTTAGGGCACATGATAGCAGTGCGCTGTGGCAATTTAACAAGGAGGTAGTTTTACCAATGTTGACGAAGGGGCTCTGAGTGTAGACGTCTGGAAGGGTTGACAGCATGTGGAACATCCATTTCTTCTCTTGGTATATACAATGCTTAATATAGGAAATGAATTGCCTACTGTCGGGGCTTGGCAACAGGTGTCCATGGAGAGTACTTGGGCTTGACACTGTTTACCATTAGCATACCATTGCTTCAAATCGAGTTCTCTAACGCACGTGTTGTAAGGCTTGTATCCTGAACGGCTCCATGTGAGGGTTGGCCTGTGCTCCTTTGGCTCCCAGACGCGGACCTGGCGCTGCAGAAGCTTGTCTGTGGCTGGCGATTTGTCGACCATGTATGACATCCAGGCGTGCCATCCGGGCTCGATCTGAGAACTGTCACAAAATCAGCTTTGCTCCGCGCCCCGTTGTTCAGCATAACGTACGGATCGAACTCCTTGTCCTTGTAGTCGACCCAGCGGGTTCGGACTGTACTGGTCAGACGACAGCCTTGCTCTCTAAGATTCCTGATTCTTACGGGGGAGCTCCTCCTCCAAGTTCTCGAAGTACTTGTTGCCGTACTTGTCCTGGCCGATCAGGGTTCCGGCTTTGGTATCACCTGGGCCATATTAGCACCTCTCGTATCCTGTCTGCTTCTTCGTATCCGAGCGTACCGATGTTCTATACGTGCGGGCGACTCGATCAGTCTATCTGCGGTTTAAGGTGAGGGCGCGGGGATGCGAGCGTACCGCCATTTGATGGCCATATTCCTGCGGACGTGTTAGCATTGCGAGGCCAATTATTACGACAATTGGGATCTACCTTGAGGCCGACTCGGCGCAGGTTGCGCAGTGTTCTCATAAGCGTAGACATGGCGGCGGTTGGTCTGTTCAGCGTCTGTGATGCTTGTCGGATGTTGCTGCTTCGCGATTGACGGTGCCAAGCCCCGCTTTCACGCTTTACCAAGAACGCGCTAGTTTTCAAGTCATCCTTGTCGCCCAACCCCAAAGTGCATCAAAACTTCAGGAGTCGAAGCACATACCAGCAGTCGGCGTCATATCAAATCAAAGGTCCAACATGATAATACGAAGCTTATTACGTGCCCAAGCCCCAAAGATCGCGGGGAGAAGAACTTTCCGCATCCCCACTCGGACATTCAGAACAACGAGAAGATATTCGACTTCGAATGCTGAGATGGCGTCGCCGATACCTCAGAGTCAAGCCTCTATGCTTGCAACGATAACAACAGATCTGGATAAGATAGCGCCCCGATTTGAGATTCAGCCAGATCAAATTGAGATTATTCAGACGCCCGCTGAGTTTTATCAAACGTTAAAGGTAGGTTGGTCTTCACTATTGAGTCCTTTCCATTGTCCGTAATACATGATTCACTATCTGTTTCTACTATACCGTCTCTATCCCCAAAGATGCTCATAGTGCTTTCATCTCTACCCATCACACGTTTCGCTGTTGTACCATCAGTCTTGTGTTGTGTGTTTGTCTTTGATGTCTAAATCTGCTCTTTACTCCTTTCTACTTTGTTTGGGAACAGAGAGTCAATGCATCATGACCATTGGACGACCGATTCTCCAAGCCACGTGAGCAAGCGCACTCACAGCGACTTGACCTTATACTGACATCTATCAGGACAAAATATCAAAAGCTCAACACCGCATCTATCTATCAACCCTCTACATTGGGAAAACCGAACACGAACTAATCTCCACAATCCGGGATGCTCTTCAACATAATCCAGGCCTCAAGGTGTCTTTTCTCACTGACGCTCTCCGTGGAACCAGGGAAACACCAAACCCTTCAACCGCCTCTCTTATGACACCTCTTATTTCAGAATTCGGGCCAGATCGCGTAGAAGTTCGCATGTACCATACACCCAATCTAACTGGTCTCCGAAAGAAGTACATCCCTAAACGCATCAACGAAGGTTGGGGTTTGCAACATATGAAGTTGTATGGTGTCGATGACGAGATCATCATGTCTGGAGCGAATCTGAGTGAAGATTACTTCACGAATCGACAGGATCGGTATCACCTATTCCGATCGAAAGATTTAACAGACTACTTCAAAAGGATACATGATGGTGTTGCAAAATTGAGTTTCGACATTCAGCCCAGTACTCAAGAAGGAAGTGGAGGCTACACCATGTCCTGGCCAACAACAAACGCCGCACCCTCACCCTTAGACTCACCGTCAAACTACAGATCCGCTGCAGAGAAACACCTCGCCCACCTGCTCGTCCCATCAAACTTTCCCGCCGCCCTCCCTTCATCATCGACCTCAAAAACAACAATCTACCCCATTCTGTCCCTTGTCCCCCTTCTCCCATCCTCAACGGAGTTGCCCGCCCTGACCAAAATCCTAACACATCTCACCACTTCTCCCCTCCGAAACTCCTCCTGGACCTTCACAGCCGGCTACTTCAACATGACACCCTCGTTCCGCCGCCTTCTTCTCTCCACCCGCCCCTCCTCTGGCACTGTGCTGACCGCGCACCCCCACGCCAACGGTTTCTACGGCTCAAAAGGCGTAAGCGGCTTGTTGCCAGGCGCATACACACATCTCGCGAAATCATTCCTTCGAAAAGTCAAGCACGAGGGTTTAGCCGACAGTATCATCCTGAAAGAGTGGAAGAAGGGTATGGTCGGACAGGAAGGCGGGTGGACGTATCATGCCAAGGGCTTGTGGGTTACTTTTCCTTCTTCCTCTTCTTCGGAGGTGGAGAAGGAAGATCCTAGTTTGACGGTTATTGGAAGTAGCAACTATACGAAACGCTCTTATGAGCTTGACTTGGAGGCCAATGTTATTATTGCGACGTCGGATCCTGGGTTGAGAAGGAGATTGGGTGAGGAAGTCAAGTGGTTGGGTGAGCATGCGAAGCAAGTCAATGAGCAAGAATTTGAGAAGCCGGAGAGGAAGGTTGGGATGAATGTTCGAATGGCCATGTGGGCTGTTAGGGTGTTGGGTGGGGCGCTGTGAAGGAGGACTTCGGGTCTGTATAGACAGGGTCAGGTAGAGTATGGTGACATATGTATCAACAATTATCAAAAAACTTACCACTGAATCTGTGTCCGTCACGGTGGGAAGAAAGAGCACTTATGTGACATTGTCTTTTTGTTTGATTCTATATTAAGAGAAACTACGTAAAAGAGTTGTTGGGTATATATGCAGAAGAAGGTAAGGGGAAAACAAATCGAGTGTTTAGCTTGCGCTGCCAGATTTCTGATATCTTGTACGATAAATCCAAGAAATCGAACTACCAAGATTCTTTCTAATGTGTGTCTCTATTCAGAGACAGGTTCGCCTTCTTGAGGTGTAGACCAGCAGTTCCGAGTAGCTCGCCACACTACCAATCCACGATCGCCGACAACGCGATTAATGGTGTTCCAAACGCCATCGTCGGCAAAGTCCATATCGTCAAGATTGAGATGCTGACGGTAGCTCCAGACTTCCTGCAACGAGACTTCTTTTGAGGTGGTGGGGCTCTGATATGGTATCAAAGCATGTGCTGATCTTGGTGCTACCACGTAAACAGCGCCGCGATCAGCCTTTGGTGGTTTCCGCGTTCGACAAGGCGGTAGTGCTTCTTTGACCTTTTCGATCATTGTTTCGGCCGGACAGCCCATCAAGTCTACGGTCTGCAGTTCCTCGTTCTTGCCATTCAGCAACCATGTCGGAGGGCTGTAGGTTTTCCACCAGAACGCATGAGAAACTGTTTCGTTCGTTTTGGCAATGTTCATCTGGACTGGGACAATGCCACCCTGATGATACACGCCCATCAAGATGCCAAAAGCGACGTTGAAGACGACCCAAGTAATAATCCAGCTTTTTCTGATACGCGGAGTAGGTATGCGTATCGAGGATAGTATTAGCGGTACGGCGGGCAGTAAAAATCGTGCTTCCTGGTGTGGGAAGATGCTGAGAAAGGCAACGCCGGAAATAGCTGAGACCAGAATCATAGAAATATGCGCCCTGCGCAAGAAGAACAGAAACGGCGTCGCTGGTCCGAGGAGTTGAGGAAGATTGACCAGGAAATGCTGGTATCGTGGATGTATGCCATGCTGGGCAAGGTTTGCGGAATCGGAGTTGTAGCGGAAATTATTGAAGGGCGTAATAACCGGCCCATTGAAGACTTTTGAGAAGGTAAACTCGCCAGGGGTATAAAACGCCGTATCTACGCAGATAGCAAGGAAAGCTGTGAAGAGAGCGAATGTAGCCAAGAAGACCAAAGAGAATGGTCTGTCGATGTCAGTTGAAGTTGAGAAGACGACAACCTGGGTTGACTTACTTGCGCTGAAAGTGAGGTAGCAAGGTCGTCGCAGGAAGCAACAAGAATGCTGGAAAGGTAATGCGGTTGAAAATGCCCACGACGACCATGAAGCCGAGGATGGACGAGGCCAGTATGCCGGAGCGCTTCTGCACCTTGCGTTAGCCGCATATCCTAGATCGGCAAGCGGACCGAAGCAGACCTACCTTGTCGTCTGTTATCCTCTGGATCAACACCAGACTCCAGAGCACCAATAGTGTTTCGAGACTGTTCGAGAAGGTATGTGTCTGGAACGTCCAAGTCACATAAGAAGATGCGACGAGCATAACGGCAACGCGACGCGCGCGGGGTGAAGCGACCAGTTCGTGGATGGCCCAGTCCTCCATGACGACACTCAACGACAGCATGAGTACTCGCAGTGTCCAGTATACGACCGACGGCGAGACATCATAGCCGAAACCCTCCCATAGCCAGCGCAAGATGTACATGGGCCAACCGTATGCGAGCCATAGCGGGAAGGTACTGCGGATGGGGTTCTCGGAGGTGAATTCCCAGGTTTCGTGGACGGGATAGGAGAAGACGCGTCCTAGAAACAGGTCAGTCGTGGTGGTGGGAGGACACGCAGACAGAATCGCGACATACCGGCGATGACCTCAGGGCCCTGGAAGTTCTCGTCCGGGTGCAGGTAGCTGGGCGACAGGGCAAAGTAGATGCGCACAAGGATTAGAAAGAAGTAGACTCTCCGCCACATGATGGTGAAAGTCGAGGTGCGCCGTTGTCGAGTATGGCGGGGTTGCGCAGGCGCATATCTGTTGTTGTGTGTTTGTTTGCACAAAGTGAGGCCAGCGAATGTTTTAGTGCTGGCCTACGTCAAACATCAGTTGCACGCGGATAGGGGGGCCGATTATCAATAGCGAATGGTGGGTAGAGTTTCGCGACTCGTGCACGGCGATGATCTGCGAACTACATCTGGCGGAAAAGCATGGTTGATATATCGGCCGTTTATCATGCGGCCTGATCAGATGCGATGTGGCAGCAAGCGATGATATCTCGGACTCGCCAGGGCTGTCTGGGCTCTAGGCTGCCGCTGCGGATCCGTTATGCAGGCTGAAAGGTCACGTGGCGGAACATCAATGGAGTACCTGTCTCGAGTTACGTGGGACTGCATCTCGAGTCCATGGGTTCGTTACAGGCATATCTGTCATTACAGGGCCGACGCATGATGAATAAAAGAATTCTGCTACGTCACAACGCGTCTATCTCCACTCGTCGTTGGCATACTAGCAGCGACTGCAGTGCACCCAAGTTCCCTGCATATCTAGTAGCCAGATACCATAGCCAACATGTGTCGATACCAACGACAGATATCTGATGCGCGCAATATTAGCCTCAGGCACCAGCTCCAGTGACTCGAAGTCTATGTCGCATTCTGGTAACTTCTGCCGGCCCAAATGCGGCGTAGAGTCATCCTTCAACTATTTGCGCGGGCGGGGGTCCGCCATAGGCCGTTCCAGTTGCGCAAACATGGTGCATCTGCTGGGCTGGCCCACAAACAACAGCGCGAAATCACAATGTCTTTCATCACTGGCTTGTTAGCAAAGCGTGTATGCCTAAGAAAGCTACCTGAGACTGCGGACAAACCGTGGTTCTCGCGTGACTAAAGGGTACCTTTGTCGATTGTAGCCTTGCGCCTTCCCCAATCGGTTACGCTTGGCAGCCTGAGCTTAGCCTCATTGTTGGTGTGCGGCGGAGCTGCTCGCCCGCGGTTGCCTTTCCTCACTCACCCACGCGCAAACGTGAAAGCACAACGCCTGTGCATATATAACTCCTCACTTCCCGAGCCTGCAGACCCTCCCCTCAACGCACCCTTTCTATCTTCAATCGAAACTGCCGATCCAGTCCATCCGCTCGACTCCATCGACAGCTTACCCCACTTCTATAACCACCTTAACACCACACAAACTAGCTACCGTAATGGCTTCCACTACTGCCGAGGGCGTCAAGCTCATCAGCATTACCACCTCCGATGGTGTCGAGATGAAGGTCGAGCGCCCTGTCGCTGAGCGCTCCATCCTCATCAAGAACTTGCTCGAGGATCTCGGTGGTGAATCCGAGGAGTCTATCCCCATCCCCAACGTATGTCTTGACCTCCCCAGAACCCTCCAAGAACGCTTACTAACAAGTCGCAGGTAAACGAGGCAGTCATGAAGAAGGTTGTCGAGTGGTGTGGCCACCACAAGAACGACCCTCCCGCCACCCAGGACGACGACTCCGACTCGCGCAAGAAGTCCACCGACATCGACGAGTGGGATCAGAAGTTCATGCAGGTCGACCAGGAGATGCTTTTCGAGATCATCCTCGCCGCCAACTACCTGGACATCAAGGCTCTCCTCGACGTAGGATGCAAGACCGTCGCGAACATGATCAAGGGCAAGTCACCCGATGAGATCCGTAAGACCTTCAACATCCAGAACGACTTCACCCCCGAGGAGGAGGAGCAGATCCGCCGCGAGAACGAGTGGGCTGAGGACCGCTAAAAATATGCGCCTTCTCTTGCTTGACCTCTCTCTGTACGTCTGTATCGCATAGGTTCACGGACCGCGGATATATTGATGGGTTTAGTCTCCGGCGCAGCGGAGTTCATGGGTATGATTATTTTGCAAGCGCATGATGCTGCAGCTGTCCCTGGTGCAGGACTAGTGGGCGCCAGCAGGTTACGAACATCACGGTGGCTTGACTGTACGGTGCAATCGATACGTCTATTTGCAACCCATTGCAGGTAGCCCAATCAAAATCTGAAATACGTTGTCTGTTTCCAAACTATTGTGACTGCGCGCGGAACCTCGGCTCCACAAATGACGTGATTTACGACATCGCGAATTCTCGTGTCGCACCACAGTAATTGCTCAACTCTGTTTCGGTTACAGCGATTGATAATGACAAGACGAAAGCTGGGTAGAATGGCATGTTGAACTGATCGTCATTGCGAGTTGAGCTTATTCTTCTATACATTTTCGTAGCCCACGCTTGAGCTGAATTTCCCGAACGCCAAATAATAATCATGGCTGCCTCCAAAGGACGCCTTTGAAATGATCTTCCTGCTCTACCATCCCCTCTTAGCAAGCTTCTCCTCCTCGCCCATTGTACCGCAGTTGATACCAACCATGGCCTCACCCAAATCCATGCTGACTTCCATGAGCACCTTGGGGTCTTTGTAGTGAGTAACAGCCTGTACAATGGCCTTAGCCCTCTTGGCTGCGTCTCCAGACTTGAAGATACCGCTACCAACAAAGACACCATCGCAACCCAACTGCATCATCAACGCAGCATCAGCGGGTGTTGCGACACCACCCGCCGCAAAGTTGACAACAGGCAGACGACCAAGCTTAGCCGTCTCCTTGAGCAGCGCATAGTCGACCTGAAGCTCCTTTGCGTAAACACGGAGCTCCTCCTCTGACATGCTCTTTGCGCGGGCGATCTCGCTGTTTACGGTACGCATGTGGCGGACGGCCTCAATGACGTCGCCGGTTCCGGCTTCGCCCTTTGTGCGGATCATGGCTGCACCTTCCGAGATGCGGCGAAGGGCTTCGCCGAGGCCCCGGCAGCCGCAGACGAAGGGAATGCGGAAGGGGTGCTTGGAGACGTGGTGAATAGCGTCGGCGGGGGTAAGGACTTCGGATTCGTCAATGTAGTCGACGCCTAGGGCTTCGAGGATCTATCCGTAAGCGTTAGCAAATGGGTCTTTCAAATGCTGAAAGTGCGGATCCGCCTCAAGACAGAAAAGTTGGAAGTCGTCAAGTCGTACCTGGCATTCGACAAAGTGTCCAATTCGCGCCTTGGCCATGACGGGGATTGTGACTGTGTCCATGATCTCCTTGATCATCTTGGGGTCGCTCATACGTGCGACACCACCCTGGGATCGAATGTCTGCGGGCACGCGCTCGAGGGCCATGACGGCTGAAGCACCGGCTTCTTCTGCTATCCGCGCCTGTAGGACGACATTGGTTAGCAATTGGTCTTGTTGCTCGAATTGCTAGACGTCAGCACTGGAGAGACTTACTTGCTCAGCGTTGACAACGTCCATGATGACTCCGCCCTTCAACATGCGTGCCAGACCGGCCTTGACGGCAAAGTTGTTCTCGCCATCCTGTGCGCTGTGGCCGTTTGTGGTGGGGAGTTCAGTTGCCATTGTGACGTGTCTTGTGTTGTGAATGAAGTGATTCGGAAATAATGGGAGGTAAGGTCAAGTCAATTAGTAGTGTCGTAGAGTAGAGTGTTATCACAGACGATGAAGAATTAAAGTCTAAGTGAGAGAAAACGAGGTAAGATCGTGAGTCAAAGTCAAACGCGATGTATTACCTGTACATGTACCCGCGGCATCGCAATATTTTTTTGCCTTTGTAAGGTCCCTCCATCCCGCCTTCGCAGCTCGGAGGTTGCCCCGCCATAGTCCGCGGCGGCGCGACAACATCTAGACCCCGCTACGCGCCTTTTGACACATGCAATGTCTACACGCCAATCAGCCGTCGGGAAAGTGTGAACCAGGGCCGTGAATTGCCGTCGCTTAGTCAGATGATTTGTATGCTTTCATTTGGTCTGCAGTGGCCGTTGCTGAGATAGGTACAAGCTGAGCCGTCATCTGATGATATTTCGGGCCGAGTGGGGCAATAGCTCATCCTGGACCCTAAGAGAACCCTGGGACACGCTGGAAACGCCAGGCTCCATGCATGCTGCTGTATACACTACTAACGCTGTAAGTATGCCAACGCCGTGCCAATACCGAAGACTACCTTGATACTGGTACCCTAATCCTCTAGTAGGGCGCTGTCTCGCGCTTCAACCACTCCAGTGTCAAAGAGTCATTCTCGAAGAACTTGCTCGTCTTCTCGTAGACCTCCTTGTGGTATTCGTTGATGAAAGTCTTCTCGTCTTCTGTAAGCAGGCTCATATCGACAAGGTTCCTGCAGTGTGGAGTCATCGTTACATGCTCAAAACCCAGATATGGCTTATCACCGAACTTGTGCTTCGTCTCGACTTCTCGGACCATAACCATGTTCTCAATGCGGATGCCGAACTTGCCGTCTTCATAGTAACCAGGCTCATCGGAGACCACATTGCCTACAGCTAACGAGACTTCGGAGTATTGCACCCTGGTTCCGATGCCGATTGGGCCTTCGTGTACGTTGAGGAAGGATCCTACACCGTGTCCAGTGCCGTGACGATAGTCGAGACCCTCCGCCCACAAGAACTGACGAGCCAATGCATCCAACGCGAAACCGGTTGTGCCTTTGGGAAACTTGACACGCTCGAGAGCCATGTTGCCTTTGAGCACGAGCGTGTATGCTTTACGTTCCATCTCGGTAGGCTCAGTGAAGTGTAGGGTCCGTGTCGTGTCAGTGGTGCCGTCCCGGTATTGCGCGCCAGAATCGCATAGGTAGATAGCCTTAGGGTCGATGATGGCGCACTCACCCTTCTCTGGCTTGTAGTGGATAACAGCTGCGTTCGGGCCGGTTGACGAAATGGTATCAAAAGAGAGACCCATGAACATGTCGTGCTTCTTGCGGATCTCCTCCAGCTTATCAGCACCGTCAACCTCATCCAGCGTGGCCTTCTTGTTGATGAGCTGATCTTCCAGCCAAGCAAAGTACTCGCTCAATGCAGCTCCATCACGGATATGACATTGTCGCATGCCTTCTAATTCGACCTCGTTCTTGACCGCTTTTGCGTCTCCGACCGGGCTGCGGGTTTCTTCGACCTTTTCGTCACCACCAAGAGCCTTGTTAAGAGCCCATGATGCCCGGTTTGAAGTCAGGAATTTCTTTTGTGCGTTTGACTTGTCGCTCGCCTCAAACAGCTCCTGGCTCAGCGCTGTAACGTCTCCAAAGATAGCCTCGTATGGTCGGATCGTGACCTTATCGCCCAAGTGCTTTTTGACATCTTCGGGTAGCTTGCTCTCGTCGACGTAAAGGGTAGCTGCGGTGGACGTAACGACGGCGTAGGAGAAGAAGACTGGGTTGTATGGGATGCTGCGTCTTGTTAGCAGTGCATTCTGATGTGGGGACAAAGTACATACTCGCTGCCGCGGAGGTTGAAGAGCCAGGCGACTTCGTCCAGCATAGATACGACGAAGCCCAGACTCTTCTTCTTCTCCAGCTCCTTGCGCAGATCCTCAATCTTGTCTTCGAAGCTCTTGCCAGAGTACTTTTCAGGCTGAGTGATAACCTTCTCGCTCGGTCGTGCTGGTCTTTGGTCCCCCCACACCAAGTCTACTAGGTTGTCGTCGATGGCTTTGTACTCACCGCCCTTCTTCTTGATCTTCTCAGCAAGTTTGCGAGCGTCTGCTGCAGTGACTACGCTCGGATCTACACCGACGACTTTGCCCCCTTCAGCCTGATCTGCGGTCCACTCTTGGATGGTAGGTACATCCTGTATGCCTTGCTTCAGGAGCTCCCAATTGCTGTCCAGCTGCTTCTCGGCCTGGTTGAAGTAGCGTCCGTCGGTGGAGAGGGCGGCTTTCTCGTGCGTAATGACTGCATATCCAGCAGAGCCGGTAAAGCCACTGATGTATGCTAGGTGGTGTCAACGGGTGCGACGCGATAGGAAGCGGGGGCCCGACCTCGTCGTGCATCACATGGCGCGATATACTCGCTCTGGTGGCTGTCCTCAGACGGTACCACTAACACGTGTTAGTTGCCTGTCTTCACATGTCTAGTCGTGAGCGCGCTTACTGTAAATGTCGACATTGCGCTCCTTCATGAGCTTGCGGAGGTCCGCCAGCCGCTGGGTCGTGTCTACTTTGGCCATATCGATAGCACGCAGGGCAGCAGAGGCGTGAAAGGGTCTGATAGGAAACGGAGGCGTCTTTCTAGCTACGTATGCTGCAGCTGTCGCGTGGGAGCGCCCTAGAAAACGCGGGAGGAGCATAAGGTATAGCACTGCTTCGCGCCTACGATCGGTACATGCACGACACCCCTCCTACACGTCTCCAGCGCCGCATCCATTCCCGCACTAAGCGCAATCGCCCAGGGCTCCAATCAAGCCTTGCCAAGCGCAAGAACTCTTACGCTCAGGCACCAAGGAGAGGCACATGTGTATTTAGTCTAGCATCAAATCCCTCGAAGTTTGATAGCTCACAACATGGGCTCACGTCGTCGTGGTTTGCTATCGATTTAGCCCCACCATACGCGACGGTAGAGGCAACTTCGCGCAGCCTCACCCCAAGCCCTGGTCCTGCACCTTCACATTCCTGCGCCGCCTAGAGCAGCCTGTCCTCTCAACTTCAAAATAGCAGCGAGTCATGTCAACTGCATAGAGGGCACAGCGCCGTTGTATTAGGCATACCCAAACACGTTCGCAGTCGCCTCTGTGCGCCCTTTTTTCGCGCCTTGCACTTCTCTGGTCGCACCTTCCCACTTTCGGTAATGCTCAACCTGGTCTCTGGGTACCCTGACATCTGACAACATAGCTAACGACACCCCGTAGTATAGCGCCTCCATACCAGCCTCAGCATGGCGAGCAACGGCACTTTCCCTCTGCCCTATGAGGAGATCGAGCGCCTGGTCAAGTCCATACACGAACCTGGTCAAGCAAAGAAGATCGCCGAAAACGAGGCCACGCTTCGTGTCCTCCAGCGCTCACCTCAAGGTTGGGAGATTGCAGATGCTCTTTTGAAGAGCGACAATGAGCAAGTTCGCTTCTTCGGTGCCCTTACTCTCACAGTCAAGCTTAACGCCGATTCGGCTGAATTGAGCGAAGAGGAATCTCAGCAACTGCTGTCAACGCTAATTCACCATCTTGTCTCACGCCCAGGCTCATCTATCGCCACCCGGAAGGTCAGCTCGACCTTGGCCCAGTACTTTACCAAGCCCATCTCCGTATGGACCCATTGTATCAGGGGCCTGGCTGCATCATTCGCCGCCCAACGTCCAGTTCTAGACGAAGCATTGGATGAACATCCTTCGACATGGGATCTCTTACCCCAATTCTCCGATGAGCAGCTTCTAGTTATGCTTGACTTTACCATGAGTTTAGCTGACGAAGCTAAGAAACCATCCAATCTTCCAGACCAGAAGTCAGCGAAGCGAATGGTAGCAAACGTAGAGAGTGTCGAGGTTCTTCTCCATGTAGCATTCGGTCGTGGTATCAAATGGTTGTCAATATCCATTGACGACCCCAACTACGCACAATCAGTGCAGCAAGGGGAGAAGATTTGCGTGGCCGCTCTGAAGTGCTTTACAGGATGGATTTTCTATGCCCAATCCGAATTCAAGGACGACCTAGAAAAGCTACAACACCTCCGTTCGGTAAATGAGCTCGCTCTGACATGTCTGGAATATCACGTCGAAGATGCCATGGAATTGGTGGCTGAGATTCTCGAAAATTATGCCACCTTCTTCGAAACAAAACATCAGGAAATGCTGTGGTCAGCAATCTCGGGTCCATGGGGTCTAGAGATACTCAAGAACTCTGATGCTGAGACTATTTCCCTCGCCCGGATCATCGTCGCATATGGACAGATTCTGCTTGACACCAAAGTCATTTACAGCCAGCCAGGAAGTACACATCATCAGCAGGTCATGTCCTTCTTGCATGATCTTCTCAAGTACCCCGAGCCAGTAGGCGCCGAAGACGAAGTCGCGCCGGTGGTACTCGACTTCTGGAGTAATTATGTCAGCGCTATCGCCGAAGAGACCTTCTTGTATACTGCGGGAGAGCAACCACCAGACTGGATGGACACTGCAAAGTCTAATGTGCTTCAGGCCGTCTCTGAGCTTGTGCAGAAGATCATCTATCCACCCGCTGATGTCACTGAATCGTGGGACTCTGACGCGAGAAAGACATTTAAAGTCTTTCGAATCGATGTCCGAGACATCATCATGGAAGCATATGAGCCTTTACGCGACGTTCTTACTGATCAATTCGTCGACTTTGCCTTACGTGGACTGAGTGCTGGCAATTGGTTGGAGCTCGAGACTGGGCTCTTTGGTCTGATCGCCATCGCTGACGCTCTAACTCGAAGCTCTGACGATCGTCTGATCAGATTGTTCGAGCAACCAGTTTTCTCAACCATTTCTGATACCCCCGGTGTTCCTGCAATCACTCGAAGGACCGCAGTAGAGCTCGTCGCAGCTCTGAACCATTTCTTCCTCCGTAACCCTCAGTTCCTCCCTCAAGTTCTACCCTTTCTGCTCACCGCTCTTGCTCAACCAGCTATCGCTCACGGAGCCGCGAAGTCGTTTGCTTCACTTTGCTCCGAGTGCCGGAAGTCCTTGATTGGAGAATTGCCTTCTTTCTTCCAGATGTACGAGCAATTCCTGACCTATCCAACGGCCGAAGAGTTCACCAAGAGTATGGTTCTGAAAGGTATCGCCGCTATAGTACAAGCTCAGCCCACAGAAGAGAAGCAATTTGAAGGTGTACGACAGCTCTTTCAGTACATTACACGCGATGCCATGCAATCACTCAACATCACCAAAGAAGGAGGAGATATAGAAGTAGGTCAAGTACTTGCCTTGACCACTTTGAAGTGCCTTGCGAGCGTCGGAAAATCAATGCAAGCCTCAGACGAAGAAGTGGTGGACCTGGAATCCGACAAGGAGCCTTCGGTGTTCTGGCAGCAAGGGCCGGGCAAAGAAATCCAAAATCAGGTCATCAACCTCATCAACTACATGACCTCGATGTTTCCTGGTAACGACGAGATGATCGAAGCGGCGTGTTCTGTTCTTCGCACAGGGTTCAAGGAAACTGTCTCCGGTCCCTTCGTACTACCACATTCTGCTGCTATCGACTTCATCACCAAGACCACTGTGCAGACGCCGCGACTGCCATTTGTCTTGGAGACAGCATGCTGCTGGATCTCGTCACACAAGCATCATAAACCGGAAGGCTTCCAGGTTCAGGCCCAGCGATTGCTTCAACACGATCTGAGAATCATGCAAGCACTGGAGCATCCACGCAATGACCCCGAAATTGCCGTCGGCTGCATAGAACTCGTTCAGAATTTCATCAACACCGATCCAACAATCATGACGCAAGAGTCACCAGAGAATCTATCAGGCATGTTCGGCTTCACGGTTGAGTCTATCAAGTCGCCTGAAGTGCTACCAAAACGCGCAGCCGCCAAACTGTGGAAGGATATCTTCGAATTGGCAGGCAATACTCATAGCCCTCATCAGGCCACAACGCAGGAGATCGTAGCTCACTTTGGTCCAGCGGTGACGCTTGCTCTCATAGCTAATATATGCGGTGAGGTAGATTTCACAAGTCTAGAGCATATCATCGCACCCCTACGTGCTCTAATAAGAGCCGACAAGAACTCAAGGACGTACATCACAAACTCTTTAGCAGAGCAACCGCTTTTGCAGCGCCTTCAGCAAGACCAAGGCGTTCAGGATATGGTGCGCAAGCTCATCGAGAGCATGACCAGGTAAGACTTGTCCATGATTGCGAGTTTTGGATTTGATGCTGACATATGTACAGAAATGCAAGAAGCGGGGCAGCTTTCAAGGAAACTGTCAAAGCTTTTTGGCAGACTTGCAAGCAACTGCAAATGCAGCTGCAGCCCCAAGCAATGAATCCAGCACATCGTTTCGCCCAGGGCTTCCACCAGCCGAATGCGTACTGAGCAAAGACATCAAAATCAAGATTTTAAAATTCGGCAAACGCTGCCATCGCGAAAGTCAGACCGAAGGACAACTTGAAGGCCACATTGTCGCGCACTAGTGAGCGGACATTCATCGACTTTACCCGGCGCTCCAGGAATGAATATGGTATGACGTGAATACCTCGCGACTCGATGAACTGCCATATGTCAACTCCGTTCTCTAGAAAGTTTAAAGCATGGTAAACGGTAGCGTGTCTTGCATATACCATATAGATATCCCAGTCCCATGTCCTAGATTCCAGTTCAACTTTCACAAATGAAACAACAAACGTACCTGCAGAGCAAATATTCCCAATCCAATCAACACAGCCAGAGGTTTGCTGAAAACACTAATTCCCAGCCCTCCGATCACACCTAGAATGCTTCCCATGCTGATTTGACGGACTGCTTTCGGATTCATAGCACCTGATTGAGTGATAACAGGTGTTCTCGCTTCGGTTACGTAGTTGCTTTTGAGGTCGTTTGTGATTTTAGTGATGGGATCCGGGCCATCGCATCGTATGGGCTGTGCATTTCGGAACTGATATACCAGCAAAGGTGTCGACAAGATGAGTGGCGTACTGAGCATCAAGCCTCTACGAAGGCCAGGAAGAATAAATGACATGTTGGATGCTCGAGTCGATGATCTAGGAGTGTGTGAAACGTGTTGTTGCTGGAGGTACGCGCAGAGCTGCTTTTCGAAAGTTCGGCCGGAGTTCGGGAAGCGGCTGGCGGAGCGGAAAGAACGGATCGCAAAGTAGATGTGCGGAGCCGGGATGCAGACAGGCAAGCTCGTTCTCGTTAAACCAGCAAGTCCCAATGGCGTTGGATACATGGATGCTTGCTCGGAGCAGATGCTGACATTTGGGAAGCTCTCCATCCGAGGTAGTGATGTCATTGGCTCCATGGCGTTACCCACTAGATTCTCTTGGGACTAGAGCTTGGACCCTGAGTTCTCAGAGCCACAAACGTAACGTCGCGTCTCTAGATACCATGTTGGACGCGTGAACTTTCCCTTCTGGCATTGGAATCGCTCATCATGCTATGAACGCGCCTTGAACTCTTCATCAACTAATCCAGAGGTAAATAGGTCACAATGGCGCTTCGAACGGTTCTTCTCACGGTTGCGAACCTGCTCATCCCCGTCGCGATACTGGTCTTCGCGACTGGCTTCTTCCCGTACAAACCTTTCATGCCCGGATTAGCCGAGTATGAAGAGCTTTCATCGTCTGGGAAGATGGGTGAGGGTTGGCGGAAGCCACCAGTGGCACCTTTTGACAAGCTGGTCTTCATGGTTGTCGATGCGCTGAGAAGCGACTTTGTGTATGGAGAGGAAAGCGGCATGACTTTCGTGCAGAGGTGCGTCCTTTTCCTCGAACGTCGCGCACAATATCATGACTGACAAATGGCTAGCCTCATTCGAGATGGCACTGCGCTTCCGTTCACGGCCCACGCTACCTCTCCCACCATCACCATGCCCCGCGTCAAAGCCATAACCACAGGCTCCATACCCTCCTTCGTAGACGTAATTCTAAACTTCGCCGAATCGGATACCACGTCCACACTCGCTACGCAAGACACATGGCTTGCGCAAATCAAGGCAAAGGACTATGATAACGAGAAAGGCAAGCTGGTCATGTACGGCGACGACACCTGGCTGAAGCTCTTCCCGAACATGTTTGAGCGCGCCGATGGGACAAGCAGCTTCTTCGTTTCGGTCAGTCATAAGTGTCCCACTGCTGTATATAGGAGCAATAGAATGTTGATTTTCAAATTCGCAGGATTTCACAGAGGTTGACAACAACGTGACGAGACATATTCCTAACGAGTTATTGAATAGTGATTGGAATGCCATGGTTATGCATTACCTGGGGTTGGATCACATTGGGCATAAGGCTGGTCCTAAGAGGTGCATAAATCCTGGCAAATAAACTCAACTCGATGCAGGGTACTGATCTGTGTGTAGTCCGAATATGGTTCCTAAACAGATCGAGATGGACGGCATCGTTCGCGACATCTACTCTGCCATCGAGAACGAAGACCACCTGTCCAACACTCTGTTTGTACTCTGCGGCGATCACGGCATGAATGATGGCGGTAACCACGGTGGCTCATCGCCAGGCGAAACCTCTCCAGCACTCGTCTTCATGAGCCCGAAGCTCACCAAGGTCACTGAATCTGCTGATAAGCGGAGTCCAATCAAACCCAAGAATGAAGGAGAATTCGAGTATTACCGGTTGGTTGAACAGAGCGATATTGCTCCAACGCTGGCAGGGTTGCTCGGATTTCCAGTTCCACAGAATAACCTGGGCGTCTTTCTGAAAGAATTCTTGGGCTTTTGGGACAAGCCGTCGGACCGCATGCAACTCCTCTACCGCAATGCTAAGCAGATGAAGAAAATTGTCGAAGCCAAGTATACTAGTCTACGATTCGACGAACAGCCATTGACGACAGACGATTTGGGGTTTGCGTGCTTCGAGTCTGGAGAAAGCCGCTCGCATCTATCAGACGGTCAGTTGCTGGCATGTCTCTGGCAAGCAGCTGTTGGTGCGACTAGTGACGGTGCTGAATTCCAAGATCGGGTTTACGAGTTCATGCACGAAACCCAGGAAATGATGTCTAGCACAGCTTCGAACTACAACGTCGCTCGCCTCTTATTGGGAACCGGTTCAGCCTTCCTCATCTGCGCCTTGAGCTATTTCACGCTTCCTGCTTTCCGACCTGCCACACCGGCTGGCTTTTACTATGGCTTCGCTCTCGCTTTGTATGCGGTACTCATGTTCGCATCCTCATACGTTGAAGAAGAACATAACTTCTGGTACTGGGCCACATCTGGTTGGTTCCTATGTCTCTTTTTTAACAACATGCGAAAGGAGTGGTACAACAACTGGATTTTCCACCCTGCCATCATGGCACTAGCTATACATAGGATTATCAGACGATGGAACCAGACCGGGCAGAAGTACGCCGGCGCAGATGACATTGTCAACAGTGGCATCTTCCACGGAAACGCCTCGGTCTTCCTCTGGATTCTGATCAGCGCTACGTACATGGACATCACAATCCGGTTAGCCAGGCACGTTGCGCGTTCTATTGCGACATTCGATACAGAGCAGAAACATCGCAGTGTAGAGATTGAGTCCACGGATCAAAACCGCATGTTTGGAACGATTGCTGTACTGCCGCTTTGCGGAACGGCATTGATATTCAAACTTGCCTTCACCGTCAAAGACGCGCCAGAGCTGACCTATGGTCTCAGCGCAGGCTTGGTAGAGAAGGTCGAGACGTTGGAGCTTGTTGGTCTTGCTCGCATGGTGTTTGGAGGGCTGCTTCTGAGTGGGACCTGGATCGCTTTCTCCGAGTGGACAAGGTCGCAGCGGAGAAAGAGACGCGGGAAACAGGGCAACGGCCGTATGTTGACAGCCTCGTGCGTGAATTTCAGGATATTACTAACAGTATTGCAGAACTCGCTGTCGCTTTCTTCGACCTAATGACGCTTTTCCTCCTCACGCAAACAAAGGCACAGAACATACCTCTCTACTTTCTCTTTCGACTACAATACTTCTTCCTCAGTAGGTCATCGCATTCCATACCTAGACCACAAAGTCTCGTCACTTTTGAATTCTCGAAACTAATCCACGCTTCACAGCCCTCCTCGACCTCACTCCCACAGCTGTAACCATAACAACGCTTCTCTTGACCCAAACCTCCTTCTTTGCTCTCGGAAACAGCAACTCAATCTCCTCCATCGATCTCTCAAACTCTTACAACGGCATCTCA